>Ga0209206_10000005_pt1 | contig 70500 bp, 75 predicted proteins | sample ZodSprsou2mmetaG_FD_185478 | JGI IMG/M metagenome (GOLD analysis project Ga0209206, IMG submission 185478) | Hot spring sediment microbial communities from Zodletone spring, Oklahoma to study Microbial Dark Matter (Phase II) - Zodletone Spring... ...
GTTATATATTTTATAAGGTTTTGAGAATAGGATATTTTGATATACTCTTAATATTAAAATAAGGTAATCGAAGGACACTTTATCCCTTCGATTTATAGTTGCAAACGAGGAATAATAATTATGCCATTTCCAGTAGATGAAAAATATATTAAAGAGACAGAAGAAAAATTATCCGTAAAATTTCCAACCTCATTTATAGATTCAATGATGAAGAATAATGGTGGTGAAATATCTACAGACAATGATGACTGGGAACTATATCCATTTTGGGATAAAAGCGATAAAAAAAGGTTAGCAAGAACTTGTAATGATATTGTAAAAGAAACAAATAATGCAAAAAAATGGACTAACTTCCCATCAAATGCAATTGCAATAGCAAACAATGGCTGTGGCGACCAAATGGTTTTTTTAAATGAAAATGGCACACTGAGAAATACTGTCTATTTTTGGTCGCATGAGACTGGAGAATTACTACCAATTGCCGATGATTTTTTACAATTAGAAGAAGCATAATATTTATTTCATAATTCCAAAAAACCAAAACCTTATAATCTAACATATTTTATAAGGTTATCCGCTGTAGCGATGTTTACGGGCCGTAAATCTATGCCCTTAAATAGAAAACCTTATAAAATGTACTCTAGGTGAGGGTTTTATAAGGTTTTCACTGGTCTGAAACGATGGAGTTGACTTGAACGGATTCCCTGCTTTCTCTCTACACTATTTCAACTTTCCCACTACACCCAACAATACCTCAAACGTCCTCTCTACAGACTTCAGATCCACCTCTTCTCTGGTGGAGTGCGGGTAGCGGATCGTTGGGCCGATAGAGGCGAATTTCATCTGCGGGTACTTCTCGGCGATCACTCCGCACTCAAGCCCGGCATGGATCGCCATCATTTTGCTCTTCCCGAAGACTTTTTTCATCTCTTCGCTTACCAAATGGGTAAACTCGGTCACATCGGGCTTCCATGATGGATATTTGTCCACAAGCTTCACTTCAAAATCGTATGACTTCAAAAACTCCACAGTCTCACCGGATATCTCTTTGAGTCCCTGAGCGCTCATCGCACGTGCACTTGTCTCTATAAGCAACCCGCCTTTTTCATCAGTCGTGATGATCGCCAGGTTGATACTGGTATCGGGGATGCCAAGCTCCTTGTTTTGTCTGTGTACTCCGTGTTTGAAAGTGTGTATCAACTCGAGGGCTTTTGCACCCTCTTTGAGCACTTTCGGCTTCTCTGTCAGCACTCTGGTTTTGATATCCCCTTTTGCTTCAAGCGGTTTTTCAGAGTAGACGATCGCTACCGCGTTGGCAGGGATGGAGTTGCGGCGTTCCCCTGCATAGAGACTCACTAGCTGTGTCACACCCTCTTGATGCAGATACTCACCCAAAACCTTGATCGCTGAAGGAATCCCCTTGTCGATATCCACACCTGAATGTCCTCCCGCCAAACCTTTGACCGCTACCTCATAGCACTCTCCGACGCCATCGATATACGTATCCTGTTTTGATGCAGTAATGTCCACACCGCCTGCACACCCGATATAGACTTCCGCTTCTTCTTCTGCATCCATGTTAAGCATGACACTGCTTTTCAGATCAAAAGCCAAGGCATTGGCTCCGATCAGTCCGACCTCTTCATCGGAAGTGATCAAAAACTCCAGTTCCTCACCTTCATCCATCAGCACCATCATCATTGCGATCGCCATCCCGTTGTCCGCACCCAGTGATGAGTCTTTTGCCCTCATCACACCATCTTCTTCGTATGTTTCGATCACAGGCGCCTTACCCATACAGACCATATCATAGTGGGCCTGCAGGCAGAGCTTCGGGTCACCCTTTCTGATCAGGATATTTTTCGCTTCATCAACCTCAACGCTATATCCCCTTTCTTCTCCAAACTCTACCAGAAACCTCATCAGCTTATCCGCTTCCCTGCTGCAGTGCGGAATCTGTGTGAGTGTTTTAAAGTGTTCTATTATCGGTGACATACTCTTCCTTATTCAATAAACTTCTTTTGTCACGTAGCACTGGGTGAGCAGTTACGCAAGCGTGCATATTTTGCGAAGCAAACACGCTGTAGTAACGTCCGCTCACTTGCGAAGTGACGCTTTTTTGTTTACTTTTTTTTAAAAAAAGTAAAGAAATAACATATTAACCATAGTCAATAATATATAACACGAAGTATATAGTATAATCCTACAAAAAAGAGAATTCCTTATGTGCCTTATTATTACCCTGGTGATGCTGGTCTTGGCGATCCAGAGCCTTCTCTCCCATCAGTGGGTTGCCGGCAGTATCCAACTTGTCATTGCCCTAGGCTTTATGATACTCCTCATCAGGAACATCCGCATCACCCGGTGTGAAAGAAACGGCAACTGTGACAACTTCTGTATGCTGCCTGACTGGCTCACCAAAATGTTTAAAAAAAAGGATCAGTAATGGAACATTTTTTTACCTGCCCCTACTGCTGGCAGCAGATCTCCATGGTGCTTGACCCAAGTGAAGGGGTGAGTGACTATATCGAGGATTGTGAAGTATGCTGCCGCCCCATCGAGATTTTTTTCCGTTTTGAAGAGGGGGAACTGGTCAGTTTTGAAGCGAGGAGAGTGAAAGGATCTAATCCCCGATATAGCTAAAACGCTCCACCATTTTGCCATCAACCTCCACCTTCTCCACGAACATCCCATAGGGCCGTACCCACATGCTTCTATCGCCGTAGCAGGTACGGTAGATCACCATCCGCTCCTCCGTCTCGGAGTGCCTGGCGGTATCCAGCACTTCATACTCATTGCCTTTATAGTGCCTGTATCTGCCTTTTTTAAGTTTCATGCATTATCCTTTTGAGAATTATACTTTTTTATGGAAGGAATTTCTATATGGTCACCTTGAAACAGATAGAAGAAAAACATCACTTTATCTTCCCGGAGTACTTTAAAAGACTATGGGATGACGGAATGCTCAACTATATGAGAGGCTTTGAAGGAGGGCTAAAAGAGGGCGAGAACTGGATCGATACCGTATATCCTACTCTACGGGAAAACCCTCCTGCCCTTTTGCACTCAGGGGAGGCACAACTTACACTGCTTACACCGGAAGCCATGCTTAACTTTGAAACTCCTGTATTCTGGGATGTGGAAACACACCACTTCATTCCTTTTGCCAAAACACTCGAGGGCAACTACTACGCTTTTTATAACAATGTTAAAGTCGAAGGGGAAGCACCGATCGTAGAGATATGGGATGAGATGGATGATACTGAGTACTATGCCAAGAACTTCGAAGACTTTATCTTCCGTCAGATGGTAGAATCTGCTGAAGATATAGACAAAGATGATCTTCAAGCGGAATATGCAGGTGATGTTAATGCCTACATCGCTGATGTAGAGAGGGATATCGCATCCATCACGCCTTATCTCAAGGCCGAATATATCGAGGTTCTCAACGATATCTACAGCAGAGAGCCAAAAGAGGGAACACTTGCTTACTCACTCATTACACTGAAAGGGGCTAAAGAGATTGTTGAAAAGTATTTGGATTTTGAACTTATGGGTGAATCATTCTCCCATGAGATATAAAAGCTGACACATACCCATTTGGGTATGTGAAGTACTACTTTCTAATCGTAGTATGACATGCCATACATTGGCTCAAAGTTTTGTCATAGGTTTCTCTCGCAGAAGCTTTATCTCCCTCTTCAAAATCTTTCAACATTTTATCAGCAAGAATTGTGATGTTCTGCACCTCTTTTTGAGCATATTGTTTCGCATCAAAGTTCTCACCATCCATGACAGACTTCTCAATCACAAATGAGTTGATGCTTACCAACTTTTCTTTCAAACTGTCTACACCCAATTTCATTATCGCCGGATTGTCACGCAAGAATCCTTTTTGGATCATTCCCATTGCTGACTCAAGGCCTTGCATAGTGATCACCTGTTCAGCTTTTGAAACATTTGCTCCAAACATCAACGTAGTAGTTAAAACACCTATTGCCAAAATTTTTTTCATTCTTTCCTCCTAAATATAATGAATACCTATTATTATAAAAGGCATTCATTATATTTAAGCTTAATGAACAAATTCTTATCTTTTATCGTCTGATCATTGGTTTTTTGTCTGAAAAGATTTCAAAGAAGGAAAGGATGTTCGGGTTAAACTGATATTTTAACCCTTAACATCTCTTTTAACACACCGTCCCAAAATGCGATCCTTGCAGTGACCGCAAGTTTCGCCGCAACCGCTGCCTCTTCTACCTTCTCTGCATCCTCTTCGCACAGCTTGTTCAAAAGTCTCAGAGAAAGAGGGCCGTGGAACCCTTCATCCAGATGGATATGTCTCTCCAGATAATAGTGAAACATCGGTGCCTGTTTTTTGTTGATACGCATGTTTTTGAGTATCCCTTTGAACATCACAGGGATGATATGCTCTCTGCCCAGCGCCAAAGCGGCAGCAGCCTTGTGCGGTCTGTTTTCATTGATAAAACCGAAAGTGGTCGTTGTGAATGCTCTGCTGGCTTCGGGGATATCCGGTAATCGCAGCGCTTCTTCGATCCCTCTGCTCTTTACGGTATCCACAAATCTTCTGATCCTGGTGGTATCTGCACCGATCTCCTCCATCGCAAGCAGATAGATCTCAAAATGGCTCAAAAAGCTTTTGCCATCAGGCATCTCGTCAGCCTCCTCTTCCAAAACCAGTTCATTGATAAAACGGCACAGGTCAGGCTCGCTGGGAGGTACCCACGGAGAACGGCTCGGGGCGATCACTGCCTGCAAGTACTTCACCAAAGACATAAAATCCCATACGGAAAACACATGGTGCTCCATAAAACATCTCAGATCTTCTATCGTTTCCACCGCTTTATAGACCGGGTGCTCATTGAGCTCTGACTTCAGTGTATCAATAATATCACTCTGTATCGTTTCTACCATGAATTTATATTCCTTGCTGTTATGAAAATGATTTCTGGGAATTATAGTGGAGTTTCTTTAATGGTGTAAATTACTTTTATGGCAAACTCTATCCTCATAAAGTAAATCACAATATTTTGAACAATTAAAAGTTAAGCATTTAATGGAAGTGAATGATAGCGACAGCTATTTGTGTTTTTATTTTATGTATGCCGTAGGTACTTTTTTTGGTTCATTGCCTACACGGCTTCACTTTGTTCCGATCGCTCCGGTTCCTGCCCTACAAAGGCAAAGCAGTTTGCCTTTGCTTCACGGGCTTCATCTTTGTCACATCAACAAAGAAAAAAATGAACAGAAAACTTTAACTTCTTTCACACTCTCAAGTATGCCAATACAGACCTCAACAGTAATTCTCAGTGAAGTTTTACTCCACCAGTAGGTAAATGAAAAAGATTAAATTGAAGTAGACATTCCAAGGGCACTTCCTGCTATCCAGTCAGGGTGCATTACCACGTACAACGTGGTAAAGAAATCAAAACATTGATGTATATTTTACACCGAATAGTAGGTCGCTTCTTTATGATGCACGATCAGTGCCGTCGTACTCTGCTCAGGTACGATCTGGAAGGTCTCGCTCAGTTCTATCCCGTACTCTTCGGGCTTGAGCAGGTCAAAGAGCTGGCGGCTCTGCTCAAGGTCGGGACAGGCCGGATAACCGAATGAATAACGCGCCCCCTGATAGCGGTTCATACGCACATCTCTCAGTGTCGCCCCCTCATCTTCCCTGAGGATATCCAGGTCCATACGTATCTGCTTGTGTACCACCTCAGCAAGGGCTTCCGCAAGCTCAACAGAGAGCCCGTGTACCAGGTTGTACTCCAGGTACTTGCCTGCATCATAGAGCTCTTTTTCATACGCGCTGAACTTCGCTCCCGCACTCACGCAGCTCAGCGCGATCACGTCGTGTCTCTCATGCGCAAAAAAGTCACTGAGCGCACGGTGCGGTTTTCTGCCTTGTCTTGGGAAACTGAACTGGGTTACAGCTCTCCCTACTACTTCATGCAGCGGTTCTCTGTTTGCGTTAGCGTCGACATTCCACCCCTCGCTCTCATCAAAGATCAGCAGTTCCTGGTCGTTGCTTCTACAAGGATAATACCCGTAAATAATGGTCGGATCAAAGAGGTCTTTTTCTTTGAACTCGCGCTTCAAACGCTCGTAAGCCGGGATGACCGTCTCATCCAGCAGCTTTTGGTACGCCTCTTTGGTCATCCCTTTTGACTTATATCCCCAGTGCATCTTGAAAACAGAACGGGTATTGACCCACTCGTAGACCATATCGATATCCATATTCTCCTTGGTCAGTACACGTCTCCCCCAGAACGGCGGTGTCGGTATCTCTGTGCGCTCGGGCATCTTGATCTCTTCGAACGGCGGGATAACGACTTTTTTTTTGACCTTCTCTTCACGCGCAACCATATCGCCTGCAAGCCTTGTATCGAGTCCGACACTCGGGTTTTCATTGTACTTCTCGATACGGCTCATTGCCACCACGCCGTCAAAGGCATCGCGACAGTAGAAGATCGGCCCCTTGTAGACAGGTCGGCAGAAATCATCCACAAACCCGCGTGTCAATGCAGCACCCCCCAGCAGTACCGGGATATCGATACCCTGTTCAGCCATGATTTCAAGGTTCTCCTTCATCACACCGGTTGACTTCACCAGCAGTCCGCTCATTCCGATTGCCTGAACCTTGTGCTCTTTCATCACATCAAGATATTCCTGAAGCTCCGTTTTGATACCGACATTGATCACTTTGAAACCATTGTTCGACAAAATAATATCCACCAGGTTCTTCCCGACATCATGCACGTCACCCTTTACCGTACCGATCACCAGCGTGGTGTCGGTCTCTTTCTCCTGTTTGGTCAGATAGGGGTTGAGATAATCCACGGTTGTTTTCATCGTCTCCGCTGATTGAAGTACGAAGGGCAGCTGCATCTGCCCGCTACCAAAGAGCTCACCTACGACTTTCATCGCATCGATCAATATCTCGTTGACGATCGTGTCGGGATGTATCTCATGGCGCGTCTCTTCGACCAGCGGTATCATACGCTCTTTGTCACCCTCCATCAACAGATGCGCGATCTTCTCTACAGAGCTCATCGCCTCGTAGGCTTCATCATTCCCGCCTGCATCGACACTCTTGTCAGAGAAATGCTCGATAAACTTGAAAAGCGAATTGTCGTCAGGACGGAAGAGAAGCTCTTCACACACATCCCTGTCCTCTTCGCTCATCTTTGCCAGCGGTACGATATGCTTCACATTGATGATCACCGAAGTCATCCCCGCCTGGATACAGTGGTGCAGGAAGACAGAGTTGAGGAAGACACGTGCATTTGCATTCAAACCGAATGAGATGTTCGAAAGCCCCAGCGTAGACCCTACCTCCGGGTGTCTTTTATGCAGCTCCCGGATCGCCTCAAGTGTCTGGATCGCTGCATCACGGTACTCAAGGTCACCCGATCCGACCGTAAAGGTCAGCATATCAAAGATCAGGTCACTGGGCTTGATACCGTGGCGGTTCACACAAAGGTCATACAACCTTTCAGCGATGCGGAGTTTCTCCTCTGTTGTCTTTGCCATCCCCTTCTCATCGATCGTCAGACAGACCAGTGCAGCACCGTATTTCTTTGCCAGTCGGCAGGTTGCATCAAGCTTCTCTTCACCATCTTCCAGGTTGACCGAGTTGATGATCGGCTTGCCTCCGATACACTTGAGCCCGGCTTCCATCGTCGACACTTTCGTCGCATCCAGCATCAGTGGCAACGGTATCTTCTGGTTATAGAGCTTCATCACTTCGGCCATATCTGCCGTACCGTCGCGCCCCGCAAACTCGACATTCACATCCAGACAGTGCGCCCCGTCACGAACCTGTGCCTGTCCTACGGTCAGCGTACCTTCGTAATCCCCCGCAATGATCAGCTCCCTGAAGGCTTTCGACCCCGTGGCATTGCTTCGTTCCCCGATCAGCAGCGGTGCTGGCTCCTGAAAAAGTTCCGTGGTATTAAAGAGCGATGCAATAGAGGGTTTGATAGATCCGCTGACAGCCTTTGGCTTCAGCCCCTGCACTGCTTTTTTCAGTGCCTGGATATGCTGCGGTGTCGTACCGCAGCATCCTCCCAGGAAACTTACCCCGTCAAATTCGGTGAACTCCAGCTGCTTCTGGGTGAACTCATCAGGCCCCATCGGATAGTAGGTATACCCTCCCCTGTTTTGCGGCAAGCCGGCATTGGAGTGCACCGATATAGGAAAACTACAGAGTTCGCTTAGCGTTTTGAGGTGTTTTTTGACCTGGTCCGGCCCTGTACCGCAGTTAAATCCTAGAGAAAGGATATCAAAGGGCTCAAGGATGGTCACGATCGTTGTCGCATCCGTACCGATCAGCATCGTACCGCTCAGCTCAATCGTCACGGAGACCATGATCGGCAAGTTCACGCCTCTCTCTTCATTGGCAGCCTCACACCCGTGAAGCGCAGCCTTGATCTGAAGCGGATCCTGGCAGGTCTCCAGCAAAAATACATCACACCCCCCGTCTATCAACCCCAGTGCGACCTCTCTGTACCCTGCACACATCTCATCATAGTGGATATGTCCAAGCGATGGAAGTTTTGTACCGGGACCGATGGAACCGAGCACAAAGCGCGGTTCATCTTCCGTACTATACTCCTCACATATCTCTTTGACAAGTGCCGCACCTTTTTTGGAGAGCTCATAGGCACGCTCTCCCATCCCATACTCATCCAATACCCATGGCATCGTACCGAAGGTATTGGTCTTGATCATATCCGCACCGGCCATCGCATAGCGCTTATGGATACGCTTGATAAGATCAGGGGCCGTATCTATCAGAAGTTCGTTACATCCCTCCTGCAGATTACCTTTATCATCGATCCAGGCTTCATTTGGTATATCCAGATCCTGTATCTGTGTACCCATCGCACCATCAATGATCAAAATACGTTCATTTAAAATTGATTTTATCGTTTCAACTGTAGACAAAAAACTTTCCTTCTGAGTCGCTATTGCAATAGCTTCTAGAGATTATTGTGTATTGTAGCGAAGGTTGCAAAAAAATCCTCTGATTTCACACACACATAAGCATAAGATGGTATCATTAAAGTATTAAATTTAAAAAGTGAAATTGTGTAAGAGGCGGGGGATACGAAGTCATAGAGAGAGTATAGATTGTCACAGCACTGTTTATGATCATCTCACTGAAATCTCACTTTCTATTCGCACTCTCTTGTTACAATGACCATTCATCAGGAGCTTATAATATGGGTCAAACTATCAAAAATATAAAAACGGGTAAAGAGATCACTAAACCTGATCCAATAAATGAGGAGGTGCCATTTGACGGTGGTGTCATGATCACGGAGACAGACCCTGCAGGGATCATCACTTATGCCAACCGCAAGTTCAGAGAACTGACAGGCTATTCAAAAGAAGAGTTGATCGGTGCCCCGCACAATATCAACAGACACCCGGATATGCCCAAAGCTGCATTCAAAGGGATGTGGGAGACGATCAAGCAGGGAAATTACTGGGAAGGTTTTGTCAAAAATATGACATCTGAGGGAAAATACTACCTTGTTGTTGTATGGATCAAGCCAAAATTTGATGAAGATGGCAATATCGTCGGATATATTGCAGGAAGAAAGATACCTGATCCGGACTTGATGCAAAGGGCACTGGACCAATACAAAGTAATGAAACACGATGAATAGAAGATGAATGGCCAAAAGCCATTCATGAACTCTCTATAGACTCTCTTTCGCTTTTTGCAGTGCAGCGATCACTGCATCGATATTCTCTTTGGGAAGATGTACTTTCCAGTCCGGTTCTTCAGTATTAGCCTGAAGTGAAATTCCGATACTTGCTACGCTTGCGCTCCCCTCTCCATAGGGTTCTTCGACCACTGTCACTGTGATCTTTCCATTCTTTGTTCCGTCCAGACTCATCTCTTCTACCATTCTCACTTTTCCGCTCATGGTATCCTCCTTTTTGTTCATAGTATTCGATTATAACTACTTACGCTTTAAAAGTCCAGAGATTTTTGCCTGCATTTTCAGCCAGAGCTTATGGTCGATCGCGGGGAACCCGGCATAGGTATTGCGCCCCTCAAGCGATTTCGTCACTCCGCTCTTTCCTGCAATGGTACTGAAGTCGCCGATATGCAGATGTCCTGCGGATGCGCTTTGCCCGCCCATCACCACATTGCGCCCTGTTGTGGTGGAACCGGCCAACCCCACCTGTGAAGCGAGCAGTGAATGTTCACCGACTTCACAGTTGTGTGCGATCTGGATGAGATTATCCAGTTTAGTACCTTTCCTTATCACGGTAGAACCGAACACTGCTCTGTCTATGGCACAGTTTGCCCCTATCTCTACCTCATCCTCTATGATCACATTCCCGTTTTGATAGATCTTGATATGCTCACCCATCCTTGTATGGGCGAACCCATAGCCGTCGCTCCCTATTACCGTTCCGCTGTGGATGATGCACCCGCTTCCTATCCTAGTATGGTGGTAAAGTGTAACATTGGGATGGATAAGCGTATTTGACCCGATCGTGACATGATCCCCGATATAGCATCCCGCCATGATCGTCACATTTTCTCCAAGCGTGACATTTTGTCCGAACCTTACGCTTGCATCGATATCACACCCCTCGCCTGCATTTGGGGCTTCACTTTTTGTTGACATTTTATGCGCAAAAAACTTTGAGGCCAATGCCAGCTTCAGGTAAGGTTCATTCGTGATCAGTGCGATCGTTGTTTCTGGCAGCAACCCTGCATATTTTTCATCGATCAATACCGCGGCAGCCTTCGTTTGAGGAAGCTGAGAAGCGTATTTTTTGTCATTGAAAAAGCTGATTTGGGAAGGAGTGGCTTCACTCAAGGTATGAAGGCCTGTAATATCAATATCCTTTCCGTGATATTCGACGCCTATCGTTTGAGTAATCTGGGAGAGAGTGTAGGTCATCAGAGAATCCTTTCTGTTTCAATATTCTTCGTTTGTACTCTTTTTGAGAAGGGATGCATTGTTAAAATTTCAAAAGCAGGAACAAACAGGTTAAGTTTATATCGGTGGAATAGGCGTTCCCAACGAAACGTTGGGAACGAGAATAAAGCGCAGTAAGATAAAAAGTTTCTTAACGCTCGATGGCTACCACGCCGCCACGTACCACCTCGATCGGGTTGTAACGTACTGCCGCCTCAATAAAGTGCCTGATACGGCATGGCTCATCAGCCACCATTGCGATCACCATCTCCGTTCCTACGTTGACGATACCGCCATTGTACGCACTACAAAGTGCGGAAATATCACTCAGATTTTCTACGATCGGGAACTTGATCAGTACCATCTCCTTCTCAACCATCTCTTCGTGTTCGATCACCTTATAGACGGGGATCAGTTTGTGCAGCTGCTTGGTGATCTGTTCCATCACTCTTGGACTTCCCTGTGTCTCGATCGTGATATGGGACATATCGCTGTTGGGTATGGGAGCGACTGTCAGCGAAGAGATATTGTACCCGCGCGCTGCAAAGAGTGAAGTGACACGTGCGAGCACCGAACTCTCATTCATAACGATAACTGAGATAACACGTCTTTCATTTTCTAAACTCATTACTTCTCTCCTTTATCGTCTTCGCTCTTCTGCGGCAGCATCATATTGAAGAGTGCCCCGCCTGCCGGTACCATCGGAAGTACGTTCTCAAAACGGCTGATCGCAACGTTCATGAAACACACCTGGTCTTTTTCGATCGCATCTTTCAGTGCCGCATCAAACTCCTCTTTGGTCGTAACGTCATATCCGATACCACCGCAAGCTTCAGCCAGCTTCTTGAAGTTCGGCTGGAAAGTGAGGTCGGTTTCGGAGAAACGTTTCTCATAGAAGAAACTCTGCCACTGTCGTACCATTCCGAGGAACTGGTTGTTCAGGATCACATTGATGACCGGCGTTTTGTACTCTGCTGCGGTCACAAGCTCCTGCATATTCATCAGGATCGATCCGTCACCTGTGATGTTAATGACGGTCTTTTCAGGACAAGCTACTTTCGCACCGATCGCAGCGGGGAAACCAAAGCCCATTGTCCCAAGGCCGCCCGAGTTGATCCACTGGCGCGGCCTGTCAAACGGATAGTGCTGTGCAGCCCACATCTGGTGCTGACCCACATCAGAGGTGATGATCGCCTGTTCACCGACGAGTTCACCGATCCGTTCGATCACCCACTGTGGCTTGATCTCCTTGTCGCTGTCCACAAAAGATTGAGGATGGAGTTCATCATAACGCCGGAGGATCTCTCTCCATGCCTGGTAACGGTCCGTATTGACATCCTCAAGCGACGGGATCAGATCCTCCAGTACCTGCTTGATATCTCCGACGATCGGATAATCGACATCCACCAGTTTTGCAATGTTCGCAGGATCGATATCGACATGGATGATATCCGCATATTTGGCAAATTCTGAGAGTTTACCCGTTACACGGTCATCAAATCTCGCACCCAGAGAAATCACAAGGTCGGTCTCGCTCATCGCCATGTTGGAGGCATAGTTTCCATGCATTCCGAGCATTCCAAGAAGCAGCGGGTTGCCTGCCCCCATCACGCCTCTTGCCATCAATGTCTCAACCACAGGGATCTGCGTCTTCTCTGCCAACTCCCTGACCAGCATGTAGGCATCAGAAAGCACTGCTCCCCCACCGACATAAAGCAATGGCTTTTTCGACTTTTTGATCGCCTCCGCAGCTTTTTCGATCTGGCGTCTGTTCCCTCTGTATGTAGGTTTATAGGTAGGGATGTTGACTTCCGCAGGATAAACGAATTCGCCGATATCTACAGTAATGTCTTTTGGGATATCCACGAGGATCGGCCCCGGCCTTCCCGTTCTAGCGAGGTAAAATGCCTCTTTCAGGATACGCGGAAGCTCTTCGAGGGTACGCACCAGAAAGTTGTGTTTTGTGCACGGTCTGGAGATACCCACTGCATCGATCTCCTGAAATCCGTCCGTACCGATCAGAGAGAGTGGCACCTGTCCTGAGATAACGACCATGGGAATCGAGTCCATATATGCGGTTGCCAGTCCAGTCACCGCATTGGTAAATCCCGGCCCGCTGGTTACCATCGCAACACCGACTTCACCCGTTGCTCTGGCATATCCATCAGCCGCGTGTACCGCTGCCTGCTCGTGACGGGTCAGAATATGTTCGAACCCGTTTTGCTTGTATATCTCATCATACACGTGCATGATCGCACCACCCGGGTAACCGAAAACGGTCTTTGTACCCTCAGCGATGATCGCCTCACACACCATCTGTGCACCACTCATCTGCATGATTACACACTCCATTTTTTAAATTTCCTCTGATTATAGCAAAAAAGAGGTTTGAGCTAGCTAGTTATAGCAAAATACGATAAAACAACTCTTAATTAAAAGAGTCTTTTGTATCATACGGGCAGAGGAGAAAATCTTCGAGGAAAGAGGAAAGAAGTGGAAGGTTCTTTCTCCCCCCAAGAGAGGAGAAAGAGATTAGAATTTCGCCTGGATACCCGCATAGGTCATACGGCCTCTGAGCGGTCCCCAGATATGCCCGACATCATACTCTCCGGCATCATCGTACAAGAGCGGAGACTCTTTGTCCGTCTGGACATAGTCAAAGAGGTTTTTCACACCGACATAGAGTGTGATATTTTCTGTGATCTCCTTCGAAAGTTTCGCATCCACCACTGCGAATGAAGGTGACTTTGTGCTCTTAGGGCTGCTCAATGCCTCATCGTTGTATCTATTGCTGTATCCGTAAGGGGCAAGATCCCGAGAAGCTGTCCATGTGGTCTGGACATATCCGTCCCAGCCGTTGTGCTCATAATCCAAGGCGATACGGGCCTGTGTCTCGACCGGCGCGATAAAGAGCAGCGCTTTATACTCCTCATCATAGCGGTAGTACTCGATGCCTGTCGTGATATTGAACGCCGGTGTCAACTGATAACTCGCTGTAATATCGGCATTCATTACCGCTGTTCTCTCATGATAGTTATACAACGTCGGCCTGCCGCCTGCATCTTCGCCGATATACGCCAAATTTTTCACGTCAGTATAAGAGAAGCTCCCCGTTGCACTCATCTTCTCACTATCATACGAGAGTGCATAGGTGATATTGTTGGACTTTTCTATCTCATCAACTGCCATGCCAAATCCGTCTGAACCGATAATCCCATGCTCTGACTCAAAAAATGTCAGAGGAGAGCGATACCCCTGCCCCGCAGAGATTCGTGAGACAAAATGCGCATCATGGTTATATCTAAAGTGCAGCCTCGGTACGACAATCAGCTTGTCTATCTCATTTTTTTTCAGCAGCTGGCCAGTAAAATCGGTTGTGATCTTGGATCCTCTCAGTGCCAGATTTAACTCGGCTTTTTCGCTCATCATCCATGTATCCTGGAGATAGAGTCCATATGAGCGGTACTTAAAGTCGTCTTCACCGTTTGACCCCGGACTAGGGGCGAACTTGGTTGATGTCCCGTCCATATCTTCCGCCTTGATGTCCAATCCGTAGGTCAGAAGATGACTCTCGTTTAAAAACTGGGAAACCTTGAAGTCCGCAAAATAGGTTTTGTCTTCGTTGTCATAATCTGTTCCTTCATACATAGAGGTCTGCTGCGCATCGGCATAGGCCAGGGTCGTCTCCAAAGTAAGAGTATCTCCCGTGTGTAGCCATTTGGCAAGCACCTCATCGCGTGTCGTATTGATGCTCTCAAGCGTTCCCATCGGGTCGCCTGTATAGCGGTTGTTTACATCTCCGCCCTCGAAAGAAGGTTCTGCGCTGCCGGTAGCCCCCCACTGCGCATAGGCAAGCGATTCGCTGACCATCGGCCCGCCAAATACATCAGATTCCGAATGTGAAACCCTCACATCGATCATATCTGTCTCTGTCAGCGCATGGGAGACTTTGATCGAGAAGAGTTTGTTTTCGAGTTTCGGTGCTTCATTGACACCGTTATGATCATTGTCTACCTGATCATAATTACTATAGTTTCCTGAAAGAACCACACCGGTTTTCTTATCATCGCTCACTCCTTCTGCGACAAAACTGCCCAGTTTGTACCCCTGCTCTCCTAGAGCGAAATCAAACTCTGAGCGGTTCTCCTTTGCACTTTTTGAGACGATATTGATGGTCCCCCCTATCGCTTCGGGAGAAGTTAGACTCGCACCGCTGCCTCTGGCGATCTCAATACTCTCCACATCAGCTACCCCCAATGCATCCATTCCGTAATAACTTGACACTGTAGAGTGGAACGGTATCCCGTCAGACAATACTGTCGTATGCTCCCCTTTCATTCCGTTAAGCATGACTCTTTTGATACCGCACATGGAACAGTTGGTCGTCACATCCACACCTGCACTGTTCTCTACCGCTTCAACCAGAGTGGTAGCCTGTTTCTGATCCATCTGTTTTTTATCGATCACCTCTGTTTTTTCTATCGTATCTTTTAATCTGCCCTCTTTTTCCAGACTCTCTTTTACCCCGGTAATGCTGATCGCTTCCAAAACTTCCGTAGCCTGCAGAGCACTGACCAAACAGAATGAAACTGCTACCGATACCGACAATGATCTTTTCATTTTTTCCCTTTAAATGATAATTTTCTAGTGAGATAAAATGATAACGATTATTATCTTTATCAATACTTAATAATGATTTCGATTTTCATTTTACTGTATTGATTTTTTCCCATATACTCTATGACCCATGAATTATCTATCCTTATGGAGAAACGGTAGTGTTCTTTGTATTTTGGGATGGGGAATGTAGAGGAAACATCGATTGGATCCGGTCGGCCCGGCTTTGAAGCACAGAAGAGTCCAATAGCTTGATGCAAGATTTTTTATGATTGATCGGGATAAAAAAGAGTTTAACTCAGCAAAATATCCCTGCACCCCTCCAGAGCAACCCCTTCGCGCAGGCTGTCGTCTACGACAATGCACCTGTCGCATTCAAGAATTCCGAAAAGGTGTTTGAAGATCAGGATACCTGCTGCGATAAGGTCCGAACGCCCCGTGCCGCATGTCTCTTCGCGTTTGTCGAACGGCATGGCAAGCAGTTTTTCCAGATAGAAGTCTAGTTCATCGACCGTCAGTGTCACCCCGTTGATCTTTTTTGCATCGTAGGTGGCATAGGTCTGTCCCAGTTTCATTGCCGCCACACTGGTCGGTGTGCCCGCAGTCGCAACCAGCGCATGGAGCTCGCCTTTTGTCGCAAACATCTCTGCGCAGAACTTCTCTATACCGAGCATAGCATCCGGGAGTACCTGTCGGATAGCCTCGAGTGTCTTATAGGTCTGTGCTATGGTCAAGATACCGACGGGAAAACTTCTGGCAACCACCTCATCCTCATAATGGAAGATCAGTTCTGTCGACCCCCCGCCTATATCAACCACTACAAAGTTCCGCGAAGCATAGTGCAGCTGTGAAAGTCTGTGCTTCACCGCAAGAAGGGTCAGCCTCGCTTCCTCCTCACCGCTGATCACCGTAAAATCGACACCCGTCTCCTTTTTGATCTTCTCAAGCACTGCCTTGGCATTTGCCGCTTTTCGTATCGCCTCGGTCGCAACCGCTTTCAGCGTCTGCTTCTCAAAATCAAACGTCATTTTGGCCTCCAGGATCGCCGCAATCACCCGTTCTACTGCCGTATCAGCCACTATTCCCGTAGCTGACAAACCATCGGCGGTCTTGACGATCTTTTCATACTCGGCAATGAACTGTGATTTTTCGCAATCCAACTGGACAACCCTGAGAGTATTCGAACCCAAATCTATAGCGATCACATTATTCCTTTAAAAATAATCGTGTGACAATTCCTAATACTCTTCTTTGAAACTGAATCCACCTTCAGTAAGTACCCTGCGTATCTGATCCTGGTGTTCTATCCCTTTGGTCTCAAGATGTACGGAGACTGTCGCATCACCGAACTCCAGATCGATAGAAGTTCTGTCGTATCCTATCTGCACAATATTCGCACCGACCTTTGTCAGGAGTTCGGTAAAGTGCATCAATGAACCCGGTTTGTCAACCATCAGTACCGAAAGCTTCATCTTCCGGCTGCTCTTCACCAGACCTTTTTCGATGATCAAAGAGAGCATCGTCACATCGATATTTCCTCCGCTGAGCACAACACCCACTTTGGCACCGGAAGGGAGATCGAGTTTGCCATGCATCAGTGCGGCGATACCGACAGCGCCTGCTCCTTCAACCAGTAATTTCTGCTTCTCAAGCAGGAAAAGTATCGCTGCAGCGATCTCATCTTCGCACACCGTCTCAAACCTGTCCACATATTTCAGGATATAGGCAAGTGTCACGGGGGAGGTATCGCGTACCGCAATTCCGTCCGCAATCGTGCGCACACTGGCCGTATCGATCGCTGTTTTGGCATCATAGGATTTTTTCATCGCAGGTGCACCTTCAGCAGAGATGCCGATGATCCTGATATCCGGTTTGAGTGCTTTGGCTGCGGCAGCGATCCCGCTGATGAGCCCGCCCCCGCCAACCGGGACGACGATCGCATCCAGGTCTTTGATATCCTCCAGCATCTCCAGTGCAACCGTACCCTGGCCAGCCATCACCTCATCATCTGCAAAAGGATGCACAAAACACAAGCCTCTCTCTTCGGCATATGTTATGGCATGGGCATAGGCCTCGTCGTAGTTTGTACCGTGCAAAATGACCGAAGCTCCAAACTCCTTGACTCCCTGTATCTTGGTCAGGGGTGTCGACTCCGGCATCACGATCGTCGCAGCGATCCCGAAATGATGTGCTGAGTAGGCAACACCCTGTGCATGGTTCCCTGCGCTGGCAGCCACCACACCGGTGATACCTCCGGTCTCCATCAATGATGCGATCTTGTTGAATGCCCCCCTCAGCTTAAAGGCTCCGGTACGCTGGAGGTTCTCTTTTTTGAGGTATACTTTAAAACCACTTTTTTCGCTGAGTATGGGAGCATGACTGAAAGGGGTACGATGCACTACACCCGATACCCTTTCATAGGCTTTTTCAATCTCTTTTAAGTCTAACATTAACTATCCTAAGTAATAATGCTCAAATTATATCAAATTCAATTAAGGAAGAAGTATGGAGTGTGAATTTCCAACGGTAAACAGTAACAAAGAGGAGATGAGGGAGATTTTTGAAAATACCAAAACAATAGCGATCCTGGGCCTTTCGCCTGATGAGAGCAAAGCAAGCAACATGGTGGCAAGATACCTCAAGGATGCCGGATATAAGATCGTGCCGGTCTACCCCAAAGAGGAAAAGATCTTGGGAGAAAAAGTCTACCGTTCACTTGCTGAGATACCGTTTGAGATCGATATGGTCGATGTTTTCAGAAAGCCCGATGCCTTTGATGCGATCGTAGATGCCTGCATTAAACGCGGCGACGTCAAGGTATTCTGGGGGCAGATCGGACTGGTCAACAACGCCGCTGCACAGAAAGCCAAAGATGCGGGGATGAAAGTGGTACAGAACTACTGCACGAAGATCGAACATATGGCGTTAATGGGAGATGAGATAGCCTATTAATCAACGCAATCCTCTACTTGTTTTTCACACGGATGGTGAGATAAACTTCTAATCTCACCTTAAATATTTCGTATATTTACTCTTATACCCCTCTTTGAGCCTCTGCGCAAGCTGATAGACAGCCATGGCATAGTAGTCACTATGGTTATAGCGGGTAATCACATAAAAATTCTTCGTACCGTACCAAAGCTCATCAAACTTAAAACGTTGCAGTTTGATCAGATGCACCTTTCCTTTGTAGTTGAACTTTGATTTTGGATAGATCTCTTTGAGTGATTTTCGGTCATAACGGTGTCTGAAGCCTGTTTTTTTGCCGTTGTAGCGTTTACCCGGATAGCTGACCCTCATCGCAACCGGTTTTCCCTTCTTCCATCCGTGACGCTTGAGATAATAGGCGATACTGCCGATCGCATCTGCAGGATGATGCATCCGTTTTTTCCCGTCACTGTTGAAATCGACCACAAAGGTTTTGTAGTTGCTCGGCATGAACTGCCCCAGCCCGATGGCTCCGGCGTATGAGCCTTTGACATGCCGGGGGTTCACCTTCTCTCTTCTCGTCATTAACAGAAACTCCTGAAGTTCGGATCGGTAAAACTTCTGTCTTCTGTGCGGTTCAAACGCCAGTGTTGTGAGCGTATCAAAAGTGGGATATTTCCCTGTATTGACGCCGTAGTGGCTCTCAACACCGATGATAGCGGCGATAAATTCAGGCTCAACCCCAAACTCTTTGTATGCTTTTTGAAAGGTTTTGCGGTGCTGATGCAGATACTCCACACCCTTTTGTACTTTGGTCTCTTTGAGGAATATCTCTTCATATCTGTCCCATGAGCCCTGTTTTTTCACACTTTTTCCGGGTTTTGCCTTTTCCCTGTAGGAAGGGACATAGATAGCCAATGCTTCTCTTTGAAAATCGACATTCCCAAAAAGGCGTTCCAGATAAGACCTGTTGAACCCGTATTTTTTGACCATCCGGTCGATAAATACTTTCACTTCACGTTTCTGGGTATAGTCTTTTGAAAAACACGGTGTGACAAGCAGAAAAAAGAGTAGTGAAAAAAGTATGAATATACGCATGATCCGCCTTGCCTGTTTTAGATAGATCCATCATAACAGGCAAGGATCAATGAAGTGTAAACGGCTACTTTTTCTTCAGGAATACACCGCTTTCCACATGATCGGTGTGCGGGAACTGATCATAAATGGCGGCTTCAATGACCTCATGTGTCTGTGTCAGCGTCTCAAGATCACGGGCGAGTGTCTCGGGATTGCAGGAGATATAGATGATATGCTCGATACCGCTGATCAGCGCAATGGTCCCCTCATCCAGCCCTGCCCTGGGCGGATCCACCAGTACCGTACTGAAGTCATAGCTCTTAAGATCGATCCCCTGAAGCCGGTTAAACTCCCTTTTGCCCTGAAGTGCTTCGGTCATCTCTTCAGAAGCGAGTCTGGCAAATGTGATATTTTCGATATGGTTCAGTGCGCAGTTCTGCAGTGCCGCCTGGATCGAACGCTTGGATATCTCCGTGGCCAACACCCTCTCAAAATAGTGAGAAAGCGGCAGGGTAAAATTCCCAAGGCCGCAGTAGCTCTCCAGAAAATCCCCCTGTCCTACCTTCTTTGCCTGCCTGATCGCCCACTCGATCATCTTTACATTGACCGCCGGGTTGGGCTGGGTAAATCCGCTCTCATACTGCACATACCGAAAAGGCTTGCCGTCTATCTGCAGCTCTTCTGTGACAAACTCTTCGCTGAGCACCATCTTCTGCTTGCGGCTGCGCCCCAGGATCCTGGCACCCAGCTCCTGCTCTAGGATCCTCGCTTCCTCTCTCCATGCTTCATCCAGCTTGCGGTGATAGAGCATCGTAATCAGGCACTCATCGGTGGTGGTCGCCAGGAACTCTACGGCAAAGAGGCGGTTCTTTAGTACCCCTGATGAAGCATTGATCCTCTCCAGCAGTCTCCACATTCGCTTTTGAATAGGCTCTATCACCTTGGGGCACTCCTCGATCGTCACCGCACCGTTTTTCTCGATATTCCCCATCGCATAGTCGCATCTCTCCCCCTCATGCCAGATACGGAACTCCGCCCTGGCGCGGTAGTGTGAATCGGGGGAGTCAAAGACCTCCGGCGACCCACTATAAAAAGGGGCCAAAAGCGCTGAGGCCTTCTCCTGCTTATACTCCAACTGCTGCGCATAACTCTTTTCATAAAGCCCACAGGAGCCGCACGTTCCAAAATGTTTACATATCACTTCGCTGCCTTTAAATTAATTCGATATAATCACGATACTATAAATTTTCATGTAATTCTAGCAAAAAGGGGCAGAAGATGTCTATCAGTGTGGTCATATTAGCAGCAGGACAGGGTACAAGGATGAGATCCGCAACCCCCAAAGTCCTTCATACAATATCGGGAAAACCGATGCTTTTTCATGCGATAGACGCGGCAAGGGAGATCTCCACTGATATCACTGTGGTACTCTACCACCAAGCTGAAAGAATCCGTGAGGAGATAGAAACGGTCTATCAGGGGATAGAGTTCCACATCCAGGATGCAGAACGTTTTCCCGGTACAGGCGGAGCAATGAAGGGGATCAAAACCCGCTATGAACGCACCCTCATCCTCAACGGTGATATGCCGCTGGTGACAAAATCCTCACTTGAGGCATTGACTGCAGGCGATGCAGAGATCAATATGTCGGTCATTACACTGGAAAACCCGAGCGGATACGGCCGCGTGATCATCGAAGAGGGCAATGTCAAGGAGATCGTAGAACAAAAAGACTGCACTCCCGAACAGCTTTCCGTAAAAAGTGTGAATGCCGGTGTCTATGCGGTCAACAGTGAACTTCTGGATCGCTATATCCCGAAACTCAGCAACAATAATGCACAGGCGGAATACTACCTGACCGATATCATCAAAATGGCGGTTGAGGAAGAGAAGACCGTACACCCTGTCTTTGTCGAAGAGGAGGAGTTCAAGGGGGTCAACTCCAAGCTTGATCTGGCACACGCTGAAGAGATCATGCAAACACGTATCCGCAACCACTGGATGAGAGAAGGGGTGATCATGCGGCTGCCTCAGACGATCTTCATCGATGCACGTGCTACCTTCGAAGGTGAATGTATCCTGGAAAACGGCGTATCCATCCATGGGGCCTCCGTACTCAAAGAAGCGCATATCAAAGCGCATTCAGTGATCGAAGATTCAGTGATCAAAGAATCATCTGTGGGGCCGATGGGGCGGATAAGACCAGACTCTCTCCTCGAACATACCCATATCGGCAACTTCGTCGAAGTAAAAAAGTCTACCCTTACCGGTGTCAAGGCCGGACATCTAGCTTACCTCGGTGATGCAACGATCGACACGGGAACCAATATCGGTGCGGGGACGATCACCTGCAACTATGACGGCAAAAAGAAGTACCAGACGAAGATCGGCAAAAATGTCTTTATCGGCTCAGATACACAGCTGATCGCTCCGGTAACGATCGAAGATGATGTATTGATCGCAGCAGGGAGCACGATCACAAAAGATGTTGCCAGAGGCGAGCTTGCGATGTCACGCACGCCGATGAAAACGATCAAAAACTTCTTTTATCGATTCTTTGGAGAAAAATAATGCAGCTCAAACTCAAAGGCAAAACGGTACTTTTCGGCGTAACAGGAAGCATTTCGGCATACAAAGCCTGCGATCTTGCCAGACTTTTTGTCAAAGCAGAGGCCGACGTGCATGTGGTGATGACGCCTGCGGCAGAACGTTTTGTCTCAGCGCTTACCTTTGAAGCGCTCACACGCAACCCTGTACTGACAGAGAGCAGCGAAAGCTGGAGCAGCGAGCTCAACCATATCGAGATCGGGAAAAAGTGTGACGTGTTCGTGATCGCGCCCGCTACGGCAAACACGATCAACAAGCTGAGCAAAGGGATCGCGGACAATATCTTCACCCAAACAGCCCTTGCCTACAGCAGAGCGATCGTCGTGGCACCGGCAGCCAATACCAATATGCTCAGCAACCACTATACCACCGGTTCGATCAAAATGCTCAAACTCAATGACTATGCCATCGTAGAACCGCAGGAAAAACTGCTTGCCTGCGGAGATACCGGAAGCGGTGCGCTGGCAGAGCCCCTGGAGATCTTCTATGCTGCGGCAAAAGCGCTCCTCAAAGAGCCGTTCTGGGAGGAGCGTCGCGTAGTGGTCACCGGCGGCGGTACGCGTGAAAAGATCGATGAAGTACGGTATCTCAGCAACTTCTCTTCGGGCAAAATGGCGCAGTCGGTTGCGCTAAGCCTCTATCTCAAAGGGGCAGATGTCTGCTATATCACCTCGACGGGAAACGAAGGATTGCCCAAGGATATCTATACGATCGATGTGGAGAGTACGGAGGAACTTCTTGACTATACACAGGATGCGCTGCGTGTAGCCAAAAAAGGAAAGATGAGCAGAGCCAGCCTCAATACACCTGATGCCATAGAGCTTATCCAGAAAAGGCCGTTTCTTTTCATGGTGGCGGCAGTCTCGGACTACACACCCAAATACCCTCAGGCCGGCAAGATGAAAAAATCGATGCTGGGAGAGGCGTGGAGTCTTGAGCTCAAACAGACACCGGATATCCTCTCTTCGCTCAACAAGGACGGGGTGACGGTGGTCGGATTTAAAGCGGAGATGGACAGCCAGAACGGACTGGCAAACGCACAGGCACTCCTGGAGCAAAAAGAGATCGATGCGGTCTGCTATAATCTGCTGAAAGACGCGAACAGTTTCGGAACGGCGGACAATGAGATCATCTTTATTTCAAAAGAAAAGACGCTGCATTTGGGGAAAGCAGATAAACTGACGCTTGCACAAAAGATCCTGAAAGAGGCAGAAGGTCTCACCGATGAATGAATTTCCGCTCAGGCATCTTGCCATTATCATGGACGGCAACGGAAGATGGGCCAAGGAACGTGGACTGAAACGTGTCAGAGGGCATGAAAAAGGTGCGGAAATGATCCGCGGGATCACCACCTATTGCGCCTCGCACAAAAGCATTGAAACCGTTACCTTCTATGCCTTCAGTACGGAGAACTGGAAACGTCCCAAAATGGAAGTGGAGTTTTTGATGAAACTGCTTGACAGGTACCTCAAGAACGAGCTGGAGACCTACCAGAAGCACGGAGTGCGTTTTCAGGCGATCGGCAATCTCTCCGAGTTTTCTCCTGAGCTGCAGAAACGCATCAAAAAAACGGAAGAGCTCACCAGGAACAATAACAATCTCACACAGATTCTTGCACTCAATTATGGAGGCCGTGCGGAGATCACAGATACGGTCAACAGACTGATCAAAGCAGGAAAAACGGAGATCACAGAAGAGGATATCTCTTCTCATTTGCAGACACCGTACAGCGATATAGATTTTATGATCCGTACAAGCGGTGAAGAGAGAATCTCCAATTTTCTTCTCTGGCAGATCAGTTATGCCGAGCTCTACTTCACCCCTACTTTGTGGCCGGACTTCACTCCCGAAGAGCTGGATGTCATATTGAAAAATTATCAACAACGTACCAGACGTTTCGGAGGTGTCTAAATGGAATTGGCTATTACGCTTTTCGTCTTTATTTTCGGGATCATGATCGGTTCATTCCTGAATGTCGTGATCTATCGTATCCCAAAAGGCGAAAGTATTGCCTTTCCGGCATCCAAGTGCCAAAGCTGCGGTACACCGCTGAAGTGGTACCACAATATCCCCCTGCTCTCCTGGATTGCATTGGGCGGAAAATGTGCCTTTTGCAGGGCGAAAATATCTGCACAGTACCCTGTCGTTGAACTGATGACCGGAGTCATCTTCCTCGCACTCTACTTTAAGCTTGGGCTCGTTTGGTATCTACCGTTTGTAGCCGCTTCTTTTGCCGCGCTCTTTGCCCTGGTCGTGATAGATTTTGAATATATGGCCGTCCCTGACAATGTCAACTTCGCGGCACTTGCGTTTGCTTTGGTGCAGCCTGATTTTCTCAATGCGGCACTCTATGCAGCGGTCGCGGCAGGCGGACTCTACCTGATTGGCCTGCTCTCTTCCTTGCTGGCAAAACGCCAGGCGATGGGGGGAGCGGATGTGATCGTAGCGGGAACCATGGGAGCGTTGCTCGGGTTTCCAGGCTTTTTTGTCGCGATCTTTCTCTCAGCGGTTCTGGCGATTGTCCCGGCACTTATCTGGAGAGAAAGGGGGGTACCTTTTGTCCCTTTCCTGGCACTGGCTACACTGATCACCTATCTTTTTGACACGCAGGCAGCCGACCTTCTGGAGCTGATTATCCATGGCTAATATCAGAAGGTACCTTTCGTCAAATTTTACCAAATCGTTTTTGACGATATTCCTGCCTATTTACTTTATCGTATCATTGGTATTCCTTATTCAGATCTCCTCTTTGACGGCAAAGATCAATCTTACCTTTTATGAACTTTTTAAGCTCTACGTCCTCTCACTTCCGGAAATCGTCTTCTATACTCTGCCTATCTCATTTATCGCGGCTCTTTCAAACGTGCTGGGGAGGCTCTCCCAGGACAATGAACTTATTGCACTCCATGCATTGGGGGTGAACGCAAGATCCATACTCAAGGGGTTCTTCCTTCTGGCACTTCTTTTCTCTCTGCTGCTGCTTGCGATCTCTTTTATCACCATGCCTTTGGGGGTACAGGCATACAACGCTTTTAAAACAGAAAAAAGAGCCGAAGCAAGCTTCAATATCATACCCGGGAAGATCGGTCAGAAGTTCGGGGACTTTTATATCTATGTCAAAGATAAAAATGACAACTCGTTTCGCAACCTTGTGATCTACAACCAGACAAGCGAAGGGGAGGAACAGTTTTTCAGCTCGCAAAAAGGAGAACTGCTTCATGAGGAGGGGACCATGCTACTCAAACTCTCTGATGGCTACGGATATACCTATACCCAGCAGAAGCTGCAGGAAGCACAATACAAAGAGCTGAAAGTCTATGATCAGAATAAAGAAGAGGCGTTTGAATTCCATACGATCTACTCCTACTGGGCCCAGGCGCTTACCGATCAAAAAAGAATGCACAAAGCGCTCTTCAACCTCTTTATCAGCCTTATCCCTCTTCTGTCGGTCTATCTGATCGCATCCTTTACGATCATCAATCCCCGATATCAAAAGAACCATACGATGATCACAACCTTTGCCGTGATCTTTCTGCTCTATATTATCGCTTCGGTGTTTCAGAAAAATGGTAACTTGGCGCATCTGCTGATTGTCAGCATAATTTTATGGTTGCTAGGCAGATGGCTCTTTGATAAACGTGTCTCAAGGTATTTTTAGTGCGTGTTAAAGCGGTAATAAGCTATGACGGCAGTGCTTTCTTTGGATTTCAGCGGCAGAAAAGCACGAAACAAACCGTCACTTCAGCCATAGAGCAGGCACTGAGATCCCTAAAGATCGATTCTCAGATTGTTGCTTCAGGCCGTACCGACAGAGGGGTACATGCCACCGGACAGGTCATACACTTCGACCTTCCATACTACTGGAGGGAGCTGGAGAAACTCAGACTCAATCTCAACCGTAAACTTGCATCCGTAGAGATTAAGCACATTACAAAAGTCGAAGATAGTTTTCATGCACGTTTCAGTGCAAAAAAGCGTCTCTACCGCTATGTCTTCAAGACAGATCTCCCTTCAGTCTTTGAAAGAAAATATATCTCCTGCTATAACGGGTTTGACAAAGCGGTCCTGCAGGAAGCCCTCCAGTGCTTTTTAGGCGAGCACGACTTCCGGTATTTCCACAAGACAGGGAGCGATACACATACGACGGTTCGCCGTATCTATCGGGCAAAATACCGAGAGAAGAGCAACTGCCACTTCATTTATTTTGAGGCAAACGGTTTTTTACGCTCACAGGTCAGGATGATGATCGAGAGTGCAATGCTGTGTGCAAAAGGGGTTATGAAGATCTCCGAACTCAAAGAACAGTTAGCGGGGATAAGGAAGTACAACCACAGACTTGCTCCTCCTGAAGGACTCTACCTCGCCAGAGTACTTTACTAAGCTCATTTGACTATAATAACAGTATGAAAACGATACTTTTATTGCCAATGATTACACTATCGCTTGGTGCAGTAGAACTGACCAAGGAACAAAACAGTGAAATGAGACAGCTTTATCTTCAAAATGCCTGCAACTCATGCCATGGAAATTATGGGGAAGGAATGGGGGCTTCACCCAGACTGCAAGGATTGAAAGAGGAGATGATATTTGATCGTCTCAAAGACCTCCAGCAGGGAAAGACCAGAACTGCCTTTGGTACAATCATGATCTCTTTTGCCAAATCACTCACCCCTGAACAGACACGCCTTATGGCAAAATATCTTGCAAATCTTGAGACTGAAATTCCTGAAGAGAGATATGAGATAGAGTTTACCAGAGAGGGAGATGGAGGCTCGTAAGCCTCCTTCCTAGTTCCGGCCAGAAGTATTAGTATCAGATGATGGCATCACAGATTCGGTTGTTGTTTCTGATGCTTCTGTCGACTGTGGCATAGCGGTTGCTTTAAGGGACTCAAGCTCTTCTTTGGCAGTTTCCAGCTCACCTTCCAGCTCATCGCGCTCTTCTTCAAGATCAAACTTCTCATCATCAAGCGTTTTGACCATTTCTACATTTGCGCCGAACTCATACACAAGCTCCCCGCCATCTTTGCCCTGCTTAAGTATCCCTGCCACAAAGATGACAAGTACCAGCAGATAAAAAGCTTTTACCAGTCCTCTTGAAGCCAGCATTGAGCCCAGTTTGAACAGAAGAACGACACCGGATGCCAGCATAAGATAGGTACCCAATAGTTTATGCTCCTTAAGTTCTGCCTGCCCCGCTTCATTCAAGAGCGGATACGCTTCTTTCCCATCTACACTTCCCGTAAAATATGCGGCAACTACTGCGACAATCATTGTGATCACCATAAAGAGCGAGAGCAGCGAGAGTGATCTTCTGTTTGCAAACAGGTTGATAAACTCAATGATCAAAACCACGATCGGCAGTGCAATGGCAAAGTGGTCTACCGGCGGATGCAGCAAAAGAGGGATTTCAAACGGAAGATCGATTTGAGGTATTGAGATAGCTGGTAAATTCATACTTCTAATCCTTTTAAATTAATTTTAGTTATTTTAACACAAGAAGCCTAAAGTGTCGATAGACTAAAAAGGTTTTACAACCACAAAGATTACAATACCCATCATCAACAGCGTTGGCACTTCATTGTAAAAGCGATAGAACTTTCCGGGTCTATAGCCTGGGTTTTCGATCAGCCTTTTACGGTGAAACTCTAACGTAAAATGGTAAGCAATCAGTAACAGGACAAAAAGCAGTTTCGCATGCATCCATCCACCGCTTTGAAAAACAGTTGGGTTGAGATAGAGCATCAAGGCGCCTGAAATGATCGTCGCCCACATGGCAGGCGTGCCGATATACCTGAAAAGCTTATACTCCTGTATCTGTACAACCTCCACAAATCCTTTGTTCTCTGCATTTTCACTATGGTATACATAGAGCCTGGGCTGATAAAAGAGCATCGCCATCCAAGAGATAAAGCTCATCACGTGAAACGCCAAAATCCATTGATAATATGCCATCACTTCTCCAATAGAGTAAAATTATTAGGGCTGTATACCACTAACTGTAGATGCTTATAATACCCTAGATGGGCATAGGCTATCTTTAGTTTGGAATCATTTGGAGGGGTACTATTTATTTTTTTGAAGTAGATAGGGATTTTTCTTCCGGAAGCATAAAAGTGTCCCTCTTTATAGATGCCTGTCAGTGATTTGAAAAGTTCATTTTGACGTGTAGCGATCGGTTTGGAAAAATCATCCTGTGTAAGCATATAGGATCCTATATCCGTTTCTGCTTTTTCATTGAGGATATAGGCATGGGTGATCTCTTTGAGCCCATGATAGGTTTTGATCCCGCGTACCAGCAGGTCATAGCGTTTTCCCGCCTGAAGTTCCCCGGCACAGCCGTAGAGGAATATCCCTCTTCCTTCTGCACTCTGCTTGATCAGCGCATTTCCCCGTTCTTTCCACAGCACTACGGCATCTTTGAGCACTACGTCATGGGAGAGCGCTTCTATCGTATAAAGATACTCTATCGGCTTCACCTCTCTTCGGATCGGATTCATTGTACCTTTGCCTGAGTGATAGGGTTTGGCATCAAAATAGGCATAGATCGGAAGATGGTCGGAGTAGCCTCTCCCGCGGTGTTTTCCCTTTTTATACTCCCAGCTGTTGATATATCCGCGTTTTATAAAGAGATAGGAGCGCCTGAATACACCGAACGAACCATCGATATAGTTGATCCCTTTGCCATCCAGCATCGTTCGCGGCACAAGGATATGGTCGGGGGTTCCCTTCCTGCCGTAGAATTTGGTGTTCCACCGCCCATCCAGTTCCAATTCACCCCAGAGCGTATAGTGTCTGCCACTCTCCCGGGAGAGGCTTGAGATATCTTCTGTCGTATGCACGATATGATGCAATCCTGTTTTGCCCTCCGTATCATTGATGCGTGCTTCAAGAGACATATAGGCATCATAGTCGGTATTGAAGTCGCCAAGCAGAAGATACTCCGCCGATCCTGGCAGTGATTCAAGCCTCTTTTGTAGTGCCTTGGCATAGGCCACCCGCTTGCTCTCCCAGCCCTTCCGCGAACGTGACTTCCAGTGGTTGACAAAAATGTGAAGAGGAGAATTTTGCACCGTAACGACCGCTTCAAGGATGTTCCTTGTCCCCGGAGCCCTTCCCACCTCTATCTCTTTTGTGGACATGATCAGGAAACGCGAAAGCAATCCCACCTGTACCGATGCTCTTTTTGTGTGGGTGATCGCCAGGTGGGGATAGGCACAGCCTACCTCATCCAGCTTTTTTTGCAATGCACGAAGGATATGCCCATTTTCAATCTCTTGTACACCAAGGATATCAGCATTCAGATCGCAGATCACCTCCGCCGTGTGATTGAGCTTGATCTCTACCGTCCGTTCCGTCCAGTTATGCTTTCTGGTATACTCTTGATACTCCGTACCGCTATACTTCGCATCAAAAAGATTCTCGACATTATAGGTAGCGACCTTGAAAGGTTTTGCCAAAAGCAAAAAAGGTACAATCAGCAGAAGAACAATACGCATCCTCTATCTCCCGGATATAGATCAAGATATAACACTCGTTAGGGATATTGTAGCGTAGAAAAAATTTGCAGGATGAAAATATCCCATAGTGTCATTTAACGAAACATTTTACTGAGCATTTCCATGGCTCCTTGCGAGCTGCCTACTTGCCCGAGCATCTCATCCACGATTGACTCTGACCCGCCTGTCGCCTGATCCAAGACTCTTGGAAGTGCTTCAGCCAATGCCTTTTGAGCACTTTCTTTGGAAATCCCGAGCTGATTAGAAAATCTGCTGACCCTCTCCTCACCAAGCAGTGTTACGATCTGCTCAGGCAGTATCGGAAGATTTGCTCCAGTACCCATCCAGGAATTTACGATGTCACCCAACCCGCCTTTGGAGAGTCCTATCATAATCGGGCTGAGATCAGGCGTACCCTCTTTATGGGTGAGCATATTGGAGAGTGCTTTGGCGATCTCCTCAATATCCAGTTCTCTCACAGGGCTTTCACTGCTCGATTCAATGCATTTTGCCCCTCGTCTGAAAAGCTCCATGAGTTCCACGTTATTCCCCCTCCTTCACTTTCACAATGCTCTCATCGGTGAGTATGATACTGTTTTGTTCCAGAAGTGCGGTCAAGGTACGTTTGAAGTTTTTCTTGCTCATCCCAAAGACCTTCTGGATCTCCTCTGCATCGCTTTTATAGGTAAAAGGAAGTTCACCGTTGTGTGCAGCAAGCAGTTCCAATACTTTTTGCTCCCCCTCATCGACTTTTGCCTTTTTGCCGATAGGCTGCAGGCTTAGATCGAGTTTTCCGTCTTTACGTACGGTTTTGATATAGGCTTTTTTGCGATCGCCTATCCCGATCTCCTCAAAGATCTCATTATCAAAGAGCATCCCCTCATACTGGTTGTCCGCTACCACCTTGTATCCCAATGGCGTTTTGGCGATCACCAGTACTTCCAGTGCTTTATTTTGATGCAGCCCCTTCATTGAACGGTTAAAATATTGACCGATCTTCTGTGTCCCGTAAAGTCTGCCTGTCTGTTCATCCAGACAGATACGCAAAATATACTTTTTACCGATATTGAAGTACTCTTTCTGCTGGGAGAGCGGTACAAAGAGATCCTTTGGCAATCCCCAGTTGACAAAGGCTCCGTAGGATTTATAATCCACCACGGTAAAGTATCCGTACTCCCCAAGTTTTGCATAGGGCATTTTGGTCGTCGCTACAGGCCTGTCCTCGCTGTCCGTATAGACAAATACATCAACGAGTGCCTCCATAGGCATCTCATCTTCCATGACATAGATATTGGGCAGGAGCACCTCTTCAAAGTCTTGTGCCTGCAAATAGAGCCCATAGTCTGTATCACGTACTACCTTGAGTCTGTTGAGTTCGCCGATCTTGATATGTTGATTTTGTGTTTTTGAAGTCATTATGTTTTTCCGTTCCATTGTCTCGTGTTTCTCACACGATTTATTTTCAACATTATAGCCAAAATATCTCCTTTGCTTCTGCGCTTTACAGACTCCCGGCAAGGTGCATATGAATGAAAAATAAGATATGATATGATTATACTATATGCCAAAAGTGAGATAAATATGGGTACGATACGAAGCTATAAGTTCTCGGAGTCTTTCAACTATCAGGAGGTCTCAATCAATGCGATAGAGGTCTTCAGGGCAAAAGTGATCAAAGATGCGATCATCATTGAGAAGGACGGCGGATATGCCTTCATCTTCCAGTATGGCGTAGCGATATTCTGGGATATGCAGGATGAAGAGTTTGTGCTGAAAAAACTCCAATCCTCCCCTGCCTCCTGCAAAAACTCCGAAGAGTTCAGCTTTCAGTACTCAGACGAACAGCGCTTCAAGATAGAGATGGACACCATCTCTATGGACAAACCTGATGAACTCATCATGCTCTCTGTCTCTTTTGCCATAGCACAGTCATTGAAACTCAATGACTTTGAAGATGCGATGAGAGAGAGTCTAAGAGAATCAGAACATATCCCTCTGGAGCTTGCGCAGTATGGACGTGTAGCGATGAAACGCAAAGAGATCGCACAGGAAAGAGGACGGCTATTTCTTACAAAGTCCCGTATCAATCTGCACTTTGAGCTGCTTGACACCCCTGAATTTTTCTGGGAATATCCTGAACTTGAAGGCTACTATCTCACCACCAGAAAATATCTTGAGATCCAGCCGCGTATCGATATACTCAATCGGAAACTTGCGATACTCCAGGAGATCCTGAGTATCCTTGCGGATGAACAGCATCACAAATATTCAAGCCTTCTGGAGTGGATCATCATTATCCTCATTGCCTTCGAGATCGTTATCTTTGTTTTCAATGACCTACTCTGATCACAAAATCGGAAATGTCTATTTTATGCTGCCAAAGAGATGATCAGCACTCCCTATCTATCGGGCAGTAAAAAAAATCGTTTTTTTCAAAATGTACAAAAGCACCAAAAGAGAAAATACCTCATAACCGACAAGCCAGATTACAATATAAGGTATGTTTGAGAAGATATGAAAGACACCTACTCCAATAGTAAAAAGGAAAAAAAGTAATCCCAGGACATAGGGAACCAAAATTGCATAGATCACCAGAAAAATATTCTCATACCCTTTGGGCAGAATGGAAGAGAGGTCTTGCATCAACATGCTTGATTGCGGGGCTAAATAGTTATTTTTCATCTTTTACCTTACTTTATTCTCTACAGGGACATCCAGTGAAACCATACAATAAACAGTACCATCCCGCAGACGATCAACAGATGCAAAATCAGATCAGGCTGATACGGTTCTCTTTTTTGTCTGGCAATCTTTTTAAGTATGGCTGATTTTTCTTTTTTATCCTGAACCGCAGGCACCTCTATATCATTCGGTATTCCAAGTTCTGCAAGAAGCACGGTATATATCTCTTTGGCATAAAAAGCGCTTCACCGTTGATCTGTTCTATAAATTCAGCTATCTGTTTTGTTCTCTCTTCAGGATCGTATTTTTCCATCAGCACTTTTCTGTTCAGGGTATCCTTCAGGCGGTTGGAGAGAAAAAATATTTTCGAATTTCTGTCAAGCTGCTTAGCAAGTGAGGGATCCGATACGATCTCATGGGACAACTGCCCCATACGGAACTCCAGCGTCTGATCAAATGATGCTCTATCCTTGCAGGAAGAGAGCTCCTGTTGCAATAAAATAATTTTCTTCTTGATATGTTCCACTTAAAATCTCTTACAATATAATTGATTACATTATAACAGAATATCAACTCAAGTCTGAAACAGTTTACAAAAACTTACTCTATCTCTTTGATATGTGCTTCGAAAACCTCAGGCTTGATAAAACCTGTCAAACTTTTTTCTGGCAGATAGTTGTTGTGCTTGTCAAAAAAGATGATGTTTGGTGTACCGAACAACCCGTACTCCTTGAGCAGAGCCTTATCATCATCGGTATTGGCAGTCAGATCGATCTTGATAAAGGTAAAACGTTTCAGCTGCTCCTGCACTGCCGGGTTGGAGAAGGTGATCTCCTCAAGCTCCTTGCACGCCGTACATGAGTCTTTGCCGAAATCCACCACTACAGGTTTCTCTGAAGCTGCGACTTCAGCCTGGAGTCTGGCAACACTGTAGCCACGATGCGAAGCCTTGTCTTCAGAAGCCACTGGAGCCGAAACCTCAGAAACTGTTGCGGAGGTGAACTTCTCAAAGGGTCTGAGCATCGAGTTGGCTCCGCTGAGGGCCCCGATGAAAAGAGAGGCGCCATAAAGCAGGAATACCATGGCAAGCACCCTGAAGAGCTTCATCGCCCCCTCGCTCTCTTTGTTCTCAAATACGCCCATATAGATCGCTGTTCCCATAAAGAGCAGTGACCAGAGTATCATTGTCATCCCTTCAGGGAGGATACGCGAGAGCATAAAGATCGCCAGTGCAAGCATCATCACCCCAAAGCTCTGCGAAACCCTGCTCATCCATCCGCCGGGGCGTGGCATAAACTTGCCGGCCCCCAGTCCCACAAGCAGAAGCGGCATCCCCATACCCATGCTCATCACAAAAAGTGCCGCTCCGCCAAGCAGTGCATCCCCTGTATGTGAAATGAACAGTACGGCACCGGAGATCGGTGCAGCCGTACACGGCCCGACGATCAGTGCAGAGAGTGAGCCCATGACCGCTGTTCCCAAAACGCCTTTGCCCTGCGCACTGTCACTCGCTTTGCTCAATTTTGACTGAATAGAGGAAGGCAGTCCGATCTCATAGTAACCAAAAAGTGAAAATGCCAGTGCAACAAATACGCCGGCAAAGATAGTCAGCACCCAGGGATTCTGCATCGCTGCCTGCAGGTCCGCACCCACCAAGCCTGCGACAAGTCCTACGAACGTGTAGGTCATTGCCATGGCAAGAACATAGATAAAGGAGACAAAGAAAGCCCTTGCCATACTTGGTTTCTCTCTGCCACCCTGTTGGGAGACGATGATCGAAGAGAGAATAGGGATCATAGGGAAAATACACGGGGTGAGGGAGAGAAGCAGTCCGAAGATAAAGAACAGGAAGAGTACAAAAAGAGAACTTTCATTGACCAGCACATCCACGATCTTGGCTGCATTTCCCTCTTTGGAGAGCTTTGCGATCTTCTCCCACACCCCAAGTTCTTTACCTTTGAACTGATAGCTTTTGACGATGGGAGAATAACAGAGCCCGGCATCCGAACACCCCTGAAACTCCACACTGAAAGTATAATCCCCCGAGATCTGGGAAGTGATCTTTTCTACAGGGACAGTTACGGTAACTACACCGTGATAGACCATATCCCCATCGAGCTCATCGGCTTTAGGCATATCTGGGTTGAGTACAATCTCCTTCTCACCTTTGGCTTTGAACTTCAGTGTATCCGCATAGACATGTATCTCATCCGCCAAACTCAAAGTTGTCACGATCGACTCACCCTGCTGCACCGCTTCAACCTTAAATGCCTCCTCAGGAGACAAAAACTTCTGTTTTTTCACTACCGACTCGAAGCCGCCGAACATCAAAGAACTAAAGAACACACTCAATAGGAGTAACTTTTTTACCAAATTCACCATTTTTTCTCTCTGAAAGACAATTTTTTTACTATTCTATAGTAGACTATGTGTATAAGGTGTGTAACCCTGCACATGCAGTGATTTTATCCAAAATAATTTAACATAGCTCAAACACAAGGTTGAATAATGGCAAATCGTCTCATCAATGAATACTCCCCCTACCTGCAACAGCATGCCCAAAATCCCGTAGATTGGTACCCCTGGGGCGAGGAGGCTTTTCAAAAAGCGCAAAAAGAGAACAAACCGATTTTTCTCTCCATCGGCTACAGCTCCTGCCACTGGTGCCACGTCATGGAGAGAGAGTCATTTGAAGATGAAGCCACAGCCGAAATACTCAACAGACACTTTGTCTCGATCAAGGTTGATCGTGAGGAGCGTCCCGATATCGATAAGCACTTTCAGGAGGTTTATCAACTGATGAACGGACGCCCCGGCGGATGGCCTACCTCGATCTTCCTCAGCCAGGACCTTAAACCTTTCTACTCTGCAACCTATATACCCGATGAACCCAGATACGGGATGATGAGTTTCAGTTCTCTGCTGGAAGTGATCGCAGACAAATATCAATCAGAAAAAAAACTCCTGATAGAGAAAGCCGATGAGATACTGGGGTTCATAAACTCCAGAAAAGAGAAGATACAGGCTACACGCCTGGATGAGAGCATTATCATCCGCTTTATCGATCAGGCAAAACAGCTCTTTGACCACAAGGACGGAGGATTCAACAAGGCGCCGAAATTTCCTCAGACCTCACTGCTAAAGCTTCTGCTTGACCTGCACCGTATCACGGGAGACAAGGAAGCATTGCAGATGGCTACACACTCATTGAATTCTATGGCAAAAGGGGGGCTGAGGGACCTCGTAGACGGAGGGTTTTGCCGCTACAGTACCGATGATCAATGGTTGGTACCGCATTTTGAGAAAATGACCTATGACAATGCGCTGCTGAGCGAACTCTATCTCAAAGCCTACCATACGACCGGCGAAGATTTCTACAAGATTGTAGCCTTTGAAACCCTGGACTTTATGCTCGAAAAGATGAGTGAAGATGCCCTATTTTACTCTGCCAGCGATGCAGATACCGAAGGTGAGGAGGGGAAATACTTCGTCTACTCTTTTGAAAAAGCCCTCAGATCCTTTGCAAAAGCGGGCATCCCAGATAAAGCGCACCCGGCACTGGCAAAAGCGCTCCATATCACCCGAGAGGGTAATTTCGAAGGGAAGAATATTATCCGGGTGGATGACCCGGCCTATATCGATATCCCCTACTATGATGAAGCGATCGCTGCCCTGAGAAAACGCCGGGAAGAGAAGCACCTCTATCCGTTTATCGATAAAAAAGTCCTGGTTTCATGGAATGCAATGATGATCAAATCCCTTTTTCAGGCCGGACGCCTTGAAGCGCGTTACCTCGAATCAGCCAAACAATCCCTTGATGCCCTCCTGGCAAGTATGTATATACACTCCCAGCTCTTTCACTCTACATTGATAGGAAAAGAGCCCAGGATACATGCCTTCCTCGAGGACTATGCCTACCTTGCAGATGCTTTGATCGAGGCTTATCGCAGTACGCTGGATGAGACCTACCTTATTTCCGCCACAAAGCTTGCAAATAATGCGATAGAGAGGTACTACAACAACGGTCAGTGGAAATTCTCAAGAGGAGAGTTTGAAACACGTGCGGATATCTATGACAGCTCTTACCCCTCCGCAATGGCTGTGATGCTGAACGTGCTGCATTCGCTCTCCTCTCTGGTGGACATTGTCTATAAAAAGTTTGTCTTTAAAACACTCGAGCTCCACTCCTACGATCTCATGAGACAGCCTATCTCTTCGCCGCTGATGAGTGCAACGGTAGTGCGCTACCTCAAAGATGATATTATCGTCAAAGCTACAGAAGAGAAGCTAGTACAAAACAGCGCACGAGTCGATGACATTGCCTACCCGTTTACCTATTTTAAAAATGATACCAATGATGGATTTATGATCTGTAATTCAAGCAGCTGTTTTGGGCATGAGAAGGAGTTCGATGCTGTTTTGAAGTATCTGAATCAAAGATGACTACAACAGGCTACACACAGATGCCACACTGCAATACTATACTGCTCCTATAGATAAAAGGAGTCGAAAATGAAATGCAATATGGGCAAAACTGATAGGGTCATACGAATCGTTGCGGGACTTGTTTTACTGGGGTGGGGTCTGATGAACAGCTGTATTATCGCTGATATAATCGGTGTGATTCTTCTTGCAACAGCAGCGATCGGTTGGTGTCCGCTTTATGTACCTTTAGGTATCAACAGCGGCTGTGAAGCAAAGAAAGAAGAAGAGAAGAAAGAACCGGGAGAGCAATAAATACTCTCATGTAACATTTAAAAACAAGAGTATATGTTATATAGTGGGAAGGGATTTACCCTTCAATGCTACTACTGCTTTCCTTCCTTGGGGAAGGTGAGGATGAAGGTACTGCCTTCACCTTCTTTGGAAAGAAGATCTATCTTTATTCCGTATCTTTTGCAGATATCCAGTACGATACTTAAGCCGATACCAAACCCCCCTCTCTCCTTATTGGCCCTCTCATAACGCTTGAAAATATCTGCCTGTACATGATGGGGCATACCGATCCCGGTATCCCTGATCTTGAGCACCCTCTCTTTCAGTGAGATCATGATGCTGTCACCAACATCGGAGTATTTGATCGCATTGGAGAGCAGATTGTCGATCAGCCTCTCGGCCGAACGGCCGGAGATCTTCATCCTGTAAGGCTCCGTATCCAACTTCACTTTCAGCCGTTTAGCCTCGATGAGCTCTTTCATCAGCTCGATACGTTCTTTTATGATTTTTTCGAGACAGATAAGTTCATCCGGTTCCTCCTTCCCCTCCAATCTATAGGTCAAAGAGCTGTACATCATGCTCAGTCGCTGTGCACTGGCCTTCAGCCTTGCCAGTTTTTTCTCCTCAACATTCCGGAGAGACTGTATCGTCATAAGGATCGCAGTGATAGGTGTGTTGAGCTCATGCGTAGTATCCGTGATGAAACGGTCAAGCGATTCGATCTGTTCACGTACAGGCTGAAGAAAAAGCCGCCCAAGGAAATACCCTACTACCCCCATCAGGATAAAGGAGAGTACCAGGTAGGAGATAATACGGATACGGAGTTCCTGCAGTGTTTTGTTCAATTCGTTCTCTTTCAATACGATGTAGCGCACACCGAGATGCTCACTGTAATCCTCCACAACCGTATAACAGCTGCGATCCTGGATGAAAAACGAGTCGTCAAACTTTTTAAAATTTTCTATTTGTGTATAGAGGGCTTCTCTATCGCTGTTATAATATCCTACATCAAAACGGCAAAGATCAAGCTTTTTCAGATACTCGACCACATCCGGTTCATTCATCTCTTCGGATGTTGTCATCGCCTTCATCGTAATATCGGAAGAGAGCATATGCCCTTGATACATCATCTCAAACTTCATCGCACTGATCATCGAAGAGCGGTTATTTTCAAAAAAGAGATAACCGATAATCGCCAGCAAGATAAATACCGATCCCAGATAAAGCGCTAAAAAACGGACAAGTGAGCTGCGCTCATACGATGTTAAAACGATAACCTTCTCCTTTGATATTCTCAAAATACTCTTTACCGGTCAATAGCTTACGAAGGTTTTTGATATAGGTGCGTATCGTTGCATGGGTAGGAACATGCTCTTCGTCCCACACATTCTCGATGATCTCGTCACAGGAGATGATCTTTCCGCTGTTTTTAATAAAATACTCGAGAACCTGTGCCTCTTTCTGCCTCATCTCCATAACAGTATCACCGATGATAATATGGTGTGCTTTCGGGACAAACTTTATCCCGTCGAACTCTATCTCTTCATGCAGCCGATAGAGTTTCATGATATGTTCGATACGGGCATTCAGCTCCTCCAGTTCGAACGGTTTGCGAAGATAATCATCTGCCCCCAATTCAAAACCTTTTTTTAAGGCATCGATACCGGCAAGAGAGGTGATGTAAACTGCGGGAGTGGTATTTCCTATGTCTCTCAGGTAGGTAAGTATCTCAAATCCGTCAATGTTCGGCACATTGACATCAAGCAGCAGCAGGTCATATGAACCTGCGCTTATGGCATCAAGCGCTCTCCCCCCGTCAAAAAAACTCTCCACTTCATACCCTTTTTCAACCAGAAACTCCTCTATGATCTCCTGGAGTATGACATCATCTTCAAGCAACAGTATTTTCATGGCACCTCTTAGCGTTGGAATCATTTATTGTACCATAGCAAATCTACAATCAGGCAGACAAGTTTTTTTGGCTATAATGTCGCCATGAAAAAGATAGCACTCATCACAGGAATCGTTTTATTGTTTTTGTCCGGATGCACACAGGTAGTCACTGCCCCCATCTATGTTGCAGGAGCGGTCGTTACCACCACAATTGATGTGGCAGGTGCTACTGCCGATGCTGTTACGGATGATGAGGATGAAGAGAATTAACGTATTCTCTTATCCCCTCTCATAAGAGTGATAATATATAAATACACTAAAATCCCCCTTTTTTTTCTCATTCATCTGTGCTTAACAAACAGAGATGCGATCTACCGGTGGAGCTGGAAAGGCGTAGTATTACGCACCACCCCCACCAGTATCAGCTGCCAATTCATCATGAGGATGATATCCGGTATCACTCTCTTGATGTACTTTTTTTGCTTCTTGCAAAGCGGCAATCAGTTCATCAATTTTACTCACAGGAATATGAACCGTCCAATCTGGATCCTTATCCTCAAGTGACACACCGATGCTAGTGACAGTGGTACTGAATTCTCCGTATGGTTCAGTAATATTCACTACCGTAATCCTTCCCTCATTGCTTTGTGGAAGTTTAATTGTTTTAATGGGAATTGTTGTTTTTGACATAATATATTCCTTTTTTATTATTTTATTTCATAAAAGAAAACTATTTTTATTTTATATAAATACTAATATAAAGTCAAATATATGTAGGAGTGTGGGTTTTTTTCTTGTTTTTTGCTCCAACCCCTTTGAAAAAACGTATATTCGGAATAGGGTTTTAGATAAGCAGAGTGGGAAAATCCCACAAACTATACATTCTCACGTAAAATGCAAAAATGAAAAGAGAAATGGCCTCTATGCCCCTTTGGCATTTCTGAACTCAGAGATCTCGCTCTCCACCATGCCATCGATCATACGGACATAGAGATCCGTGATCAGGTTGGGTGAAAGATCGAGTTCAATGGCCTGCGCCCGTACCCTGGAGATCACATCATTGATCCTCTCCTCGGCTTTGATCTCATCGATCGATGTTTTAAAGTGGGCGATCTGCCTGATATAATTATTACGCTGAGCAATCAGTTTTACGATCTCTTCATCAAGCTGATCGATCGCGTCTCTTGCCTCTTCAAGCGTTGTACATTTTTTTGTCTCCATAAAACTATCCTTCAAGAACTATCTTGAGCTATTATATCAAAATAGTCGATATAAAAATAGCCTTTCTCCGGATCAATGAATTTTTCTGGCAAGGATCATCCTAATCGTAATACAAATGGAACATAAATGAATGCCGAGATAAAGGAGGAGCAACCTCCACGATCGTGGAGGTCATGAAAGTGGATGAAGTTTTTCGAAGGATTACTCTACTTCAGCATCGATGACGTCGTCATCGTCAGCTTTTTTTGCACCTTCAGCTGCTCCACCCTGCTCTTTTGCATACATTGCTTCAGCAGGCTTGTGGCTCTTTTCGGTCAATGCTTTGACTTTCTCTTCGATCTGCTCTTTTGTCGCATTGTCATCTTTAAGGACTGCTTCAAGCTCTGCGATCGCAGTTTCGATATTCGCTTTTTCGGATGCATCGAAGTTCTCACCAAGGTCAGCCAGTGACTTCTTCGTCTGGTGTACCAGTGCATCTGCCTGGTTTCTCATTTCAACCACAGCTTTTCTCTTCTCATCTTCAGCTTTGTGCGCTTCGGCATCCTGAACCATTTTTTCGATCTCTTCATCACTGAGACCTGACGAACCTGTGATCTTGATATCCTGTGACTTACCGGTACCTTTATCAGATGCCGTTACAGTCAGGATACCGTTCGCATCGATATCGAACGTTACCTCGATCTGAGGTACACCTCTCGGTGCTGCCGGGATATCTCTAAGTTCGAACATACCAAGAGACTTATTGTCTTTGGCAAACTCACGTTCACCTTGAAGTACGTGGATACTTACTGCCGGCTGGTTATCTTCAGCCGTAGAGAATACCTGAGATTTCTTCGCCGGGATAGTTGTACCTTTTTCGATGACTTTCGTCGTTACCCCGCCAAGTGTCTCGATACCAAGGCTAAGCGGTGTAACATCAAGAAGAAGTACATCTTTTACATCACCTGCAAGTACCCCACCCTGGATCGCTGCACCGATCGCAACTACCTCATCCGGGTTCACTGATTTGTTAAGGTCTTTACCGAAGAACTTCTTCATCTCCTCTTGTACAAGAGGCACTCTTGTTGAACCACCGACCATTACGATCTCATTGATGTCTGATTTACCAAGACCTGCATCTTTCAGTACACCTTCAACTGTCTTGATCGTACTTGTCACAAGATCAGAGATCAGTGACTCAAATTTCGCTCTTGTGATCTTTGTGACCAGGTGTTTCGGGCCTGTCGCATCCGCAGTAATGAACGGAAGGTTGATCTCGGTCTCAGTTGAAGACGAAAGCTCTTTTTTTGCAGTCTCAGCTGCATCTTTTACCCTTTGAAGTGCCATTACATCAGACTTGATATCGATACCTGTATCATTTTTGAACTCATTTGCTACATAGTCAATGATCCTGTTATCAAAATCGTCACCACCAAGGAACGCGTCCCCGCCTGTTGCAAGTACTTCAACAACACCGTCACCTGTTTCAAGCGCCGTTACGTCGAACGTACCGCCGCCAAGGTCATAGACTACGATCTGCTCGGCATTTTTCTTGTCCAAACCATAAGCAAGCGCTGCTGCTGTCGGCTCGTTGATGATACGAAGTACGTTAAGTCCTGCGATCGTACCGGCCTCTTTTGTCGCTTTTCTTTGGGCATCGTTGAAGTACGCAGGTACCGTAATCACCGCATCGGTTACAGTCTCACCGAGGTAGCTTTCCGCATCCTCTTTCATTTTCATCAAGACTTTTGCAGAGATCTCCTGAGGCGTATAAGTCTTACCTGCTACCTCGATCGCACATGCACCGTTTCTATCAATAATATGATAAGGAAGTTTGCTTTGCGCCTCTTTTGCCTTCTCTTCGCTCATCATCAGACCCATGATTCTCTTGATCGAATAGATCGTTTTCTCCGGGTTTGTCACCGCCTGTCTTTTTGCAGACTCACCGACAAGAACTTCACCTTTATCAGTAAATGCTACGATAGAAGGTGTAGTATTTTTACCCTCTTTGTTTGCGATGATTTTTGCTTCGCCATTTTCATACACTGCCATTGCAGAGTTGGTTGTACCCAAGTCAATTCCTAATACTTTACCCATTTTCTCTTCCTTTCTATGCTGATTTTAACCAGAACCAAGTTCCGTTTCACGCGCTGTCTTCAGCAGACGGCTCTTACGTGACTAGTCACATTCTTTGGCATTGCCAAAACTACTATGAGTTCAAGCTTTTCTTAGAAAAGCTAACCTCAACTCCTACTTACTACTTCTTACCTGCTGTCTATTTAGCTGTGCTCACCATAGCCGGTCTAAGCACTCTCTCTTTGATCGTATAGCCTTTTTGCATCACCTGTACGATCTGACCGGATTCGTGCTGATCACTCTCTACCTGCATGATCGCCTGATGGACTTCGGGATCAAACTCACCATCACAAGCTATCTCTTTGATATTGTTCTTTTCCAAGATCTTTTTGAGTTGCTCATAAGTGAGATTCACACCTTCTATCATCTGCGTATATGCTTCAGAATCATTCTCATTATTGCTGTTCATCGCAGCAAGAGCATTTTCAAATGAATCCATTACTGAAAGGATATCTTTTGCAAAACTCTCGTTAGCATAGGATACGGCATTGTTCTTATCTTTCTCCAAACGCTTTTTGGAGTTCTCAAAGTCAGCGTGTGCACGAAGATACTTGTCTTTCCACTCTTCAGCCTCAGCCTGGGCAGCTTCCAAAGGATCAACCGATCCCTCTTCACTTTCTTCTGCAGCCGAAGTTTCAGATTTGACCGTCTCTTCTGTCTGCTGATCTTCAAGAGTCTCTTTCTCTTCTTGAGCCATAGACAACCTCCTGTTTTTTTTTCATTCATTAATACATCATTTATTCGATGCTTGAAAATATTATACAACATTGAGTCATATTTTGTCAAGTATAATGTGAGTCAAATAGACTCAACTACAAAACAGAGCTATCCCCGTCCGATAAAATAACGACAAATATGTACTTTGCAGTGAAAGAATAGAGCCAAACAATGAGTATAATATATAAGTAATAATAAATAGTAAATAAGAGGTAAATAAAAAGTAATATGGGGTAAACCATCCCGAATGGGATGGCTTAAGGTTTTGAAAGAAAGAATTAGTTTCTGATTCCAAGATCAGTTTTAATTGCTGTCCATCTGGAAAGATCTGTGTTCTTAAGATATCTCATAAGTCTTCTTCTCTGTCCTACAAGTTTGAGTAGACCAAGTCTTGAAGAGTGATCTTTTTTATTTGTTTTAAGGTGTTCAGTCAGGTAGTTGATTCTCTCTGTAAGAATGGCAACCTGTACTTCTGTTGAACCCGTATCGTTTTCACTTCTAGCGTATTTTGCAATAATCTCTGCTTTTTTCGCCTGATCCAAAGCCATAATTGACCTCCTGATTGGTATTTGATTCTTCTCAAAATAATATTTTGGAAGTGCAATAATAGCATCTCAAGCTTATTTTGCACTTAGAAGAGAGACAGACAGATCAAAGAATATAAAATGATTCGTTTTTCTAATCTATAATAGAGTAATATACTCCTAATTATATTAAAAAGGTTTAGTTTTATGTTATTAACACGAGCAACAGAGTATGCGCTGCTCTCCCTGGATACGATCAGGCGGTCCGAAAAACCTATCGGCGCAGAACAGCTTGCCAATGAACTCTGTATCCCCAAAAGCTTTCTTGCGAAAATCCTGCAAAATCTGGCCAGAGCTGAGATTCTTGAGTCCAAAAAGGGAGCACAGGGCGGTTTTATCCTGATGAGAGATGTGAATGAAATTTCTGTACGGGAGATCATCATTGCAGCAGAAGGCAAAGCACCGGCAGTGTTTGACTGTACACAGTATGCGGCAACCTGCCCCAACGGAAGTATAGGCACCTGTACGATTTCGCCATTTTTGTCAACCTTTCAGCGCAAAGTAGATGACTTTCTTGAAGGTTTAATGCTTGGGGATATCATCTGATGATGCAGCAGCATATCTATCACCTCTCACATATCGACCTTGACGGTTACGGCTGTCAATACCTTACAGAACAGTGTTTTAAAAAAATCGACTGTTTCAATGCCAACTACGGCCCGGAGGTCACTGCCCGCCTCGAAGAGATCGTCAAAAAGATCGAACAGGACAAGTTCCTCCAGGGAGAGGAGATCGAACGGGTGATCCTTATTACCGACCTGAATCTTACGACAAAAGAGGGGAACTGGATCGAAAAAGAGGCGATACGCATCGGGGCGAAACTTCAGCTTCTTGACCATCATGCTACGGGGGCAGGTGCGGCAGAGCGTTTTGCGTGGTATCTGCTTGATACAAACAGGTGCGCAACGCTGATCACCTACCGCTGGCTTCAGCAGCATTATGGATTTGATAGTGAAAACATACACGCTCCTATCGTGCAGGCGATCAATGCCATCGATATCTGGGTCAGCGAGAATCCGCTCTTTGAATATGGAAAAGTAATGCTGGGGATGATCTCCGGCGCTAAAGAGATCAACCGTATTCTCTTCCCCTCTGAGGACAGGAAATTCAAACTGTCGATGATCCGGGAAGCTGCTCTGCTGATCAATGAACCGGATGCGCCGATCAAACTCGATGATCAACTCCACCGGATTAAAAAAAGCTTTTTTATCAAAGAGAAAAATGATACAAAAGACAATCTTGTATCTGCCTATGTTACCAACCTGCTTACTGCCGATAAACAACGTCTGACCATCACCTATAAAAATGCAAAAGGCATCCTGGGCTACAACATAGGAAGTGCTTCGATCATCGGCAATGCCTGCATGGTGGAAAATGAAGAGTATGATTTCTATATGGATGTCAACTTCAGAGGAAACTTCTCGCTTCGAAGCAACAACAAACTGGATGTCTCAAAGATGGCTGCCGTGATCGGAAACGGCGGGGGGCATCCCAATGCAGCAGGCGGTAAGATCGAGGGGTACAAAGACTCCTTCGTTTATGCGGAAGTACGCGAATTCATACAAAACTACATCAACGAAAGAGTGCAAACGGTGATCGAATAGACTACGTCTTCACTCTTGATTCCAAGGCCCTTGAAAGTGACAACACATCGATATTTTCAAGCTCTACCCCGGTAGGCACACCCTGGGCGATTTTGGTAAACTCGATCGCTTTGCCATGAAGTTTATCTTCGATATAGAGTATCATCGTATCGGTTGCAATACTCGGAGGAAAAGCAAAGATGATCTCCTCGACTCCTTCCACCGCGTAAAAAAGATGTGCCTCATCCATATCACTGATCTCCGAAACCACGTAATATACACCGTTGAACTGTCCGCTCTCTTCGATCGTCAAAACATCTTTCGCCGACTGCACGATACAGAGCTTGGTGCTGTCACGGTAGGGATCAGAGCAGATCGCACACAGTTCATCTTCACTCATATTATGACACTTGCGGCATTTTTGGATCGTATTGACCCCGGTCTCCAGCGCATGTGCCAGCTTCATTGCACCGAATCCATCCTCCATCACTGCATGATACGCGAGACGGATGGCTGTTTTTTTACCGATAGAAGGCAAAGACTGAAATGCCTCGACGAGGTTTTCAAAAGCTTCTATCTTATAGTTTTTAATTCCCAATCCCTCAATCCTGAATTTTTAATTTTTAATTTTTAATTTTTAATTTTTAATTTTTAATTTTTAATTTTTAATTTTTAATTTTTAATTTTTAATTTTTAATTTTTAATTTTTAATTTTTTCATAATCCACTACTTTAGAGTACGCCACCACACTTTTGATGAACGCTACCACCTTGAGGTGTTCGGGATGCACCGCATACTCCTGCAATCCCTCTTTATCCGTAAACGTCGTCACGATACTGAGGTCCATCGCACGTTCCTCTTCCGCAAAATTGAGCCCCACTTCCATACTGAGCAGTGTAGGTACTGTGCCCATCAAGTTCTCCAGCATCTCTTTCGCTTTTTCGATATTGGCTGTTTTATGCTCTTCCTGAAATTTGAACATGACGATATGCACTACCATATTTTACCTTCATTTTAATTTTTGTGATTATAACCAAATTATGGTAGAATTCGCCAAAATCTATATGGCCCTATGGAGTAAACGATATGACAGAACTTGATTATTACGAAATACTTGAGGTGAGCAGAGAGTGCAGCGGTGCCGAACTGAAAAAATCGTACCGTAAGCTTGCAATGCAATATCACCCTGATCGTAATCCCGATGATAAAGAGGCGGAAGAGAGATTCAAGCAGATCAATGAAGCCTATCAGGTCCTGAGCAACGATGAAAAACGATCGATCTATGATCGCTATGGTAAAGCCGGACTTGAAGGCCATGGTATGGGCGGCGGTTTTGGCAGTGCGAGCATGGACGATATCATGGATATCTTCAACTCCATGTTCGGCGGAAGCGGCGGCTTTGGAGGATTTGGCGGTTTTGGTCAAACCAGACGTGATCCTGGTCAGAAATATGCACTGGACTTCGAGATAGAACTGCCGCTGAAGTTCAATGAGGCGGTATTCGGCTGCGAAAAAGAGATCGATATTACCTACAAGTTACCCTGTGATGCGTGTGAGGGGACCGGAGCAAAGGACGGGAAACTGGAAATCTGCGACTACTGCGGAGGCCACGGTCAGGTAGTGATGCGCCAGGGACGTATGCAGTTTGCCCAGACCTGTCCGAAGTGTCATGGTGAGGGGAAAAAAAGTGCCGAAAAGTGCTCAAGCTGCAACGGAAAAGGATATCAGACCAAAGAGGAGACGATCACCATCAATATTCCTGCCGGTGTAGACTCAGGCAACCGCCTCAGAGTACAGGGGCATGGAAACCTGGCTAAAAATGGCAGACGCGGAGATCTTTACCTGACATTTATCGTAGAAGAGGATGAAAACTTCATCCGTAACGGCAACGATATCTATATAGAGGTTCCGGTGTTCTTCACGCAAGCCATCCTGGGAGAGACGATCACGATCCCGACATTGGACGGGGAAACAGAACTTGAACTCAAGCAGGGGACCAAAGACAAGGAGCAGTATATCTTTGAAGGAGAAGGGGTTGCCGATGTACACAGCGGACGCAGAGGACGCCTGATCGCACAGGTGAAAATGATCCTGCCTAAAAAGATCAATGATGAACAGCGTGAACTGCTCGAAAAGCTTCAGGAGAGTTACGGGGTAGAGAGCAGACCCCATAAAAGCACGTTCGAATCGGCATTTGACAGAGTGAGAAGCTGGTTTAACTAATTGCTCTGCCAGGAGAATTCTCTTGGCAGTGGCACCTGCAGAAGCAGTGCAACAGCATGGACAAACAGGTTTTCGTCAGGTGTCACCATTTGATCGCTTTTCACCGAGTACAATATCCCTTCAAAGACACGTTTGGCAACCCCCGGTTTTACCACTTCTATCTCCTTCATGGCATGTTCAAACATCTCATGGGAGATCTTATCCGAATAGCGATACTTCAGCGCTCCCGCACCAATCGTATGCATCACCTCATCAAAAGCACTGCTGGCCGCTTCATCGCCTCCATGCTGATCATGTATCAACATCGAAAAAATCAATTCAAGTTCATTTTTCACCGCACCGATATGTGAGTGTTTAAGTTGCCGGGGTACTTTGCGTTCGCCAAAATAGGTCTCCATATTTCTTCGTATGATATAGATAAGGCTCCACTCGTACATCGAAACCTTGCTATCGATATCGACAAAGGTTTGCATCAGAGAATCAAAAATACGGTACTGTTCAACGGAGAGGTTTTTTAACGTATAAAGTGCAAGAGTGAGGATCAATACAGCCTCTTTTTTATACACTTCACTCTCTTTTGAAAGTAAGTTTGCAAACTCCAGCAGCAAATAGGGGCTTTTTTGTTTGACAGATGCAAAAAGTTCTTCCCTGTAGGCTTCCTGATAAAAAAGCATCAATATCGCTGCTTGTACTCCAAGCGGTTCACTCAACTTTTCCTGCAACATTTTATCAACTCCGGCGATCGCTTCATGTGCTTTTTGAACCCCATCTTCTTCTACGCTTCCCACACTCAGCACGGCTGCCGCAACAGCTCCTTGGAGAAAACGCCTCTGTTCCTCTCCATTTTCTGTTTTCTCCCCGAAAGTGCGCTTTTCTACGGGGTTTTCATAGGCGGGTATCTTCCCATCCCATTTACGGTCTATCCTGCGGATACGCTCTTCCAGTGGAGGATGTGTTGCAAAAATGGAACTGACCCCCTGGGAAAAGTAGAAATGCGAATAGGTACTTGCCGAAGGGCTGTGTATAGTGGACTGGTAGTAGAGTATCTTTTTCAGTGCACCCGCAATCCCGGCCGGAAATCTTGTATACTGTACTGCCGTAGCATCGGCAAGGTACTCCCGCTTTCTGCTTACGGCTGCTTTGATCAATGAACCAAAAAACAGCCCGACATACCCTATCACATAGAGGCCAAGCCCCAAAATTATCAGATTGTTCCCTCCGCTTTTCCTGCCGTTTGCACCCCCGTTTCTTCCCAAATGCCTCATGATAAATTCACCGATCAGACCTATCAGTACAATACCGTGCAGCGTCGCAGCCAGATGCATATTGAGTCTCATATCACCATTAAAAATATGGCTGAACTCATGGGCGATCACCCCCTGCAGTTCATCACGTTCGAGTTTTTCTACTGCGCCCCTTGTGATGCCGATCACTGCATCATCTATCGTTAACCCTGCGGCAAAAGCATTGATACTCTTATCTTCCAGCAGATAGATCATCGGTGTTGAAATACCTGATGCGATCGCCATCTCCTCAACAACATTTAAGAGCCTTCTCTCTTCTTTCGTAGCCGTATTTGGGTTTAGCTGTCTGCCTCCCAGTGTCTCTGCAACATTTTTCCCGCCTTTTGCCAGAGAGAGATGTTGATACAGGGTTCCTATCCCGACTACCACTAAAATGACCAGACCCGTGCCATAAGTGACCTGGGATGAAAGATATCTTTCAAGTGTGAACGGGACAGAGTCATGTGTGATAAAAGTCACATAGAACCAGCTGACAAAAAGTGTCGAAACCAGGACAAGCCCTCCTACGGCCAGGAGAAACAATATCACCAGCTGCCAGGTATCTCTTCTGGCATTTTCCTGTGCTTCAAAGAAATTCACTACCGCTCCTTTAGAGTGAAGCGGCAGGCATCTGCTGTATCAGTTTGGAATCATCAAACGCAAGCATGGAGGCATCCCGGTCAAATCCGAATTTGGCAGCAAGCAGATTTTGGGGGAAAGACTGCCTGTAGGCATTGAAACTGTAGACAAAATCATTGAAGGCCTGTCGTGCAAAGGCAATGCGGTTCTCGGTGCTTCCCAACTCCTCCATGAGCCGCAGCACACTCTCGTTTGCCTTCAGCTCAGGATAGGCTTCCATCAAAAACTCAACCCTGTCAAGCTGATTTACAAACCTCTGCTCTTTTTTCGAAAGGTTTTTTATACCTTCTCTATTTTTCATCGCGTCTTTAATCTGCGCCAGAGCCCCGCTTGCCTCGTTCCTTGCCTGGATTACGGCTTCCAGGGTATCCTGTTCACATTCCATATAGCCCTTCACCGTTTGTACCAGACCCGGTATGAGATCATAGCGTCTCTTGAGCTGCACCTGTATCTGCGCGAAACCGTTTTCGATCCGGTTTTTTTTGGCAACCAACGTGTTGTAGATAGTGATGATATAAAGCACCGCGACCAGCAAGGCAGCCAACAAAAGATATCCCATTCCCTCTTCTCCCTTTTTTTGACTCAAAAGTCAATTTTTTTTATCTTCCAACAGCAGGGGTGGCGTACCTCCCTGTTCTTTCAGTAGCTTTACCAGTTCTTTCTTCACACTCTTGTCTGTCTTTTCATCCACTACGATCTCCAGCATTTTTGTGATCTTTTCATGATGCTGCTGGCTTGCCTGCATGAACTCTTCGTGCCTTAAGGACTCTTCATGCATCCTGGCCTCGTGGGCTTTGTTCTTTTTATGCATCCAAAACAGAAGCAGAAGAACGAGCAGTATGAGCACCGTTGCTACGATCATCATCGTCTGGTACAAGCTGTTCTGGCTGCCCTGGTTGGCAAGCAGTCGTTCCTCCTGTACCATAGTAAGCGCTTTTTCCTGGGCAAGCTTCATACTCTGAAGCTCTTTTTCATAAGCAAGTTTGCTTTCCTGCAGCTTTACCGCCTCTTCTGCCTGCAGTTTTGACTGCTCAAGCTCCAGTGTTTTCAGCTGCTGCTGTTTCTCTGCTTCGATTTTTGCCAAAGTGATCTGATTGGCCCCGACAAGCTTCTGAAGCTCTAGGGTTTCATTCACCTCTTTGTACTTCAGCTGGACTGCTTCAGCCTCCTGCTTTTTCTTCGTGTCATCCATCAGGCGTGCCTTGGAAACGTTACCCTGTTCACATCCATACAGCATGACCAACGCCAATGCCAGAAATAATTCTCTTATTTTCAAATTCAGCCTCACTAACTCTTTTCACTATTTTAACGAATTTTTTGTTAGCGAATTAAAAAAGCCCTATTCTCCTTTAAGTTTAATAGCGTTACAATGAATAAGGATAATTTTTCCTTATTAACTTTGAAAGGATCAAGTATGGCAAAAAGAGGCAACTCTATTATCAAAGGTATCGAGATTAACGACATTATCACTATGCTGAACAAAGCATATGCGGATGAGTGGTTGGCCTATTATCAGTATTTTATCGAAGCCAAGGTGATCAAAGGGATCATGAAAGATGCCGCGATCGCGGAACTGACACAGCATGCCACGGATGAGTTGAGACATGCCAATATGGTTGCGGACAGAATTACGCAGCTGGGCGGTACTCCCCTGCTGAACCCGAAAGACTGGTTTGCCCAGACCAACTGCGGGTATGATGCCCCGAATGATTTTGATGTCGTTGCGATACTTGAAGATGCCATCAAAGGGGAACAATGTGCCATCTCTGTCTACTCCGAAATTGCGGAAATGACGAAAGACAAGGATATCGTCACCTACGATATTGTCTCTGAAATCCTGGCGGACGAAGTGGAACACGAAGAGGACCTGCAGGCATTGCATGATGATATCTCTGATTTTGTGGAGAGTTTGAGAAATAAACTCTAAAAGGAGGGAGAGTGGAGACACTTACCCTTGAAAGTTTCCTGCCCGCCTTCCTTCTAACACTGTTTGCAGGGTTGGCTACGGCACTGGGGGCTCTGCTTACCTTTGTCAGCAAAAAGGACAATACCAAATTTCTCTCTATCGGCCTGGGCTTTTCTGCAGGCGTAATGATCTATATCTCTTTGGTGGAGATACTTGCAAAATCCCAAAGTGCATTCTCTCACCATTATGGTTTATTGAACGGTGAAATTCTGGGGCTTATTGCTTTTTTTATCGGAATAGGCCTCACCTTTATCATCGATCAGCTTATCCCAGACACGGTCAATCCCCACCATGCATTGGAATATGGCGAAGATCATATTTCAGCCGTCAATGCACAGTACAGCTTCCTCACCAGAGTCGGGCTTTTTACTGCGGTTGCCATCGCGATACACAATTTTCCCGAAGGCTTTGCAACGTTCGTAATGGCATTGGAGGACATGAACACGGGAAGCGCTATAGCCTTTGCTATCGCGATTCACAATATTCCGGAAGGCTTGGCCGTGGCTTTGCCGATCTACTATGCAACAGGAAGTCGAAAAAGAGCTTTTCTCTTTGCATTGGCTTCAGGATTGACCGAACCGGTCGGTGCCGTGTTTGGCTATCTTCTGCTCTTGCCGATTATGGGTGACCTCACGCTCGGGATTACCTTTGGAATCGTAGCGGGGATCATGGTCTATATCTCATTTGATGAACTGCTCCCCGCCTCAAGACGCTACGGCAACGACCATACCGCCATTGGAGGCGTGGTCTCAGGGATCTTTGTGATGGCTTTCAGCTTGGTTCTTTTTAAACTATAAAACCTTTTGGTGGAGGATCACTTTTGTCTCCGAAGATTCCAGGTCTCCCTTTTCCTGTGTTGCATCGTATGTGATCACATAGATCTCGTCACCGCTCTGCAGATAGTTATGCTCGCCGAACTCCGCATAGGCTGTCGCACCGATAGATATCAAAGCATGGGACGGATAGTTGCATGCTCTGAGATGCGCTGAGATATTCTCAAGCGGACCGAAATCCTCCTGATGATTCATCTTCTCTATCAGCCAGTTTTTGAGCTTCGTATAAAAATAGCTATACCCTGGCAGAGGAGCATCCACACCATACTCATGGAGTACACCGTCACGTCTCACAAAAGAGCAAAGATGGTATCTGTCCATCACTCCCCCCTCTTCAAACTTATCGATATCGATCCACTTATTTCCGATCCCTTTTGAGTTTGGCCCCCAGCTTTTCTTTTCTGATATTTTTTTGGCACCCTCTTTACGTATCGTACAGTCATTAAAGGTCGTAAATCTTTCTGCAATCAGATCAACTACTTCGTGCTGATCACCGTAAACAATCTCAAACTGTACGCCGATCTCAGGCTCTACTTGTGCATTCGCCTCATACGCCGGCAGTTTCAGCTCATCGGAAGTCACTGAGTAGATACCCAGAAAAGAATCACTGGAAGGAAGGTAAAAGGGGAAGATCCCTTTGGGTGCCTGAGGTTCCTCTGTCTTCACATCTTTAAAATCCTCAAGCTCGCCTGCCTGTTCAAGATGGTGCGCAAAGTTTCCTGCGACACCTAAACCTATCATCTCGTCAACTCTCATTCTCTCTCTTTTTTTGGGTGCATTATAACATGTTGTCACTGGCAGAGTGCACATGAAATACACAGTGGTGTTTTATACTAAAATGAATCAATATAAAAGGACAATGCATGGCAGCAGATGATCAGAAGAAAAAAGACAACAAAAACATTATTTTTGTATCCATATTTATTGGAGTAATGTTGCTGTGGATGCTGGGCACAGTCATTTATGTGACCAACCAGGTAGCAAATTGCTCCAGTGCAAAGAAATTGGATAATGCATGTTAATATTATAAGAGGAGATGGGAGGGAAAGAGATAAAAATAAAAGGTTACCCACGCGGGTAACCTAAAGGTAATTATTTTGCAGCCGCAACAGCGTCTTTCAATGTTTTACCGATTTTGAATTTTGGTGCAGTGTGTGCAGGTTTTTTATACTTTTTGTTTGTACCCGGTACAGTACCTGATTTTTCAGCTACCTCTACTGTCGAGAATGTTCCAAAACCAACAAGAGAAACGCTATCTTTTTTTACTAGCGCTTCTGTCACAGAATCAATAAATGCTTTTACCGCTCTCTCTGCTGCCGCTTTACTTTCAAACTCACCGTTTTTCTGCACCAACTCTACAAATTCAGCTTTTGTCATACTTCTTCCTTTATTTTAAGATGTAAATTATTATATCACATTTTATTCTTAAAAATTGCTAAATAAATGCTAATTATGCCCTAAATTAGGGAGTTTCCGGGCTTTTTAGCTGATTTTATTCTCGCAAAAAGCTATAGTTGATAAAAAATGATTAAAAATAATGAAAATAAAATTAATAGGAATAGTTAAAAATCCCTTATATAAGTGTTGTTTAATGGATTTTAGGGTCATACTATCTACAATAATCTGAATATCAGTATGCACTCTCAACTCTTGCATCCCTCTGGAGATACTTTCTGTTGCAACACATTTAAGTATGACGTAATAAGTATTGATCTGTTGTAAAAAATTTAGTTTTGAAATTTTGATAATGAAGTATTTGGATGGTGCGATCGGAGGGATTTGAACCCTCACACCACGAAGGCACTACCCCCTCAAGATAGCGTGTCTACCGTTCCACCACGATCGCGTGTGTTTGTGTGGACGGGATTATACCCGTCCAAAACTTAAAGCCTGCTTAAATTCCTATTATAGGAATGGGTTAGCGTAAAGAGCGATAAGTGCAATAACAAGTGTATAAATAACTTGTGCTTCGATCATCGCAAGAGCAATGAACATTGTAGTCATCAGTTTACCACCAAGACCTGGGTTTCTAGCTGTACCAGCGATTGTTGCAGCAGCAGTGTGACCCATACCGATAGCACCACCAAGCGCAGCAAGACCAAGACCAACACCAGCAGCGATTACTGAGTAAGCTTGGATCATAGATTCACCTTCACCTGCAAATGCAGCTGCTCCAAGAGCCATGAAAAGTACAAAAATCTTTTTCATTATAATTCCTTCAAATTTTGGTTGATTTTAAGTCTCTACGACTGTCCTCCAAAGTCCGTTCGGCTTGCGTAAACAGTATTCCTACTGCCAACAGTCACATAAATGCACACTGTTTCCCTACTTGACACTTCGTAATAACGGCATAATTTTATCCAAAAATATATTATATGTTGCTTCGCTATTCCAGGTATTCCGGCGTAGCCAACTCTACCTTTTTGCCTTTTTGCTCCAGCACCACCACTTCGATCTCATCCCCTTCATTGTATCGCTCTGCCAGGTTGTCAACACGGCCTTTCGCTACTTTAGAGATGTGCAGCAGCGCATCAAAACCGTCAGGCATCTCAATGAACATACCGAAATCTACGATCTTCTTGATCTTTCCTCTGTACTGCTTGTTGATCTCGTACTGCATCTGTTTGGGTACCGGCTTTGATGCGATGGTCTCAATATGTTCTTTGGCTGCTGCTACCTTCGTGTCATCTTCACCGCTGACTTTCACCCCGCCAGCCTCCCTGTCAAGATCAATGCTTACATCGAACTTCTCAATAATTTCACGGATCGTCGCTCCGGCCTTACCGATGATATCAACGATACGGCTAGGATCGATTGTAAAGTGTTCCACCGTCGGCAGTGCCTCACTCGGTTTCATCTCCTCGTCTGCTTTTTCCATGATCTCCAGGATATGCAAACGCGCTTTTTTTGCCTGATCCAGCGCATCTCTTAATATATGAAGTTCCAAACCGCCAAGCTTGATATCCATCTGCATGGCAGTGATCCCGTCACGTGTTCCTGTGATCTTGAAGTCCATATCGCCGTCATGATCCTCAAGCCCCATGATATCGGTCAGTACGGCGTACTTGTCCGCTTCAGTAACAAGCCCCATGGCTACCCCTGCAACCAGCTTCTGTGTCTCTACTCCCGCTGCCCTGAGTGCCAACGCCCCGCCGCAGACGGTTGCCATAGAGGAGGAGCCGTTACTCTCCAGTATCTCCGAAACAACTCTCACTGTACCATCCCTGCGAACATCTATCGTAGGCTCCAGAGCACGTTTTGCCAAATTGCCGTGCCCGAGTTCACGTCTTCCGGGTGCAGATGCAGGCTTCGCTTCACCTACTGAGTAACCAGGGAAGTTGTAGTGGACCATAAAGTGTTCCGAAAGCGTGTTTTTCTCCGTGATGAGCTCATACATCTGTGCATCTTTATCTGTCCCGAGGGTTACAGTCACCAATGCCTGTGTCTGCCCTCTTGTAAAGAGACATGAGCCGTGGACGGAAGGAAGGATATTGGTTTCGATCTCAATAGGACGCACCTCATCAAGTGCCCTGCCGTCCGCTCTGATGCCTTGATCCAGGATCAATCCTCTTACAATGCTTCTCTTATACACTTCGAGTACATTGCTCACCAATTCTTTCTCCAGAGTCACTCCTTCGGCAGCTTTTGCTTCTATGATGGAGGCGCGTACCTTTTTGAGTGCAGTGCTTCTCTCGCTTTTTGCCATAGACTGCACAGCCTCTTCGACTGCTTCTTTGTAGTTTGCTTCGATATAGTCATAGAGTTCGGTGTCCACCTTTTCGTCAAATAGCTCCAGTACCATTGGCTCTCTGCACATCGGAGCAAACTCTTTTCCGTAGGTATCTGTAGCTTTTGAGATCGCTTTTTGTGCCATATTGATCGCTTCAAGCAGTGCATCTTCATCCAGTTCATTACACTCATGATGTTCAAGTATCAGAGGGACTTCTGCCATTGTAGGAGCAACTACATCATCGATGATCTCCTGGGCCATCGTACGCATCTCTATCATCAACACATCTTTGTCTGAACCGACAACAAAGAGATCTAGCGTACTCTCTGTCTGTTCTGTAAGTGTCGGGTTGAGTACGATCTCTCCGTCTATTTTGGCCAAACGCACTGCTGCGACTGCCTGTGAGATCGGGGTATCTGATACAAAAAGAGCGGCGGATGCGGCATGCAGTGCCGCAACCTGCATATCAACATTACTGTCACTGCTCAATACCGTGACGCTGATCACTACTGGATAACGGAATCCTTTTGGAAAAAGCGGGCGGAGTGACCGATCTATGATACGCGAAGTAAGTGTCTCAAAATCTCCCGGCTTCGTTTCTCTTTTGATAAAACCGCCCGGTATCTTTGCGGCTGCATAGCTCTTTTCAATATATTGTACCGTCATAGGGAGGAAGTCCTCTTCTACCGGTTTTTCATCGATAGCAACAGTTGCCAGGAGGACAGCCTTCCCTTGCCTGTAAAGCACTGCACCTGAAGCCTGTTTCGCTACTTTATTAAATTCATATGTCTCTTCTAAATTGTTGATATTCAGCTCTAGCACTGTTGCATCCATTAATTATTTTCCTTTACTCTCATCTCATTGGGTTTTCTTTTTTTCTCTTGACGTTCTACCATCCATGCAATCTCTTCAAAAGTCAGCTTCTCAAAGTTTTGAAAATAGTATTCTATCGAAATATAGTCTTGAATCTTATGAGGACAGAAGACTCCGTCACAGACCGCTATCAAATTTTTGTAAACGGACTGATCCAGAATGGGTGTGGCGATATAGATATTCTTTGCCTCTCTTGCTATCGCCGATTTGAGTGCGACCATCATCGTAAGGCCCGTTTCGATACACTCATCCACCAGGACAACATATTTCCCCTTTAAAGAGATAAGGTCCTTCCCTTTTCTATATTTATAAACATAGGAGAGCACCTCTTCCTCATATTTACGGCTCGCTTCTGCATAGACAAAATCCTCCGAGATCTCAAACGCATCGATGAGGGCCCGGTGCATCACCACCTCTTTCGTCTCCGAGATCATAGCGATAGACAACTCGGGATTGTTGGGTGCTTTGATCGCTTCTGTAAGCAGTATATCCATTTGAGCATCCAGTGCAGTCGCAATCCTGTCTGCAAAGTAGACTCCCCCTTCGCTTACACCTATCACTACCGTTTCACTAGGAGGCAACAGCTCTTTGGGCAGGGTATCTATCAATTGTTCAGCTGCATTCTGCCGATCCCTAAAATAACAACAATTAAGGTTTAAATCGTTGGACATAATCTACTCCAGGAAACTGTTTTTTAATCTCATTCTCATCAAAAGTATAACGAAAATCCTCTATATACTCCATCAGCAACTTGTAGGATTGGTTGATCTGTTCCATTTTGGATGCATCTCCCCCTTTATCGGGATGGTGTTTCTGTGCAAGAAAACGATACTGTCTTTTGATATCTGCCTTGGTGATCAGCTTGGGCAGCTCCAGTATTTCCAACGCGCTCTCTATCTCTTCTACGGGATCTAACATTTCATCAATTCCTTGTTCCAATACTTGCAAATGGTATAAAATTCAACTGGAGATAAACACTGGTTTCCGTTCGGAAACCCGACGGCAATGGTCTGATATCCTGCAATAGGCCAAGGTCCATTGACCAACAGTCAACCGCATAGCTGCCTCCTATACTCCACTGTCTATCGGAGGTCTCTTCTATGTCATAGATCAATGCACCGTTGATCTTTATCTTCGGGTTTACCTGGTAATGGAAGTTGACATTGATATCATTGGACGGCACAAAGAGTGTCTTCTCATCAGGCAGGAGCTGCTTATAGATATGCCCCAGCGTCAATCCAAACTCTTGCTTTATCAGCGATATACGGCTTAGGGACTCTCGTACTTTGCCAAATTCGTGCGAATAGACGATATCATTGTAAATTTGCCAGTTGCTCCAGCGATAGTGCATCTCGTTGCTCAAGTCACCCCAAATAGTGGACCGGTTGAGATAATATTGTTGAGAAAGACGTTGAAAAAACCTTAACTGCATCGCTTCATCATAAAAATAATGACTGAGACTGAAAGCATAGTGCTCTTCAGGCAAACCCACTGCAAACAACTTTTTTTGCTCATCATCCAGCGCTTCAAAAACAACAGGAGACTGCTGTTCATTTCCCGGTTTGATATATTCCAAAGCCGGCTGCATCACATGGATAAACGTATCGTATCTTTTTGTCAGGTCAGTAAAAAGTTTTGCTTTGTGAATATTGCTGTAGTATTCGAACTGATCAACGGTATGGTCACCATTGCCAAAAAAGAATTTGCTGTAGTAAAACTGCTCACCCAATGAAAAACTCAGATAATCATCAAAAAAAGAGGCCGTATAATCCAAAGGAATCTTTGCTTCTGCCTGCTTCAGTCTCACCCCTTTTTTTCTATAAAAATTATTGAATTGCATATCCACGTTATAGGTGAGATTATTCCATAGAAAATGGTCCAGATATTTATGCAGCTGTACAGAGGGAAGTACCTGAAGGGTATCGTCATTGTTCTCTTCGCGCGTATCAATGAAATATTTTGCATTGATCCCGGTATAGAACTCCTCACCCGATACAAAATAGTTCAGCCTGGACTCTTGCAGCGGGTTACGTCCGAAACTGCTCAATCTGGTTTTCTGCAAGTTGATATAATCAATATCATTCAAGAGTATCGTGTTGATATAAAGACCGTCATCCAGTCCGTTCAGTGTACTTTCTGAAAGAAAGCGCGAAGCATCGTAGTAAAACTCAAAACCATAGTGATCGCGATCTGTGTTCCCCACTCTTTTCTGATACGCCACGCTGTCTCTGAAATACCCTGCACGTATCTTTCCTGACGAGTAAGCCGAATCAACAAAACGGAAGGTACTATAGATCCCCTCGCTTCTCTCTGTTCTTATCTGGGGATTAAACTCCATATCCATGCTGGGTGAGATATTCCAGAAGATTGGCTGTTCGTAGATAAACCCTTCATCTTCCGAATAACCAAAAAGCGGGAAGAGGAGTCCGGAACTTCGCTTTTTGTCCGTATTGAAAGAGAGATAAGGGGTATAGAGTATCGGCGTATCCCAGAAATAGACTTTGGCATCGTAGAGTTTCATCTCTTTAGTCTCACTGTCATAAATAGAACGTTCAAAAGCTATTTTCCATAAGGGATCAGTGATATTGCAGCTGGAGATCATGCTGCTTCCAAGGGTGTAATTCCCCTCTTTTTTTTTGGCATTATCCGACATGAGCCACACATCGTTCTTACTCATCAGGAAAAGCTCATCAAAGACCACTTCGTTGCTTTGTGTATTGATCTCTATATGCCTGCTTTTGTGTTTGTTACCCTCATGTTCGATCATCTCGATATTGCCGTCAACCGTCAGAAGATTGCTCTCTCTGTCATAGGTAGCCCGGTCTGCCTTGATCACAGAGTCTTTGAAATAGACCAGTACACCGCCTGTGGCATATACAGTGGTTTGGGTACTCTCCATCTCTTTGGCCAGTACCTCGATCTTCTGTGACTCCTGGTTGGCATAAAGGATCCCTCCTCCCAGCCATCCTAACAGAAGAAACCACTGTAAATATTTACGCATCAACGACTACACAGTTTGAAAATTTGTCATGAAAAGTCTGTCTTAGCGGGACAAAAAATGCCATCAAAAATCCAAGGTAGAAAAAGAGCTCACTGGGGATACGCAGAAGTGCCCGGTAGAACGCCGCCATCAATGAAGGTTTTTCTTTATCCTCCAGAGATACTACCCTGATCTTCATGAGATACTTCCCCAGTGTCATACCATTCTGCCAGACAAGTACCGTATGATAGAGTACCTTGAGCGACAAAAGCCACACTATGTTGGCTGAGACGAACTGGTTCATGGCCTCCATAAGGTATTGCGATTGGGATTGCTGATCTTCAGGTATCACCTGCATGAATCCTATGATCTGATCATAGAAAATGACCATAAAAAAGAGAGAAACGATAATATCATCGATCACAAATGAGACGACTCTCTTTTGTGGTGCAGCGATCATCAGAGAGTTGTGCCCATCCATCGTCTCTCCTAAAGTGCCTGATATGCGATATCAGTACGGCACTGCTTGCCTGCAAAGTGCACTTGCCCCACAAGCATATAGGCTCTCTGCTGTGCTTCCTTGATATTATCCCCAATACCGACACATACGAGTACCCTTCCGCCTGTAGCATAGAGTTTCCCGTCTTCGCCGCGGCTCACACCTGCAAAGGAGATATGGGCATTCTCGCTGATCTCCTCATGATAGATATCATCGATGATGATCTCGGCAGGTTCTGAACTTTTATACGGGTAGTCCTTGCTGGCCATAACCACACCCACGGCATACTTGTCATGAAATTCGATCTTTGCATTCGCCAGGTCTCCTGTAGCGGCCTTGTAGAAGAGCTCGCTCGCGGGAGATTTGAGAAGCGGCATCAACTCCTCGCATTCCGGATCACCGAATCGTACATTGTACTCCAAAATGATCGGATCGCCATTGACTACCATCACACCGATAAAGAGTACTCCCGTAAACGGCATCCCCTCTTCCTGCATCCCCTTTAGGGTCGGTTTGATCACACGCTCGTCAAGCTTTGCATAGATATCGTCGTTGACAAGCGGTGTAGGAGCATAGGCTCCCATGCCGCCTGTATTCGGCCCTTCGTCATTGTTGAGCAGACGCTTGTGATCCTGCGCGGCCGGAAGCACGACATAGTCTTTCCCGTCGCAGATGGCAAAGACCGAAAGCTCGTACCCGTCAAGGAACTCTTCAACGACGATCGCTGTCCCCGCCTCGCCAAACGAGTTTCCGCTGAGCATCTCGCCCGCCGCCCTTTTGGCTTCATCGTGGCTCTGGGCGATGATCACCCCTTTGCCGCCGCAAAGACCGTCTGCTTTCACAACGATCGGCGTTTTCATCGTGTTGATAAAGTCATAGGCTTCCTGCAGAGAACTGGTCTCAATATATTTTGCTGTCGGAACACCATGACGGGCCAGGAAGTTCTTCATAAAGATCTTTGAACCCTCCAGCTGTGCTGCCTTTGCAGTAGGGCCGAAAATGGTAAGGCCGCGTGCCTTGAACACATCGACAATCCCCTCCACAAGCGGTGCTTCAGGCCCTACGATCGTAAGAGCAACTCTATGTTCCTCTACAAAGTCCGCCAGAGCATTGAAATCGCTGATTGCAAGGTTCTCCCCCAGTTCATCCGTTGCCCCGTTGCCCGGCGCAAAGTAGATCTTCCCTACATTCTCATCTTTACGCAATGCCAGACCGATAGAATACTCTCTGCCGCCGCTTCCTATGATCAATACGTCCATATCTACTCCAAAAATTAAAAGGTAAAAATTAAAAGGTAAAAATTAAAAGGTAAATTACGGTCAAGTTTAGCGGTTTATAATTTTTAATTTTTAATTTTTAATTTCATTGACAATGGCCATTGTAAATGAAAGCCCCGGATGGCCGTTCTGTGTGAGTCGGCCCTAAAAAGCCAACGGTGCAGGAGAGAGCAGCTCTTTAGGAGGCAATTTCTCGCAGGGGAAAACCATGCTCAGACGAAAATACCTGCACACCAAACTGCTACATGTCCCACTAAGATTTAATGTTGGACCCCATATACAGTGGTCGAACCATCTAGGTTATAATAATTATAGCGCATTTAGGGTAAAAAGCTACTTTTTGCCACTACGCAATAGGCTTTTGCTGCAAACTCTTTGCTTTTTCAATGCACGATTTTATCAGTGCTTTATCGGCGACGACATAGTCCATACCATGCTTCAAAGCTCCCTTTGTCGCATCACCGATCAGTACGGCGGTATAGCTCTCGTCCCACTCAAAATTTTTGAAAAAGCACTCCATCGTAGAAGGAGATGTAAAGATGATGATCGCACCCTTTGAAGGGGCTTCCTCTTGAGGATAAGTGATGCAGGAGGTTTCATAGATCACCTGTTCCTGTAGCACGACCCCCGCATTTTCCAAGTACTCCTTTGTATCAAATGAAACCTGCTGAGGACGTAGATAGAGGAGTTTTTTCTCCTTGAAATATCGCACAATATCCCGACTGAGGTTTTTGCCATAAAAGGAGGATGGATAGTAGATCACCCTGCCTCCTAAAGCCTCGATCTGCTTTTTGGTAGCAGGGCCTACGGCAACCGTAGGGTACTTTTTCCAGTTTGGATCGATCTCTTCAGCACTTTTCACTGCCTGTTTGGAGGTAAACATCAGTGTATCGCAACCCTCAAAGTCAAGACACTCCGAGACGATGGAAAAAGAGATCATCGGCAAGGAGATCGTTCCCTCTGCCGGCGAAGGAGAAAGCAGATAGATATCTCGTTTTTTCATTCTAGATTTTCACCTCTGCCGAAGGTGTCTCCATCAATGGTGTGCCGTTCAGTATCGCATCGTTGACCGCTTCGTCATCATAGGGATCGAAATGCGGGGTAATAATCCATCGCTTTTTTCTGTCAAGCTCCATCATCTTCTCTTCCACCTCATCGGCAATACGGTGCGCTTCAAGCAGAAGCATATTGGGACGAAGCACCATATGAAACTCTACAAAGTTTGTCGTACCGTCGCTTCGTGTGCGCAGCCAGTGGTAGCTTGTGATCTTCGGGTGCTTTGAGAGGATCTCGCCGATGGAAGCGACGATTTCTCCTTCCAAAGCTTTGTCCAGCAATATCTCTACCCCCTCTACGATGATCGCATAGGCGGAGTAGATGATATAGAGGCCTATTGCCAAACCGAAAAGTGCATCGATTTCGTGGTATCCGCTGATCCATACAAGTCCCAGCGCCATCAGTACCGCCCCGTTTGACCAGAGATCTGTCTGATAATGCAAAGCATCTGCTTTGATCACCAGGCTGTTTGTCTCTTTGGCAGTTCTTTGCAGATACTTCACAAGCCCATAGGTGATCACAATAGAAAGAAGCATGGCAACAAATGAAGGTGCGAGCAGTGTCGTCTCTCCGCCTTTTACAAGTTTCATCACCGCTTCGTAGATAATATAGATACCTGATATCGTAATGACCGTACCCTCGATGACCGCCGCAATCGCCTGAACTTTTCCTTTACCATAGTGATACTCTTCATCCGGATTCTCCTCCGATTTTTTTATAGCAAAGAAATTCAGGACAGAGACCAGCATATCCAGCAGGGAATCTATCGCAGAGGCAAGTACAGCAACTGAACCGCTGGCAACACCTATCAATAATTTGATGGTAAGTAAAAGCGTGGCTACTGAAGTTGAGACAACCGTTGCTTTTTTTTGTGATGACATACGCATCTTACTCTCCTTCTCTTTTCGATCGAATCTCTCTAACCGTTTCTTGTCGGGTCTCTGCTTCTGCACCGTAAAACAAGTCCAACTATACTGCCGCCATTCTAGCATATCCGAGATATGAGTCAGGTATATACCTCTGCTTTAAAGATGCTATACCCGCCAATCAATCTCTGTCATATCATGTAATTTAAGGTAACTATTTGTCCGGGAAAAAGGCCTGCTGCCAAAAAAACTGCGATAAGCGGAAAGCGGAGAAGGGTGTGGCGTTTTGATCACCAAATGCCTCTTGGTATCAATAGCAGCTCCTTTTTTCTGTGCATAGTTTCCCCACAGGATAAAGACCACATTGTCACGATGCGCATTGATCACATCAACCACCTTCTGAGTAAAAGTCTCCCACCCTTTCCCCTGATGGGCATTGGATTTTCCCGCCTCTACCGTCAACACCGCATTAAGAAGCAGGACACCCTGCTGTGCCCACGGCTGAAGATAGCCTGTATGCGAATTGTCAATGCCGAGATCCTCATAGAGTTCCCGGTTGATATTCTGCAGTGACTTGGGCAAGGGTTTCACCTCGGGCATCACAGAAAAGGCAAGCCCGTGCGCGTGTCCGGCTGTAGGATAGGGGTCCTGCCCCAAAATAACCACTTTCACCTGATCGAGCGGTGTGGAGTTGAGTGCATGAAACCAGTGTGTGGTTGCTGGAAGTATCTGCTTCTGCTCTGATGTCTGCCCATCAAGAAACGCTTTCAACTCATACATATAAGATTTCTCAAACTCTTCGGAGAGGGCTTCCAGCCAGGAAGGTTCAAGCGTGATATTCTGAAGCATAAAAAGTGGCCTTTTTTGTGGGTATTTTAACAAATTTACGGTGAATAACGGGAGTTAAAGAGAGCGTGTGCTCCCCCACCCTTTCGATAAGGGAGCACTTCAGAAACTTAAAGTGCTTTTGTCGCCACTGCTGCAATACGCGAAGCAAATGCACCTTTGTCTTTTGGCTCCATGCCTTCGGCCAGCTTGGCACTGTCCAGAAGGATCCAGGAGATATCTGCAAAGAGCGACTCATCGCTCAGCGTGTCAAGCTTTTTGACCATCTCATGCTCAGGATTGATCTCAAGGATCAACGGGATCTCCGGCATCTCCTGTCCCATCTGCACAAACATATGCGCCATGCTTGCCATCGGGTCAGAGCTGTCTTTCAGGACGCATGACGGACTGGAGGTCAGCCTTGTTGAGATCTTCACCTCTTTGACCTCATCGCCCAGGATCTCTTTGATCTTCTCGGTCAATCCTTTGAACTCCTTGATGATCTCCTCTTTCTCTTCCTCGCTCTTCGAGTCGGGAGCATCGATCGTGGTAATGTCTTTGAGTGTCCACTCTTTGTACTGACCGATCATCGGTGTGACGATCTCATCCACCTCTTTGTCATCCAGGATCAGGACTTCAATATCCGCTTTTTTATAGGCTTCGAGCAGCGGTGAGTTTCTCAGCACCTTCTCATTCTCGCCGATGATATAGTAGATCTCTTTCTTCTCGCTGTTTCCGCGGCTGATATACTCCTCAAACGTGACCAGTCCCTCTTCGCTCGAACTCTTGTATCTGACGATATCAAGAAGGAGTTCTTTATTCATATAATCCGTAAAGATCCCTTCTTTGATCACCCTGTTGTACTCTTTGGCAAAGATTTCGGCATCCTCGCCTTCCAGCTTTTTGATAGATTGAAGGATCTTTTTGACCGAAGACTGCTTGATGTTTGCCATCACCCTGTTTTCCTGCAGCAGTTCGCGCGAAACATTCAGCGGAAGGTCCTCGGAGTCGATGATCCCTCTGACAAATCTCAGGTAAGGAGGCAGCAGCTCTTTTTCGTCATCCGTAATAAAGACGCGCTTCACATAGAGTTTCACCCCAGGCTGATAGTCTGCCCTGTACATATCCATCGGTGCTTTTTTGGGAATATAGAAGAGTGTGGTAAACTCATTGGCACCCTCTACTTTATTGTGCAGATATGTCAGCGGTTCATCATCCCCGTGGCTGATGGTCTTATAGAACTCGATATAGTCCTCTTTTTTAAGCTCCGATTTCGGCAGTGTCCAAAGCGCTGTTGCCGCATTTGCCTGTTCGGATTTTTGTACTTTTTTTGTGACGGCATTTTCGCCTTCACCCTCTTTCTCTTCTACCTCGTAGTTGAGCATGATAGGATAGGCGATATGATCGGAGTACTTTTTGATGACCTGCTCGACTCTCCACTTGTCAAGGAACTCTCTCTCCTCCTCTTTGAGCTTGATATAGATGATCGTACCGTGAGACTCTTTTGTCACAGGTTTGGTCTCATACTCACCCTTACCGTCTGTTGAGAATATATAGGCCTGCTCTTCGCCTGCCTTTTTGGAGATCACATCCACATGGTCCGAGACCATAAATACCGAGTAGAACCCTACCCCGAACTGCCCGATCAGATTGCTGTCTTTTTTCGCATCTCCGGTAAGAGACTCCATAAACGCTTTTGTCCCTGAATTTGCGATCGTACCGAGGTGATTCATCAGATCCTCTTCATTCATACCGATACCGTTATCCCCTATCGTCAGTGAGTTATCCTCTTTATCCAGCTTGACAAATATCTGTCCTGACCATTCACTCTCTTTGAATTTCTCATCCGTAAGTCTGAGATAGTTGAACTTATCGATTGCATCGCTTGCATTGGAGATAAGCTCACGTAAAAAGATCTCTTTGTTTGAATACAAAGAGTGTGTCATCAACTGAAGCAGTTGACCGATTTCTGTTTGAAACTGATGTTTAGCCATATATCTCTCCTGATCTATTTTGTTAAATATACGCGATTATAGTATATTTTCTCTAATATTTCAATTTTTTTTGAAAGAAACTTTAGTGTATATGACTAAACTATAACTATGATTCTTTTCTGATATAATAGTAGACATGAAAAGATTATACCTGATACGACATGCCAAATCTGACTGGAGTGACCTCTCTGAAAACGATTTTGAGAGGGGCCTCAACAAGCGCGGGAAAAAAAATATCATCCGTATGGCCAATGTGCTGCAGAGGATGGAGATAAAACCCGATCTCATCATCTCAAGCAGTGCCAAACGTGCAAAAAAAACTGCCAAAGGACTTGCTGAAAACCTCGGCTATGACAAGGAAATCATGCTTTTAGATACGCTTTATATGTGTGAACCGCAGGAGTGGATGGAGACAATCCGTCATATCCCCGGAGACTTCCAGTCTGTTTTTATCATAGGGCACAATCCCGAGATCACAGACTTTGTCAACAGCCTCATCGACGATTATATCGACAATATTCCGACACTCGGTATCGTAGGTTTGGAAGTTGCGGCCCCGACATGGGACAAATTTGAACAGCAAAACGCCAGGTTCTCCTTTTTTATCTATCCAAAAATGTATCGCTCTTGATACAGCAGATAGAGCAATAACTAGTGGTAAGCAATATTCTCGTACTCCACCGCTTCATTCGTAAAGGGGTTGAAGACCATCTTTATCTCGTCGACACGGTATCTCAAGGGATATCCTGCGCGTGAGCCCACAGCCGTACTCTCAAGTACATAGAACTTCTTCCCATCGATCCATATCCCTTTTTTATAGGCAATGCGCGGATCTTCCAGTGGGGTGATCACAAAGATATGTTCAGGGACAAGCACAAAGTATGCTTCTTTCTCCAATGCATGCAGCAGAGAGATCAGGAGATTGCTTTTGTCATCACAGTCTCCATAACCGTTGGCGATCGTCTGCATCGGTTTGTGCGCCCTGAAACTGTTGACCTTATAGGGGATCGCTGTCACATAATCAAGCAGACGCTGTACTACACACAACTCGCTATGACACCCTTCGACCAACTCCTGCGCTTTCTTTCGGATAGCGGGAGAGGTCGTCACACAGTTGGTATAGATCCCCTCGCCCGTACCGATCTGCCGCTTCTCTGCTATCATTGCTGCTTTGGCCACGATATAGACAAAAGCCAGGGCAGCGATAGCAATGATGAAGAGTGAAAAGTTTCTGGATTTTATAGCATGTGACATAGGAGCATTTTAGCAAAAAAGGCATTAATTGCGTTTTTTTTCAGTGGATATTGATTTTTGAAGCGTTTTATGAATAAATTTCTTTTCAGCTGGTATTAGATATGAGGGGTGCCAAGAGGAGGCTTCCTCTTAGTTTGCTTTAGATTTGGATGTCATGGAGAGGGAGCTTACAGCATGTAAGTGACCGAAACCACTCATCCAAAGATGAGATCAAAAAAAGCTTTCTCTTAGTTTGCTTTAGATTTGAAGGTTGTTGCGAAGGAGCTTGCTGGCAGCAAATGACTGAGCAAACTCCTTCAAAGATGAAGTAAAATAAGAGAGAAGACTATTCCCACTCGATCGTTGCCGGCGGCTTGGAAGAGATATCATAGACGACACGGTTGATCCCGTCGATCTCGTTAATGATTCTTCTGCTCATCGTCTCGAGTATATCATGCGGAATATGAGCGAAGGTCGCTGTCATACCATCCACCGATTCTACCATACGGACACAGACGGTATTGTCATAGGTTCTGTTGTCACCCATCACGCCGACCGACTGTACGTTCAGCAATACGGTAAATGCCTGCCATACCTTGTCGTAGTAGCCTGCCGCCTTGAGTACCTCCTGCATGATCGCATCAGACTCTCTGATCAGCCTCAGCGCTTCTTCGTTCACCTCGCCCATCACACGGATCGCAAGACCCGGCCCGGGGAAAGGGTGACGACCGATCATATCTTTTGGCAGGCCCAGTTCCAAACCAAGTTTGCGCACTTCATCCTTGAAGATCTCGCGAAGCGGCTCTACCAGCTCGAAGGTCATCCAGTCAGGAAGCCCCCCTACATTGTGGTGGGACTTGATCGTCTTGGACGGACCTTTCACCGATACTGACTCGATCACATCCGTATAAAGCGTTCCCTGCGCCAGGAAGCTGACATCTGTGTGTTTTGATGCCTCTTTATCGAAGACTTCGATAAACTTCTCGCCGATTGCCTTACGTTTCTTCTCAGGATCACTCACACCGGCCAAAGCCTCCATGAACTCCTTTTTTGCATCAATCGTGATCAGGTCGATCTCAAGCATCTTGAACATATCCTGTACCTGTTTTGCTTCATCTTTCCGCAAAAGCCCCTGATCGACAAAGACACAGACAAGCTGCTCTTTTGGAAGCGCTTCATGAAGAAGCGCTGCCACCACCGAGCTGTCTACGCCTCCGCTCACACCGCAAAGCACTTTTTTCTCACCGACCTGTTTGCGGATCTCCTCGATCTTCTCTTTTGCAAAAGAACCCATGTTCCATGTACTCTCACAGCCGCAGATGTATTTTGCGAAGTTCTTGAGCATATGTGTACCCTCTACAGAGTGGTGTACCTCAGGGTGATACTGGAATGCATAAATATTTCTCTTCTCATCGGCGATTGCGGCATAGGGAGAGTTCTCGCTTGTACCGATGACTTTGAATCCTTCCGGGATGCGTTCTGCTTTGTCACCATGGCTCATCCAGACCACTTCATTGTCGCTTATCCCATTGAAGATCCCGCACTCCTCTTCGATTTTGAGTCTTGCCTTGCCATATTCGTGATGATCCGCAGCTACCACTTCCCCTCCGAAATGCTGGGTAATGAGCTGCATCCCGTAACAGATACCGAGCATAGGCAAACCAAGGTCCCAGATCGCATCATCCGGTTTGTAGGCATCTTCCGCATACACAGAGGCAGGCCCTCCCGAGAGGATGATCCCCTGCGGTTTGCGTGCTTTGATCTCTTCGATACTTTCATGGTATGGTACTACCTCTGTGTAGACACCTGATTCTCTAAGTTTTCTCGCGATTAGCTGCGTATACTGCGAACCAAAATCGAGTACGACGATAGGTACTTCTTTTTTCATCAATGCATTCCTTAAAAGTTTCGTAGTGGAATTTTACACAAAAAAGGTATAGAGGAGTCTGAAAGAAAAATGGTTTCAGGCATATGTGCCTGAAAGCGTTGAGAATTTATTGGATTCCAAGGATTTGGAACTGCAGATACCATACGGCTACTGAGACGATATAGCCGACAAGTACCGTCCATGCCAGCTTCATATGCGAAGCGAAGGTATAGATACCGTGAAGTTTACCCATCACCCCCACTCCGGCTGCAGAACCGAAGCTGATAAGCGATCCCCCTACTCCCGCGGTCAGCGTTACCAGCATCCACTGTGCATGTCCTGCCATCTCTGTGCCCATATCCGGGCTGGATTTCAATACGGCAGACATCACCGGTACGTTATCTACCACGGCAGAGAGGAACCCTACGCCGATATTGACCGCTGTCGGACCGAACTGTGTGTAGAGTGTCGTGAAGTATTCCAGGAAACCAAGGAAATGGAGACCCCCCACCGCAGCCAGAATACCGAAAAAGAAGAGCAGCGTATCATTCTCGATCTTTGCGATAAAGGAGAAGACGTTGACCGGGGGACACTCGACACCCTCGCTGTCATACCTCACCTCTCTTTTCATGCCATAAACATAGAGTTTCAATATCGCAAGGCCGAACATCATCCCCCACATTGCAGGAAGGTGAAGTACCTGATGAGAGATGACCGCAGATGCGATCGTCAAGGCAAAAAGCCCCATGATCGCTTTCCCGCCCGGAGCGATCATGACTGCCTGCTCATCACTGTGAAACGGCGGTGTCCCCTCCGGCACAAAACGGCTCAGCAAAAATGCCGTGACCACCCATCCCAGGATGGCAGCCGGGAAAAGATAAAGGAAGTCCGCAAATTCCCCTTTGCCGTCCACCCATACCATCAGTGTCGTAATATCACCGAAGGGCGACCACGCACCTCCCGCATTGGCAGCCACAACGATATTGATCGCAGAGGGTACCAGGAACTCTTTGTTCCTCGGATCAATCGTGATCAAGACCGTTGAAAGGATCAAAGCGGTTGTCAGGTTATCCGCGATTGGAGAGATAAAGAATGCCAACAAACCCGTCGTCCAGAAGAGTCTTTTATACCCGTATCCCCTC
>Ga0209206_10000008_pt1 | contig 51568 bp, 60 predicted proteins | sample ZodSprsou2mmetaG_FD_185478 | JGI IMG/M metagenome (GOLD analysis project Ga0209206, IMG submission 185478) | Hot spring sediment microbial communities from Zodletone spring, Oklahoma to study Microbial Dark Matter (Phase II) - Zodletone Spring... ...
TCACAAGAACATAATGACCTTTGAAATTTTAGTATAAAGAGTATATCTGAAATATCTCTAACTTTTGAAAGCACTAAAGTATTATTTAGGTAATGGGAGATTATGCTTCCTCTCCGCAGTCAGAATAAGAAGCTTTTTGATATGGTACAAGTGAAATAGGTGTCTGAATAGGCTGAATAGCTCTACCATTGGTGCACTTGTTTTATGTTTCATCTGATATAGTGCCGAAGAAAGATGAAGATTGATACGTGCAACTCAATGATATAGGGACATGCTTGTTGCAATCTTCAAATACGTGTACGTTTTTAAAATAAGGAAGATCTATGAACTCAACAAATAAAACCTCTGCAGAAGTAGAGACGCTCTGCGATCTCGCAACATTGGCGGATTATTCTCTCATGGATACATTAAACCCTGATCCTGAAGCAACAGCAGACGGTGTCGACCACGCGCCGAGAGAAGTCTTCAGCGGGCATTATGTCCCCGTAAATCCTACCGCAATTGAAAATCCCAAGTACATCGTGCACAGTAAGAACTTTTTTAGTGAACTGGGTTTTGCCGACAGCTTGGCACAATCAGAGGATTTTATGAGAATGTTCTCCGGCGATACCTCGCACTTGCCTGAGCCGATGCGAAAGGTCGGTTGGGCAACAGGGTATGCACTTTCCATCTACGGAACGGAGTACTACGAGCAGTGTCCTTTTCGGACGGGCAACGGGTATGGTGATGGCCGTGCCGTTTCCATCCTTGAAGCCGTGATCAACGGAAAACGTTGGGAGATGCAGCTTAAAGGAGCCGGTAGAACGCCCTACTGCCGGGGTGCTGACGGTCGTGCCGTCCTGCGTTCAAGTATTCGTGAGTTTTTGGCACAAGAGCATATGCATGCTCTGGGCGTACCGACATCCCGCTCTTTGACGCTCTATACCTCAAGAACAGAGACGGTCAGGCGGCCATGGTTTACCAAAGGATCGTACTCAAGAGACCCCGAAGTCATGATCGATGAGGCGGTTGCTATCACCACACGGGTTGCCCCTTCATTCATCCGTGTGGGGCAACTGGAACTTTTCGGCCGCCGTGCGCGTAAAAATGAGCATCCACAAGCGATGGAGGAGCTTGAAAAAATCGTGCTGCACTTGATCGATCGTGAGTACAGTGACGTCATCGATGCGCAGTTGCCTACAGAGGAAAAAGTGCTCTTGCTGGCACGTGAGTTTCGAAAACGCCTCACCTCTCTGGTGGCGAACTGGATCCGTGTTGGCTACTGTCAGGGAAATTTCAACAGCGACAACTGTGCCGCAGGCGGCTTTACCCTCGATTACGGACCATTCGGATTTATAGATATGTTCGACCCGAGATATCAGCCGTGGACGGGTGGCGGAGTGCACTTCTCATTTCTCAATCAACCGCAAGCTGCCGAACGTAACTTTCATATGTTCTGCCTGGCTTTAAAACCGCTGCTGGAGTCGAATGAGGATGCTCTGGATCAGTTGGATGAGATAAGAGAGGGATTTCCTCAGGTCATGCAGGGGCAGATGATAAAGATGTGGGCTTCCAAGCTTGGACTAGAAACTTTTAATGCATCGCTCTTCAATGCACTTGTAACGCTGATGATAGAGACCTCTGTTGACTATACGATCTTCTTTCGCGAACTCTCTACGGTACCCGAGGATATCTCTGTGCTCACTAAAAGCTTTTACGGTGACTCCAGATTCAATGAAAAGATTTTAAAAAGATGGTCGGAGTGGCTGGAACAATGGAGATCGCTCATTCAGCACTCCAACCCGGTTGATATCAATGCCACTTCGCCGGAATCCCGTGAAAAGCTCTCTAAACAGATGAAAGCGTCGAACCCAAAATACACTTTGCGAGAGTGGTTTCTTGTCCCTGCCTATCAACAGGCCGCCAATGGAGACTATACACGCATCAAAGAGTTGCAGGAAGTGATGACAAACCCCTATAAAGAGCAATCTAAAGCGATAGAGGAGAAATACTATAGAGAAAAGCCCTCAGAGTTCTTTGACATTGCCGGCATATCCCATGTCAGCTGTTCGTCGTGATTTTAGATGCAATCTTAAAAAGTATTGCTAGAAAATGGAATCTAGAGAAAACCTTATAAAATATAAAACTTTATGAGGTTTGTCTTTTTGCTCTCCACTTCCAAATCAATATAAGTTCTTTTCTTTATTCCACCGGGAGAGTGGCAGACGAGGAAAACACCCGTAAGTTTGAACATAACCTCAATGCAAAAGTCCTTTAAAATGAGGTGCCATTTCATTGACCCATTAAGCCATTGAGAGTATAATACCTCCATGAAAAACCTCAAAAATGCACTACTGCTCAAACACCTTTATCAGTTGAAAGATCTCGGTCACCGCTATACTGATCTGACTGTTTTCAAGGAAGATCCTTCCGACCTTGCATTGCCAAACACCATGGAAGCACTCAAAAAGCAGGCACTCAACTGTCACCTGTGCGAACTCAGCAAAAGCCGGACGAAAGTAGTCTTTGGTGAAGGCAATGAGAATGCCGATATCCTCTTTGTCGGGGAAGGACCGGGGGCGAGCGAGGATGCACAGGGCAAACCGTTTGTCGGAAAATCCGGCGAACTTCTCACCAAGATGATCGAAAATGTGCTGAACATCCCAAGGTCAGAGGTCTATATCGCCAATATCGTCAAGTGCCGTCCTCCGGGTAACCGTGCCCCTACTGCGACAGAGGCACATACCTGCAGACCCTACCTCTTCAAACAGATCGAACTGATCAAGCCAAAACTGGTTGTAACGCTGGGTTCCACAGCCTATCATTACCTGACCGATGACACCACGCCTATCAGCCAGATCAGAGGCGTGATCAACCAGCAGCCGGACTATATCATCATCCCTACATTCCACCCCAGCTACCTGCTCAGAAACCCCAGTGCGAAAAAAGAGGTATTTGAAGACCTGAAGAAGGTCAAAAGCCTGATGTAAAGGAATGCGAAGCAGAAGCTTTGCCTTCATCCGATACCCTCCCCAAAATGTGATTTGACAAACTGATTATTTATGTGGTATCATCAGAAATACCTGAGTCTTAATGACTCATAAAGGGGTCTCTGATGCAATACTATAAAGAAGAGAAAGAAAAAGAGAGGATCATCTGCCTGCTCTGTCGCCACTACTGCAAACTCAAAGAGGGCAGGATAGGAATGTGCGGCGTCAACCAGAATGTTGAGGGTAAGCTGAAAAATCTTGTATACGGCCACCCTGTTGCACTCCATGTCGATCCGGTAGAGAAAAAGCCGCTTTATCATCTTCTTCCCGGAACTACCGCACTCTCCTTCGGTACGGTAGGGTGCAATTTCCGGTGTCCCTTCTGCCAGAACTGGGATATCTCCCAGGAGCATGAGATCAATGAAAATATCTATGTCTCTCCTGAAGAGATGGTAGCGATGGCACTTGAAAACGGATGCAGTTCGATCGCCTACACCTATAATGAACCTACGATTTTTTACCCCTATGCCAAAGATATCGGACTGCTTGCAAAAGAAAAGGGACTGAAAAATATCTATGTAAGCAACGGGTTTGAAACTCCCGAAGTGATCGAAGATATGGCAAGCTGGCTCGATGCGGCCAACATCGACCTGAAAAGCTGGAATGACGAGTACTACAGAAAGGTACTCAAAGGAGGCCTTGAAGAGGTCAAGGATACCCTTCGAAGAATGGTAGATGCGGGAATATGGGTAGAGGTGACAACCCTGCTGATCGAGGGTGAAAATGACAGTGACAACGATCTCAGAGAGATGGCGGAATTCATCAGAAATGACCTTGGTGCCCATGTCCCCTGGCACCTGAGCGCATTCCATCCTGACTACAAAATGCTTGATCATGAAAGGACTGGATTGGAGACACTGCAGCGCGCCAAAAAGATAGGGAAAGAGGCGGGACTGCACTATATCTATCTGGGGAATGTCCCTGTGCATGGTGATACGCACTGTCCCGAATGCAACGAGCTGCTGATCGACAGAACAGGATATAGTATTACCGTTAATAAACTAAAAGACGGGCATTGCCCCAAATGCCAAAGAGAGATAGAAGGAGTCTGGAAATGACTCCTTCTCTTGCCAAAGGCAAAGCTTCAGTGAGAGGAATTGGGAAGGAGCTTTGCTTCTTTCCAAGGAGAAAGAATAAAAAGGAGTCTGTAGATGAGCACAAGAGAGACAGCGGTAGAGGGCCAGTTCTACCCTTCCAACCCCCAGGAGATCAAAAAAGTATTTGACCACTATAACCAGATACTCGAACAGCATTTTGCAAAAGAAGATCCGATCTGGCAGCTGCACCCCAGAGCCGTAATCGTTCCGCATGCAGGATATATCTACAGTGGTTTCACGGCAAATATCGCATTCAAACTGCTTGCAGATCAGGAGATCGAGCATATCGTCATTATCGGGCCAAGCCATCGGGTCTATTTCAAAGGAACCAGTATTGCCGAATGTGACAATTATCACACGCCCCTGGGGGATCTACCCATAGACAGAAAACTTGCCTGCAGGCTGAAAGAGGAGTTTGGACTTGAGTATTTTCCCGATGCACACCATGAGCATAGTACGGAGGTACAGTTTCCATTTATCAAAGCCTATAAGCCGGAGGTAGAAGTGGAAGAGATCGTCTACTCGGATGAAAAGCCTGAGAGGCTGGCACCACTGATAAAAAAACTGCTACAAGATCCCAAAACAGCCGTAGTGATCAGCACGGATCTCAGCCACTACTACAATATACGGAAGGCAAACCATCTTGACGGTATCTGCCTGGAAGCAGTAAAAACCCTTGATCGGACGAAGCTGCACGAAGGATGCGAAGCATGCGGGAAGATCGGAATAGAGGCCTTGATGATCGCAGCAAAAGAGCTGGGACTGGAACCTGTACTGCTGGATTATCGGACAAGTGCGGATGCCAGCGGTGATGAGTCGCAGGTAGTAGGATATATGAGCGCCGCTTTCGTGGAGCCAAAATGAAAAAAGAAGTGTTACTGAAACTGGCACGTGCAGCTATCGCCGAAGCAGTAGGTGTCCCCTACCCCCTGGATCTTGATGAGATCCTTCAGGCACACCCGTGGCTCAAAGATCAAGGTGCATGTTTTGTCACACTTACCGTCGGAGAGTATGCAATGCTCAGAGGCTGTATCGGCTCGATCGTCGCACACCGTCCCCTCTATGAAGATCTGATACATAATGCCAAAGCTGCCGCTCTGGATGATCCGAGGTTTCCTTCATTGACCAAGGAGGAGTTCGAAAAGATCGTGATCGAGGTCTCTATCCTTACACCGCCGCAGGAAATCGACTACAGCTCTGTCGATGACCTGAAAGCAAAGATCAGCGTAGGCAGAGACGGTGTGATCCTCAAACACGATGCAGTGCATCAGGCAACCTACCTGCCGCAGGTATGGGAACAGCTGCCTGATTTCGAAAGTTTTTTTATGCATCTATGTATGAAAGCCGGCATGGGGATGGAGTGCCTTGCCTTCCACCCGCAGATTTTTACCTACCGGGTAGAGGAGTATAAAGAAGAGAAGCGGTAAAAAGTAAAAAGTAAAAAGTAAAAAGTAAAAAGTAAAAAGTCAGGAGCAGTTAATAGTAGTCGGAAATGGTTGTACTTGCAAGAAATAAATAAAAAAGCACAGATCAAAAAGGAAAAAAGTGAAAGATCTAGACTCACTCATTGATGCGATCATTATCGACAGGGTACTCAAAAGCCGGCATATCATCGAAGCCTTTGAAAAGGTCGACAGGGCGGATTTCGTCCCTGATATGTTCAAAGAGGCTGCTTATGTCGATGCACCTCTGGGTATCGGGGAGAACCAGACAATATCCCAGCCTACCACCGTCGCCTTCATGCTTGAGCAACTTTCTCCGCAAAAAGGAGACAAGATCCTTGATATCGGTGCGGGTTCAGGCTGGACGACTGCCATGCTCTGCCATATCGTCGGGGACGAGGGAAGTGTCCTGGGACTCGAGAGGATAGACTCCCTCGTAGAGCTCGGCAAGTTCAATCTTGCAAGATACTGCCCGGACGAAACAAGATGCCGGATCGAAAAAGCCGGAGAAAGACTCGGAGTTCCCGGGAAAAAGTTTGACAAGATACTCGTCTCCGCAGCGGCAGATGAACTCCCTGAAGAGCTGATAGACCAGCTCAATGTCGGGGGCAAACTAGTCATCCCTGTAAGAGACTCCATCGAAGTGGTCACAAAAACCTCTGAAGAGGAGTATCAAAGAGAGAGCATCTATGGGTTCAGGTTTGTACCGCTGGTCTATTAATAGTTTTTAAGATCTCTGAATGAGAATGATGGAGAATCAAAGGGAGAGTGCTCAGATGGAAATGGAACACCATGAGAAATTTATCAAACGCTGTATGGAACTGGCACAGGAGTCGATGGATGCCGGAGACAATCCTTTCGGTGCGCTTGTCGTCAAAGAGGATAAGATCATTGCCGAAGCAACAAACAGCGCCGTACTTCATGACATAACAGACCATGCGGAGATCAATGCGATGAGAAAGGCGAAAAAAGTACTCGGCACTCCCGATCTCTCCGGGTGCACCCTCTACTCCAACTGCGAACCCTGCCCCATGTGCTCCTTTATGATCCGCGAGCAAAAGATCAAAGAGGTGGTCTTTGCCCTCCGCACTCCCCATATGGGAGGATACTCCCGCTGGGACATCCTCCAGGATAAAGGGCTGTCACGGTATGAACCTGCATTTGCAATGCCTCCGAAAGTGGTCATTAGCGTATGTGAGAAAGAGGCGGCTGAACAGTTTGAAAAAGCGGGATGGACGATACACAAGATGTAACGCCCTTACATCCAATCGCTTACATTGATCAAATAATAAGCACACTTTATCTCTTTTTTCCACCTGATATGCTTTATAATAAAACAAAGAACCAAACAAGGATATCATCATGAAAGAGTATATCGGAGCCTATTTCCAGGGGAGAGAACAAGTCAACGGCTTCATCGAAGACAGTGTATTGAATTTCGGTGCATTGAGTGCACTGGAAAAAGAGAATTTTGCAAGTCTCTTTCAGATCTTCAAGTCTCTGGAGCTGGTCTATGTCGTCGATGCGGATACCTCGATACAAAGCTCGCCCAACATCTATCCCAACCGTATCGATGATACTGCAAAAGATATCAGCAGAAGTTATCTGCTTGACCGTCTTGAGATCAAGGAGAACGGCTTTGCTTTCACTGCACCCTACAAAAGTGGAGCGACACAGACACTCTGTATCACCGTCTCCAAAAAAGAGGATGGGAAAATCATCTTTATGGATTTTGATCTCAAAAGATTGCTGGAGAGACTGAAACTTATCGAGAGACATGCCACTTTTGACAGTGTTCAACTCTCTTTTTACCTCTTTACCGGGGCATTTATGGGTATTATCGCTCTGGCGGCTGTCCTCTACTCGCTCTTTGACTTTGCAGGCAACGTAATGGCTTTGAATCTCGATATCCATACGATCTTCAAACCGATCATTGCCGCGACACTGGGGCTTGCGATCTTTGATCTGTCGAAAACCGTTCTGGAACAGGAGGTATTTTATAAAAGCTATGTCAAAAACTCCAAAGATGAAGTCAAACTGCTGACCAAGTTCCTCTTTACGATCCTGATCGCCCTGGCGATTGAGACTCTGATGGTGGTCTTTAAGATCGCGATGAAAGAGGATGGGGAGATGATCAATGCACTCTACCTGATGGGCGGTATCGCGCTGATCATACTTTCGCTAGCCGTGTTCATCTACCTGACACAAAGGAAGTCCTGCTGATCACGCAGGACAAACAGAAAAAACCAGAACCCAAACCCTTAGGCAGTCAGCTCTCTAAGTGTCTCGTAGGCTGCTTTGATCGCTTCGTTGATCATCTCATCGGTCGTAACCGTAGAGATAAATCCTGCTTCAAATGACGAACATGCCAGATAAACTCCGCGATCAAGCATCCCCTTATGGAACTTGGCGAACATTGCCGTATCATTCTGCTGCGCCTCATCGAAATTTCTCACCGGGATCTCGGAGAAAAAGAAACCGAACATGCTTCCCCTCACATCCGTTACCATCGGTACATCCACCGCTATCGCAGCTTTTTGGAATCCGTCCATCAGTTTTTTTGCTTTATTGCCCAACTCTACATAGATACCCGGATTTGCCTTGAGCTTTTTAAGGCTCGCAAGGCCCGCTGCCATCGCTACAGGGTTGCCGCTGAGGGTACCCGCCTGATAGACAGGGCCTTCAGGTGAAAGGTATGCCATAATCTCAGCTCTGGCACCAAATGCGCCTACAGGCATCCCTGCGCCGATCACTTTGCCCAGTGTCACCATGTCAGGCTTGACGGTTGTGATCCCCTGTGCTCCTCTCAGCGAAGCCCTGAATCCGCTCATCACTTCATCAAAGATCAGCAGTGTGCCGTGTGCATCACATATCTCTCTCAGCCCCTGTAGGAACTCTTCTGTGGCAGGCACAAGCCCCATGTTCCCCGCGATAGGTTCGATGATCACACACGCGATCTCACCCTTGGCATCGGCAAAACACTGTTTTACCTCTTCGATATCATTGTATGTCGCAAGCAGTGTATGCTTGGTAAGATCCGCCGGAACTCCCGGGCTGGAAGGCGAACCGAATGTTGCCAGGCCTGAACCGGCCTGTACCAGCAGCGAATCAGAATGTCCATGGTAACATCCGGTAAATTTCAGAATATTGTCCCTGCCTGTAAACCCGCGTGCCAGACGGATCGCAGACATGACCGCCTCAGTACCAGAACTGACGAAACGTACCTTATCGATCGTATCAAAGAGTGTCGTGATCTCTGTTGCAAGTTCTGTCTCCACAAGTGTCGGCGCACCGAAACTCAGTCCGTTTTTGACTGCTTCCATCACGGCATTTTGGATATCAGCATCCGCATGACCGAAGATAAGCGGCCCCCAGCTTTGCACAAAGTCGATATATCTGTTTCCATCGATATCATAGAGGTATCCACCCTCGCCTCTTTCGATGAACGGAGGTGTTCCTTCTACTCCTTTAAACGCACGGACAGGTGAGTCAACACCTCCCGGGATTACCTTGTATGCTTTTTCAAATGCTGCAATGCTTTTATCGTATGCCATATGATTAATCCTTGTTGTGTATAATTCTGATATTTAAGAAAGTGCTCCGCAATGGAGTTGAACAATCGTCAGATAATTAGCGTGAATTATACTACAATGGCACTAAGGGGTCGATTATCCGTAGCAGAACACTCAAAGCATTTCTACTGTCACTGTTGCTGTATCTATTGATCTTCCTGTTCCTGTTCTTTATTGTAAATGTAAAAGCATTCAAACTCCCTGAACCCCAAAGCCAGTCCCAGAAGATATCACTTGATCTTAAAACCTTTGTACCGCCAGCCCCAAAGCCTGAGCCGGTAACCAAACCTGTCACACCGGTATCTGAGATCACCCCACCCTCGATGGTAGAACCGAAGAAAGAGGCTGAGCCTGTCAGAAAAGAGAAAAAAAGTACCCAAAAGAGTTTTATCACGGCAAAAGATACCGAAGAGAATAATGCCACTAAGATCGCCAAGGTCAAACCTGAAGTCGTTGCAAAAGCCAAAGAGACCGTTCCCAAAAAAGAGACCCAGGTACGCAAAGCGCAACACGTCCCAAAAGTGGCGCAACGCAAGCCGCTACAACCATCAAAGGATCCGCTTGCCAACGCATTGATGAGTTCGGGAAGCTCCATGACGCCCCGGCCGAAAAAAGATGCCTTTGTAGATCAGATGGTCTCCCGCATCTACGGTAAAGAGTTTCATGCCTACAGCAAAGAACAGCAAAAATTCATCAAACAACATCTGGGCGAGATATACCGTATCACACAAAATACCCTCTGGCGCAGAGGCTACCCCGATATCGCGGTACGCATGCAGATGCAGGGTACCAATATCGTCTCGTTCTATCTCCATCCCAACGGGGACATATCCGATCTTCACCTGAGATCCTCCATAGGCTACAGGGCGCTGGATGAAAATACGATAGAGGTCATCAAAACCGCCTATAAGGATTACCCCAAACCAGAGAAAAAAACGAAGATCATGTTCTATGTGCACTATAGGATCAATTGAGCTTTGGATCTGTTTCGGCTCAATCTTGCATAACGCAAAGTCCTCTTCCTGCCTGACATGTTTTTAATCTATTTGCTTAATGAAATATTGTAATTTAAGTAATTATTTCTTATAATTATTATAAGATAGAAAAAATGGAAAAGGGGTTTGTTGTGAGTGATATTGTGAATTTGGGTGCCTCTCCGACGATCGGTACATACATTCTTCCCGGGGAACCGCCGATCACATTAAGTCAGAAGATCGATAGTCAGATCAAATTGACGGCATTAAACTGCGAAAAGATCATCGAGGGGACCAAAAACGGTATCTTTGACCTGGGAGTGATCGAATCGGCTATATTTGATGATGCACTTTGCTATGAGGAGTGGATGGAGGATGAACTGGTGGTCTGCTCCAAAACTTCACTCGGAGAATCCATCGACAGGGAGAAGATCGGCAACTGCCAGCTTCTTTGCAGGCAGGAAGAGTCTCCTACCCGTCAGCTGATCTCGGATTTTTTCAGCAGACATGGGCTCTCTTATCACCATTTTGACTCATTGATGGAGGTTGACAATACAACCTCCGCCATACAGAGTATCAAATGGTCAAAACCAAACAGGGAACATCCTACGATAACGATCGTTTCCAAACTCGCGATCATTGATGAACTTGAAAGAAAAGAGCTCTACCTCTCCCGCATCAATGGAGCTCTCCTTTCAAGAAAATACTATATCATCTATGACAAAAAGAGAAAGGATACCGGCAAGATCAAAGAGATCATCGAGTATCTTCAAATGTGGCATCGCACTACTGAACTCTCCAGCTAGACTCCACAAGACGTTTTTCTCCTTCATAAACTCTTCCTACAAACTCATCCCCTATGCTGTAGTTTCCAACCCCTTTTGGTGTACCGGACATGACAATGTCTCCATCCTCAAAGGACATAAAACTCTCTATCTCCGTGAGCATCTCCAAAGGTTTATAGATCATCAGTGCATAATCGGCGAACTGCGCAAGCCGGCCATTGATCCAAAGCTCCATACGAAGCTCTCTAAGATTTCCGCTGAAAGGGACAAACTCTCCCAATACCGCCGAGCCGTCAAACGCTTTTGCCCGCTCCCAGGGCAAGCCCTTTTCTTTCATCTTGTTCTGTATCCCCGCCTTGGTCAGGTCAAGCCCAAACCCGATACCGGCGATCTCACTGTTTTGGATCAGGAAACAGATCTCTCCCTCAAAGCGCGTATCTTCGCTGATAAAGTCAAGCGTATCGGTGATCGCAGAGTTGGGCTTGTTGAAGACAACCATACTCTCGGGGGTTTCATTGCCCAGCTCCTCGATATGTTCTACATAGTTTCGTCCTATGCAGATGACTTTTGACGGGATGACTTGCGTGTCATTAAACGTTATTTTGTTCATCGTTGACCTAACCTCTTCTATTTTCTTTTCTTTCACACTAAAAGCGTTATATACAGATATTGTATCAGATGCTATTTGAAGTCTAACTATTTCTTACTATCAATCAGGATCAGAGGGACATATAATGATAAAAAATAATAAATATAACTATTTTTTGATCAAAGATGAAAAACTAACAAATAATTAACAAAGTGGTTTTATAATGAGTGGTCATTTTAATAAAAGGAGACAACATGGACATAATAGGACAATTTCCGTTGTTTTATTTTCCGGAGTACGGAAGTGCCTGGATGATGGGTGTGACAGGCACCATACATATCCTGGCATCTCACACCTCCGTTGGTGCTGCAATGCTTTTTGCATTTTTGGCTTACAAAGCATACAAGGAGGATAGAACGGACCTCTACCCGTATATGAAAAAGTACGGTATGTTCCTACTGATCTTTTCCTATGTCATAGGATCTATCACAGGTCCGGGTATCTGGTACACGGCAACTGCTGCAAGCCCAAGGGGGATCAGTGCACTGATACACAACTTTGTCTGGGTATGGGCTACGGAGTGGGTATTCTTTGTCTATGAGGTGATCGGTGTCTTTGCACTTGTATACTTCATGAACAAGATCGACAAAAAAACGCACCTGAAACTCACCTTTACCTTTGCACTGGCTTCGGTGGGTACCCTCGCACTTATCATCGGAATTATCAGCTTTATGATGTGGCCGGGAACAGAAGCCTATTATACGACGGGGAGCGCAAGTGATGCCTTTTTCGGTACCAATACTTTCCCTCATATGTTCCTTCGTATCGGATTTATGATCATGATGTCAGGGGTCATCGGCCTTGTGATATCCAGTGCCATGAGAAAAGAGAATGAAGCGCTCTCCAATGAACTCAGCAGAAAAATGGGCTTTGTGAGTTTGCTCGGCGGATTTGTCACGATGTTCTTCTTCATGTGGTACATGGGAACACTGCCGGATAATGCACATGCTGTATTCAATATCACCAAAGAGTCCATTATACAGAACAGAATTATTTTGGCAATCCTCTTCTCTCTTTACTTCCTTATCGCCATTATCAAACCAAAGGTGATCAATGTACCGATTGCATCGGCAATGATCGCCGTGATACTTATCGCGGGGCTATGGCCGGGAGAAAAACTTCGCGAATCGATGAGAAAACCGTATGTGGCGGGGCAATATATCTATTCCAACCAGATCATCAGTCGTGATGTACCGGGTAAAGGGATCAAAAGCGAACTTCCGATCATCGCAGAAAAAGGCTTGCTTCAGGTCAATCCTTTTGTACCTGAAAATCTGAAAGTCATTACAGCGGACAATAAACTTGAAGCAGGAAAACTTCTGGCAAGAATGTCATGTTCCAACTGCCACTCTTTAGAGACAACAGGCAAGTTCAGACCTCTGAAAGAGAGATTGACAGGTATGGATAAAGAGGCTATCAAATCTATACTCTATGCAATTGGAGCCGGCGGTATGTCATACATGCCTAGTTTAAAGTTGCCTGAACACGAATATGATGCACTCGCAGAGTATCTTGCATCACAAAAATATTAAGGAGGAATTATGGACGCATCTGTATTATTGGCTTTACGAGACCCCGCAGGGATACCTTTTTATCCCGTGGTGTTTCAGGCACTCTATATCTTGACATGGGCACTTCATGCTGCCTTTGTTCTGCTCGCTTTGGGTTCCATGGGACTCTCTTTGTATGGGACGTTTAAACAAAAAGATGACCAGCGTTGGAAAATACTGACGCCGCATCTTATTCAGACAGGGAAGATCAGTGTTTCTTTGCTGATCGTGCTGGGGGTTGCTCCGCTTCTTTTCACGCAGGTGATCTATGATCCCAACTGGTACACTACCAATGCCCTCTCAGGTATGTGGATATTTATCTTTATCTATGCACTGGTCGTAGGGTACATGATGTTCTATTGGTTCTACTATGCCAACAAGGCGAAAGATGGCGGAGGAAAAATGATCGGTATGATCTCTTTTGCCATTCTGGTTTTTGCCGGGATTTTGATGCACAACTTTGCCGTGACCTCCATCATGCCTAACGAGTGGATGAATATGTATGCGCCCAATGGCGTGGTCGACAACAGCGGATGGACCTTCAACATCGATATCATAAGACTGGCGTTTATGGTCAGCCTGTCCCTTCCCGTTGTTGGCATCTTTTTGCAAAACTACAGCAGATTTGTCAGTACCAGAGAGGATTTCAGCAAAGATCTTATCGATTACACAGCATCGTTTGGAACTAGGATCGCAAGCATAGGACTGCTCATCAGCGCTGTTTTATTTGTTCTCTGGATGTATACGATAGGATACCTGATGCATCCCGTGATCATCGCTACGATCGCAGGTGTACTCGTGCTGCTTTTTATGGTGATGACAAACAAAAACAGTTATATTACAACCGGTGTATTGGTCGTCGTAGCACTGCTGATCTCGGGTGTACGCGAACTGATAAGATATGATCTGATGATGGGCCTGGGATACAATATCTATGACTATCCGGTCAATTTTGAGATACCGTCAATCACAATGTTCCTGCTGACATTCCTGATCATGGGCGGTGTAGGTGTTGCCTATCTTCTGACCATGGCTTGGAAAGTCGGAAAAAGCCAAGGTATTTTTGACGGTTCGAAAGATAAGGCAGTAAACACACTCGGCAACTATACTCTGGGAATTATGAGTCTTTGGATGGTTGTCTTTTTCGGCTGGGGAATGACGATACTGTTTAGCAACATACTTTAGTCGATGCGCATCAGGGGAACATGTTCCCCTGATGCTCGTCTCATGATCGATCTATATTTTTTTGGGGAAGGAAAATTAAAGTGACTGGTACAAAAATACTTTTTCTGGAAGACAATAAACTCTATCAGGAAAGCATCAAAGATTTTTTGGAAAAGGAGGATTTTATCGTTGAGACCTGCAATAACGGGCAAGAGTTTTTAAATAAAATTTTTGATGATATCTACGATCTCTATCTGATAGATATCAACGTACCTCAGATCAACGGTTTTGAACTCATGAAGATACTCAGTGACTATAACGATGGCACAATGAAACTTGTCTTATCTTCGTTTCCTGAGAGTCTCATTCAATCTTTTAAAAACGGATGTGATGATTTTCTCAATAAAACCTCCGACATCGACGAACTGTTGCTACGGATCAAAAGACTTTTGAAGAGAGCCTATCATACCTATCAGGAATCTATACAGATCTCTGACAATGTCAGCTACGACCTCCTGCATAAAAAGCTTTACATCAATCAAAAAAGAATAGAACTCGATATCCGCTCTTTATTGATCCTGGACTATTTGATAAAAAACAGAGAAAAATTCGTATCAAGCGTTGAACTGGAGAACAGTATCTATCCCTGCAACAGCAAAGGCAACTCCAGCATCATAAGATATTATATCTGGAACCTAAGAAGCATATTGGGCAAGGAGATCATTGAATCGAAGAAAAAATTCGGTTACCGATTGAACGCTTCATAAGTGTAGTCAAGTTTGATTTATTGCACATAACCATTGAGTCTTTCATTCCATTGCCAATCCCATTGATATACTCAAGATAGTTTCTTGAGATACAGTTGACTTTGGACAAGAAAAGAACAGTCATCAAAGTAACTTACTTCATTTCAGTTTCACTCTATATTTTTTAATCGTACACAAGAATTGCAGACTATAGCTATAAAATAGTATCGTTGAATATTTTTGCATATGCTAAGAGTATTAGATCGTAGATATCATCTACTTAAAAATTTCGACCTTTAACAATAAAGGAGTCAGAAATGAAGTGTAAACGTAATAGAAAAATTGATCTCTTGATAGTACTTATTTGTACACAGATAGGATTGAATAGTACAATCGCCCAACCTATTGATACTCAACTTGTAGACCAGGGAAAGTATTTGGTAAAGATCGGTGGCTGCAATGACTGTCATACACCAGGATATTTACTCTTCGGTGGAAAAACACCCCAAAAACTGTGGTTGACCGGAACATCCTTTGGATGGAAAGGACCTTGGGGAACCACCTACCCTACAAACTTACGTATCCTTGTACAGGGTTTGACAGAAAAGGAATGGATAGAAATGGCAAAAACCTTGAAGACTCGTCCTCCTATGCCATGGTTTACACTCAATAGTATGAAAGATGCGGATCTACGCGCCATCTATCATTTTATTCGATCTATGGGGCCGGAGGGAGAACCTGCACCGCAATATCTGCCGCCGGATAAAGAGCCTACAACACCTTATGCACTTTTCCCATCTCCTCCATCCCCAAAAGAGGCTAATATGACGAAATGATAAAAGCAATATGAGTACAGCTAGTCGTTAAAGATCAATTTGAACTCATACCGATACTCTCTGCATAGGAATGAGTATTTCACTATGAGTTTCACCTACAACGGTAGATATATGCCCATTTCACGGACATCTTTAATTTCATTATAGTAAAATGCGCCCAATAATTTAGAATGAACGGGTTTGCCACAAATGATTTATTTTGAGAAAATGGAAAATGATAATAAGATCAAACATTACAGGCTGGATCTTGACTATCATGAGTATGATCTTATGCTCAATATGTTAAACCAACTAAAGTTGCAAAAATGTGACTTCGAATCTGATGGAAGATTTGAAGACAGAAAACCTGTGGCACATAAGTTCTTCAAGAAAGTACAAAATATCAAACAGATCGAGCACGGTAAGAAACAGACAGCGACGCGTCAGGCAAACAGGTCCAAGATCATAGAGAGCAAAAAGAAGATCAACAATGCGATCAATCTCCTTAGACTGGAGTGCCGGGAGATCACTCCTTACAACGTAGCACAGACTGCCGGTATCAGCTATAATACTGCAAAAAAATATCTACCGGATATCATTTAAATCGCTTGAAACCATTCCCGCCATACTCATTGCCTCGCTATGTGTTCCACATTTAAGAAATTCCGAATAACCTAATGGTATGAGTCGTTATAGACTTTGCATCAGAATATGCGTGTCGGGATGAGGAGATACTCTTCTCATGCGGTTTTCTTCTCTTCGGTACTCATCATCACCCCAAACGCAACCAGCGTTCCGAGTAGCAACTGCCAGGCAAACCCTACTTTCCAGCCAATCATTTCACTTAATGTATCTCCCAGAATATAAGGTTGCAGAAGCAATACTGTCATAAATCCGAGGATAAATGCAAACAGTACGGTCACGGCACTTCCCCGCTTCGTGAAGATCGCCGCGCCGTAAACTCCCAGAAGGCCGCTGTAGGCAAATGCCATCACGCCCAGAGCGAAGTTAAGCAGCGGCAGCTCCGTACTCTGCTGCCAGTAGTAGCTGAGCATCGCCATCGCTGAGAGTGCAGCGGCAAAGAGGAGTACCGCCACCCGCCCTGCCCGCACATAGTGCATCTCATCGCTCTCCCCTTTGGTCTTTTTCCAGGGTTTATAGAGGTCCTCTATCGCTACGGATGCCATCGCACCAAGAACGGAGTTGGAGCTCGAAAGTGCCGCGGCAACCGCTCCGACAGTGACCAGCCCGCGCATCCCTTCCGGCATCTCGTGCAGGATGTAGTACATGAAGATGGTGATATTCTCTCCGTTGAACTTCTGCACCACCTCGGTTGAGACCCCGGAAAGCTCAGGGTGAAGATAGAAGAGGTAGAGCAGCAGCCCGATAGCCAAAAAGAGCAGCGCCACGGGGATCGTCAGGTAGATGCTCATCATCAAAGAACGCTGTGCTTCTTTGGTATTTTTACAGCTGAGCGCCCTCTGAGTCATATCCTGGTCCAGCCCATACGCTGCGATATTGAGAAGCAGCCATCCGCCCATCAAGGCCCATACGCCAAATCCTCCGCTCATACTCCAGTCAAGGAGCCTCAGCTTTTCATCCGCTTCCAATGTATGGATGATCGTACCCAGGTCCGTATCCAACGCCATATAGAGATAGACAAGTACCGCAATACCCGCACCGATATAGGTCGCTGCCTGGATCATATCCGAAAAGATCACAGACTTTACCCCGCCGAAATAGACATAGGCCAAAGCCCCCAACATCAATATGACGGTGGAGACCAGCACATGCAGCGGTGCAATGTCAAGAAAGAGGATCATCGAGATCGCCAGCGCTCCGATATAGAGTCTTGCCCCGCTGGCAAAAAGCCTGCCGATCAGGAACATCACCCCCGCCTGTTTCTTCGCAGCAGTACCGTAGCGTTTTTCGAGCAGTTCATAGACGGTGACCGCCTGTATCGCGTAAAAACGTGGGATCAGGACTTTTGCCACAAACCATACCGCGATAAAAGCGGAAAGATAGAAGCCTATAAAGGTCAGGTCTTTGGTATAGGAGTACTCGGGGCCTCCAAGGAAGGTTGCTGCCGACTGGGACGTGGCGAGTACAGAGACCGCCACTGCAAACATCGGGACAGTGTTACCTCCGACAAAGTAGTCACGGGTAGACTTGACCTTCATGCGGCTCAAGAGCACCGATGTCACGGTCAAAACCACAAAATAGGCGGCAAAAACCGCCCAATCCAGCGCAGCGAAAGCGGAGTTCACCTGCTGCCTTTCGGCGGTGTTTTGAGCTCCATGAATTCTACGGCTTTGCGTACCTCACGCATAAACTTTTCGCCCGGATCATTTTTGACCGTCCTGTAGCCTTTATCCCGTTCCAGCCACAGCGGTGTCGCCTCCATCTGTGTATACTCATGGTGCCCGATCAGGTACTCGATCGCGGGAAACTTTCCTTTGAGATATCCGACCAAAGCGATGTTCGCTCTAAGCTGTTCAGGCGTCAGATCCTCACTTTTGTTCCCTTTCCCTCCGACATTCTCTATCCCGATACTGGAGTAGTTCAGCCCGATGACATGCCTTGCCATCCAGTTTTCGGGCATCAGCCGATAGATCGTTCCGTCACGTGCGACAAGAAAATGTGCTGATACATTGAGCGCAGAGGCTTCGACGATATCTTTTCTGTCAGAGAGAAGCTTTTCGGGTTTCAGACGATCAAAGGATTTGTCCAGACTCATCTCCGCCGTCCAGTGAAGCACGATGATCTTCGGGGTGATCTCGATACTCTCGACCTTCTTGCCGTAGTGCGACGCGATATACTCCTTCGTCATCTCGATACGCGCTTTACCGAAATCTATGGGCTTGTCGATGATCTGCAAGGGTTGGATCGGTTCGGTGGTACACTTGATACCGCTCTCTGCATAAAGAGAGAGGGTGAAAAATGCAGTCAGTGATAAGAGAATTTTGTACATCAGCAGCCCTTTTCGTCATCCTCCGGCCTGCCCGGGGATCCACACGCGAAAGAACGTATATTGGGTGGATTCCCGATCGGGGTCGGAAATGACAGTGTGTTATTTGGTTGGGACTATTCTACCCTATCTTGGGTTTGGTTTTCTTTGTCGGAGATGAGTACCCAGACGATCCCGATGATCGGAAGCGTCAGCGAGACCAGATAGCTCGGGATATGCAGCAGCTCCTGCCTGTTGAGATAGAGGAACCCCATTATCAGCAGCATATAGGCACTGATGCGGTAGAGGGAGAGCGCACCTCTGGTGTCTTTGAGTGCCTGAAAGAGCGAACGCTTATTTTCTTTCATGCGTTTTTTCTCCTCTTTGACCGCTTCCACGATATCCACATCGGGGTTCTCTACGATATCCTCGCTATAGAGATCGTGCGGATCTTCGAGCTTGTCGATCACATCCTTGCTGTCATCTACCGTGATGATCTCATGCTCTACCCTTTTGTTGACCATTCGGCGGTAGCTGAACATCGATCCCAGCATCACCAGGGTCGAGGAGAAGAAGCCTATCTGCGTGTTGTAGAGCACTTTTGTATCAAAGAAGAGGATACTTCCGGCGATCAGCAAAAGGTCAATGGCAAGCAGCAGTTTGAAGATACTCAAACTAATACTTCTCATCTTCATCCTCATCATCATACCTGTCACGGGTAGCTTTATAGTTGTATCTTGGATCGTTGGCGAGCTTGTCCAGCTCTTTTTTCTGCTTTTTGTAGGCTTTGTATATATTGAGAAGCGCAGCCGCGATACCCCAGAATACCCCCAGCCAAAAGAGCCAGCCGATACCCGTCCACTCTCTCATCAGCCAGCCGATACCGACACCGAAAAGTACCGCAACGACCATAGAGATACCAAGACTAAGCCCGTCAGCGGCATCTATGACCTTTTTAAAACGTGGTTCTTTGTTTTCTTCCATAGTATGTCATTCCCTATCAATATTTTGTGTATAGTATAGCGAAATGGTGCCTAGTTTATGATTTTTGCTCAAAAAGCCATCTGGACATTTTAGAAAAACAGAAGAGCATTCTCCGTTACACAAGAAGCAGTCTAACGGAGAAAATGATTAATATAACCCGGTTAACGGTCTAAAGTTGTGATCATAGTGTTCCTGAAATGCTTTTACTTTATCTTCATGAAGTCCTATATGTGCTTCATAGACATTCCAGGCTACCTCCTCGGTACATGGCGGTGTTGTCAAAGAACCTGAATAGCTGTAGACATTGCCGCCAGGCAGCATCTCCGAAGGATTGAGTGTGATCACGGTTGGATTTTCTTCGCCCTCTTCGGGAATCTCAACGCCAAATGCATCTCCAAGCGCTTCATTCCCAGAACCTGCCACATTATCGATAAACATACCGATCACTGCGATAGATCCGTCCTCGGCAACATTCACAAAGTGGCCTTCCATGGCTGCGTGTACTTCATGCTGTGTATGTTCACTCGCGGAGTGGAAATGGAACTGTTTGAGTTCATAGACTTTCCCCCCGATCGTGACATGTGCCCTGCTGCTATTTTCCTCGACATTGAAAATGATCGTATGACCGTTGTTTGCCATTTTGAACTGAACCTCTTTATCGTAGTCCAGCGTATAGGCAGGTGCTGCTGCCATAGCATGTTCAAAGTCAATCGGTGACTGATGAAGTTCTCCCTCTACAACCTGCGTAAAATCCAGCCCATGATCACAAGTGCGCCACTCCTCTTTGATCGACCCCCAGTAATCCGGCCCCGTCTCTCCGTCATAACTGAAATGTACCTCATGTTCCTCATGTTCTGCTTCATGTACCACGCTCTCATTGTTACAGCCGACAAACCATACCGATGCGATAAGCATCCCGGCATACAAAAACCTCTTATTCACTCTCTTTCCTTTTGATTGAAATGCGAGGGGTCTCTTCCCCCTTCATTTAAATTATAAATAATACTGATTTAAAATATTTTTTTTATAGAAAAATTGTTGATAAATAGAGCAGATTTGATAAATATTTGAAAAAAATGGGTTTTCTGTGAAAAAAAACTCATTAGTAAGTGCAGTTTTTCTCATCAGATTATTTATAACTTCTTTTGAGCGCCTCCAGCTCTTTTCGCAATGTAGCCACCTCTTTTTTCAATGCCTCTATCTCATTTTCCAGGCTTAGCGGTGTTTGATCGCACTGAGTGATTTGGCTTTTTGTGCTCTCTTTCTGCGCTTGGTCTTCCAAAATATAGATAACCTCTTTGCCATCCTCAAGCACGGTTTCACTCTTGACCGATCCCTCTCTTACCATCTTCATGACATTGAAGATACTGATTTTGTGTCTTTTTGCATAGGCTTTGATCGTTAACTTTTCCATGGTGCAATTATATACATTATTATTTGCATTTACATTTACATTAATTTGTTATAATTATTCATATTTGAATCATGAACATAAAGGATGTATCGATGAAACTCTCAAAACTCTTGGCAATGGTGCTTGTTTTTGCCTTCAGCGCACCCCTCTTTGCTGATACTGCAGCCCAGAAACTTGAACAAAGCAGTAATGATGCCGTAGAAAAATTTATCAAACAGTTTAAAGGTGCAGAACAGTTCATTAACAATTCAAAAGGTTATCTTGTCTTTCCAAAGATCACTAAAGCAGGACTTATAGTAGGAGGAAGTTATGGGGAAGGCGTACTGCGTGTCAATGGACAGACTCAACACTATTACAGTGTGACAAGTGCCTCTTTAGGGTTCCAGTGGGGGGCGCAGCAGCACGCTATGATCATTGCCTTTCTAAGTGACACTTCACTCAGAAACTTTATTGCAAGCAACGGCTGGGAAGCAGGAGTTGACGGTACGATTGCGATCGCTGACTGGGGGAGAAGCAAAGATCTCTCTTCAATCAGCTTTGAAAAGCCTATTGTTGCATTTATCTATGGAGAAAAAGGATTGATGGGCGGGATCAGCCTGGAAGGGAACAAGTTTCAGCGTATCGTCCCGTAACCAACAAGAGAGGTGCCCAAACCTCTCTCGTTTCACACTTTATAAGCGATAAAACTATCCTTCCAAAAACTCTTCATTCTTCACTCAGTTAAACCTCTCTTTGTAGCTGCACTTCTGGCACAGCTCTTCAACCGCTTTCCCCGATTTGAAACCGGTGAGCATCTCCTGCGCGCGTCTACCCTTGAGGATCGATTCAAGAGTGTTTTCATGCAGGTCTCCCAGCACTATCACGCCATCGCAATCAAGACAGCACGGAACCACTTTCCCTGAAGCCAGTACTGCGATATGCGACTGAAGCCCCTGGCAGGTACCGTCACCATAAACCTGATTCTTCAGAGAGGGCCACTCAAAATACTCATCAAAATGCAGCAGTACTTTTGATGCCAGCCTGATCGATTTTGGACGTTCCAGGTAGATATCGTCAAGAGAGAGTGATACCTTAAATGCTTTGGAGAGTCTCTCAAAGAGTGTTTCATTGAAACTGCGTTCGCTCATCATCTCATCAAGGTTCCACACCCGAAGATTGATAAAGAGCTCTTTGCCCTGCTTCTGCTTCTCCTCGCAAAGCGCCAGAACGGGAGTGATATACTGTTCAAACGTAAGCCTGGTATCATTCTTGTTGAACGCATTGAGCGAGATATTGATCTGCTTTACGGAAGGATGAAAAAGTGTCATATAGCTCTGCTTTTTGAGAAAATACCCACTGGTGGTAAGCATCGCTCTAAGCCCATGTCTGTGTATGATATCAAGATAATCCGAGAGGTTGGATAGTGTCATAGGGTCACCTACCACATGACATGCGATCTCTTTGGTATAGGCTTTTGCCTGCGAGATCACCGACTCGAAAAACTCCAGGTCCATCTGTTTGGAAGGGAGGTTTTTTGTAGGACAAAAGCTGCATGAGAGCCCGCAGACATTGGTAAGTTCGATATAAATACGATAAAACTTCACACGTCTACTTCATACAGGCAGAAAGATCTGTCATATTTGCTGCTCTGTTGATGCATGGAATTCTGATCTTCATCTCCCTGATCTTTATGTCCAGGTCATCCAGCATCTTCTCTTTGCTCTCCTCCATCAGCAGCATATCCGTATGGTCATCGTTGCCGTTATACTCCGATTTAAGCTCTCTGATCCCCATCAGACACTCATTCGCTTCGGCTGGGGACTGTGCAGTATGCAGGCAAGCCCTTGTATTGCGCATCGCTTTCAAAAAAAGAGGGAGATACTTTTTCTCTTTTTCGAACAGCTCATTAAAAACCCCGTTGAACGTCTTTGCGTAGTTTTTGTCGGTAGCGTTGATATCGGACTCCTTGGCACTGATGATCTTGTCCGAGATCGTTTCTGATTTATAGGTTTGGGTCGTTGTGATCGTATTTCTCACCAGAAGATCTTCTTTGAGGGGATATTCGGGAAGCATAAAATCCTCCTCCGAGAGATTGAGATCAAAATTGACATAGTTTGCCCGTTTGCCGTAGACCAATCCCAGATAACGCTTCTCATCCAACAGCACGGTCCCCTGATAAAGGCACACTTTTCTGCTGCTATCTTCCCAGAGTTCGCAATCCAGTGATGCCACATTCATCGTACCGGCCTTCTCCATACGGCTCAGATCAACCTGACCGATATCGCCTTCCAGAAGGTTTGTTGTAATGACGCGTTCATTCTGAAAATCTACCGTGTAGAGAGTATTTTTTTCGCTTTTTTTCAGCGTCTTTTCTTTCTCTATACTGTAGAGCGTACCAATAAGCGTCTCCTTGCGCTCCATCTCTTCTATACGTACATCGCCCCACTCTTTAAAAGAGAGTTTTTCATTTCCCTCTATCGACAAGTTGCACTCCGGCGTCACAACGCCTCCGCCATAGATCTCATATTCAACCAATCCTGACTGAATACCGTATATTTTTTCCGTCTCAGTGGCCTGCGCCACCAGTGTTACCGTTGTTAGCATCAAAATAATAAAATACTTTACTGACATTTAGGAATACCTTTTTGCTTTCAAATCTGTTAAAACAGTAGCATAATAATATCATATAATATTAAACAACGTTTAAAGTGATACATCACGGAGGCATCTCTCCCGGGAGCTGACGGCCCCATTTTGACATAAAATCATTTGATCTTCTCTGCGATATCCTCTTCCAGCTGACCGAATGCACTATCCATTGTATCGACTATAGCAGCAGGTTCGGAACCGGTTTTAAGTGCGGTATTGAAAAGATACGCGTGACTCTTTTTATTTCTCATATTCATGATCGAATAGCTTGCATCCAGATAGACCGTATTTCCCTGTGCCAGGAAACGATTGAGCTGTAGCTTTACCGTAATGTCGGGCTGTCTCTCTACACCCCAGGGGTAAGCAAACACATTGGGCTGGTCGAATTTCTTTTGCAAAAAACTGATCAGCCGCTGGGTCAGGCCGATATCGAGATCTTCTGCCCACAGCACCGAATCAAGCTGAGCGACCTGATTGCCTGAATGGGCTATGGTCAATTTGCGCTTGTCCATATAACTTGGCAGGATCACCTGCGAAACGCCGATACTTTTGGCGGATCGGTAGACATCGGACGGCTGTGTTGCGGTAGAGAGCACATAGTAGTGACTCTTTGTCGCACATCCTGTCATCATAAGAACCAACATAGCCAATACAATATTTCTCTTCATTACTCTTCTTCTCCAAATATCAGTGCGTTTGGTTTTCGCTTGATCATTCTCAGTACTTTGGTCATCTCTTCCGAGGTCTCAGTGACCACTTTCAGGGTCTGTGCAAGCTGCCGGTTCATTAACGAATCTTCTCCATATCCCTTAAGCACATCGTTGGCACTTTCAAGTGTCTGCGTAAGTTTTTTTACGCTTTGATCCAGTGATTTTGGCAGATCCTGTGTCTCTTTCTGTGCTACCAGGGTATTGATATTTTTCATCGTATCATTGAGGTTGGCCACGATCTCATGCAGCGGTTTTGCATTTTCATCCACCATCTGATTGGTAGACTCAAGCAGCGTATTGAGGCGAGCCACCAAAACATTGAACTGACCCATCAGATCGCTGCTCTGATCACTGACAGAAGGCAGAATCGGATATTTTTCACCCTGAAGGATCGCCGTATAAGCCAGGTTTTCTTTGAAAACCAGATCCACATAGAGTATGCCCGTGATCGGGTCGGTTGGGGTGATCTTTGCACGCAGCCCTTCCTCGACCGCTTTTTCGAAATTCATCTCCCCTGTGATATTTTGATTCTTCTCACTTTCAAAAAACGAGGTATCTATCTGCAGATAGACCTTTCCCGTCATTTTATGGGTGAGCGGATTATAGGCGGTCATTACCTTTGTCACCTGCCCTACCTCATACCCCTCGTAGCGCACAGCAGCTTCCTGCTTGAGTTTGGCAACCGAATCAAGCACATGAAGTTCATATCTTTTGATCGCCCTGCCCCCCTTTCCGATCTTTTTCTCTTCGGCAACATTGTTGTTTTTATAGAGGGTAAAGAGATGCCCGCTGGGTACCGGCCTGCTTGCATCCTGCCCCGAAGAGGAGAATGAGATACCCCCCTGTATCAGATGGGACAGCGGCGCGATATTGACATTGAGCCTGCCATTGGAGATATCTACATCAAAAGCACTCCTGACCCAAAATTTTGAATCCGTATGGACATAGGGAACATACTCTTTCTCTATATAGACATAAAAATCGATACCGCGGCCATCCAGCGAGACGGTGACGTACTCGACTTCACCCACTTTGATATGTTTAAAAAAGATCGGGGTACCCTGAGCGACATTGTAGCCTTCGGGTGCATTGAGGTGAAAATACTCGCCGTCTTTATCCGACCTGTAGATGTAGGGAAGCCCGGTAAACACCGTTCTGGACTCTTCTCCTTTTTGCGCATAGACATTGATATAGGTTCCGGAGATCAGCGTGTCAAGCCCGCTTATGCCTCCCATTCCCACTTCGGGTTTGACGATCCAAAACTTCGTATGTTCATTCAAAAAAGGTTCAGCCGTCTTCTCCATACGTGCATAGACCGCCACCTGGGAACCATCATTTTCCAGATGGATCCTCGTGACTTTCCCTATCGTGACATCTCTGTACTTGATGACGCTCTGTCCCGCCTGCAGTCCTTCGTTGTTGGGAAATACGATCTTGATCTCCGGCCCCAGTTCCGAGTAGTACTGATATGCCAGCCAAAGAGCGATCAAAAGCGCCGCAAAAGGTACGATCCATATAGAAGTGACAAAGTTGAACTTCGTAGATGCTTCTACCTCGGGGATATTGTTAGACATTAATGGTTCTCCTTGATAAGGCTTTCATCGAAAGCCTGTGCTGCCAAAAGGGTAAAAAAGACGGAAAGTGCAAATGCCGTCGCTGCCGTTCCTGCAATGATCTGGACATTGTGCATATGTATCAATGCCGCGAGTATCGCCACGACAAACACATCGATCATCGACCAGGGGCCGACCACTTCAGTCATATAGTAGAGTTTGTGCTTATTGATCTTTTTATCTTTTCCTATTGAGTATTTTACATTAATAAGCAGATAAATCAAAATCAAAAACTTCATGATAGGCACCAGGATCGAGGCAAAAAAGATCACTGCCGCGATAGGATAGGAGCCTGATTCCCACATCAGTATGATCCCCCCTACGATCGTACTCTCTTCGGTTTTTCCGAACTGGGTGGTCACAAGTATGGGATAAAGGTTCGCGGGGATATAGGCGATGATCGCTGTGATCAGGTATGCCCAGCTTTTTTCTGTCTTGAAATGGGTGTACCGATAGATGGGGGATCCGCAGCGGCGGCACCTGTTCTCCTTGCCTTTATCGATATTGACCGCTTCGCACACCGGACAGCGTATCAGATCTTTTTCATCGACCTCTATCATTGTTTCTCCATAAAGATCTGTTTTCGCAGCATCCATATCTCATTGAGTTTGACATACCTTGTCATATAGATATCCAAAAGTACAAACACCACCAAAGCCCAAAATGCCACCCCCATATGTATCTGGGCATAGCCGATCAGTTTGACCAGTGCCACCAGGATACTGATCAGAAAGATATCGTTCATGCTCCACGGCTTCATATAGGAGAGCCAGACCAGAAGCCTCCGGCTCAGCTCCTCTCCTTTTTTCAACTTTAAAAGCAGAAAAAGCAGCACATAGAGTGCGAAGATCGCCAGAGGGAACAGGAACAGCACAACACCGCAAAACAGCCCCACAAAATAAAAGCCGTTCTCGATCAGAGAGAGAAAGGTTCTGGGTATCGTAATGAACTGTTCGTTTCCCAGCATCTCGATCTGTACCACCGGAAAAATGTTCGCCACTGCAAAAAATATCAGTGCAGTGAGGGAAAGCGCCAGCCCCTGATCGATCAGTCTGGAGTCATACCGGTAGAGCACACTCCCGCATTTTACGCAGCATGCCTTCGTACCATCTGCGATATGGATCTCCTCATGGAGGGTGTGACAGTGGGGGCAGATGATAAGTCGATCAAGCGCATCTTCATTTTCAAGTTTCATAGCTATAATTGTAACCAAATAGATCAAATATCTAAAGGCTATTGATGCAAATACTCTCTATCGGCAAAGAGATCAGACATACGGGACTGGATATCACCTCTATCGATATCTCGGAGATCACCCAACAGCACGATATCGAGCGGTATGACTATGTGATCATCACCGGCGGGGATGGGCGCATCCGCCGTACACTCCAGCAGATACACGATCTGGATAACACCCCTGTTTTCATCCTCAACCCCACCGGTTCGTTCAACCTCGTCGCCAAGATACACCAAACCCCGAAGATAGAAGAGGTACTCGATCTGCTTGCCAGAGGAGAGATCCCCGGCAAAGAGAAACACCATCTCTTCAAACTCAACGATGAGCTCTTTTTGTTCTCTGCCGGCAATATGGGCGACCTGCAGCATATCATCCTCTCAGAGACATTGCGTTTCGGATGGATCGAACACGGACCACTGAAGTACCTGCTTGCCGTACTCCTCCTCCTGCCGGCACACCTGCTCCTGACCCCTTTCATGCTGATGAGCCCGCGAAAGTTCTTTATCTTCACTCCCTTCCGTTTCATCAAAAGGTTTGGAAGCTTCTACGGAGAGGTCCGGGAGATGACCATTGACCTGCAAAACCACCACAATCTCATAGAACTCGACGGCGATGTCGTCACGATCGAGGAGAACATTCTGCATATTCGCCCGGTGGGGTATATCGAGGTGGTGACGAAGTAGGATCAGCAGTTACATATCCAGAGGTCTGATGACCCTACTCTTGTTCATCTCTGCTACGATATGTGTATAGATCATGGTTGTCTCTACAGATTTTTGCCCCTTTCGCACATCTGCTCCAAATGTTTCATCGTCACTCACTTGTATCAAAGTATAAGTCATTTATGTTTCTTTATTGTCATAGAGTAAGTGTTATTAATATGTAATAGAAAATGGTTAAGCTGGCAAAACTTAATTTACAAAGGGGATTTCGATGTCAAAATGTCTAAGTTTTGCAACTGCATCATTATTGATAGTTTCATTTACAGGTTGCGGAAGCGACAGTTCAAATGGCTCAACTACCAATGACTCAACCACTAACACAAGTTACACGAGCGTTATACCGACAAGTGGTTCTACTCTTCCTTATTCGGTTTTAGACAATACGATCGACGATGGCGCAAAACCAGATTCAAAAATGGAGATCAGAAACGGCGGTTACGGTTCAGCCGCTGCAGCACACCCAACCAATAATAATCAATTTTATGCACTCACAGACAGAGGACCAAATGCAACATACAGTGATGGTAAAATGTTCCCGACACCTGATTATACACCGAGAATCGGTTTGTTTGAGATCCAAAAAGATGGCTCTGTAAAAAAGATCAAAGAGATTTTATTTAAAAGACCTGATGGTACTTTAATTACTGGTCTTCCAAATCCTGCCGGTTTGGGTGCTACAAATGAAAAACCTTATGACAAAAACGGCAATCTTATCGTAGATGAAAACAATGACACTAAACTAGATGCTTACGGTTTAGACTCTGAAGCTTTAGCGGCAATGAATGATGGAACATTTTGGGTAAGTGATGAGTATGGACCACATATAGTACATTTTGATAAAGATGGTAAAGAGATCGATAGAATCAACCCATTTGTAGATGATAACAGAACATCTATGAACCTACCTGCAGAATTTGCTCACCGTCGTGCAAACAGAGGTATGGAAGGTTTAGCTATCACTCCAGATCAAAAAACTCTTGTGGGGATTATGCAATCAACTATGGATAATCCAAAAGCGGCACACACTTCTACAATAACAAGGATCGTAACGATCAATCTTGAGACAAAAGCGATTAAACAATACCTTTACAAACAAGATAAACCTGCAAACTCAAACTCCGAGATCGTAGCAATCAGTAGTGATGAATTTTTAGTGATTGAAAGAGACGGTGCATTTTCCGGCGCTACTCCGAGTGCACAAAAATATATTTATAGAATAAAACTTTCAACCGGTACAGAGTTAGAGGCACTGAGTTCTTCTGACGATGCAGACTTTACGCAAGATGCTGATCTTGGTTTAACGATAGGCGGTGAAACATTAGAGGAAGTTGTATATGGTGATGGTACTAACTTAGCTAAAGGGTGGGAAAATTTGGCAAAAAAAGGGATTTATCCTGTTTCAAAAGAGCTTGTAGTAGATATGGTTGCCGATTTTGCTTATCCACACGACAAAATGGAAGGTTTGATCCTATTTAAAGATGGAAACCTTGGTGTACTCAACGATGACGATTTCGCAACTTGGGTAACAGGTGGAGTATTAGAGCAAAAATATCTTGATGATGCACAAGAGAAAATCGATCAAAATACGCTCTATGTTATTAAAAACCCTGTTCTAGGTGACAAACTTGTTAAACTTGGATCATTTAACACAAATGAAGCGCAAGGTTCTGAGATAGTTGCTTATGACAAAGCATCTAAAAAGATGTTTGTTACAAACGGTGCAAACAACAAAATTGATATCATCGATATCTCTACTCCAACTGCACCGACAAAGCTTTCTAGCATCGATCTTTCAGCTTACGGTACTGGTGTAAACTCTGTTGCGGCACACAACGGTGTAGTAGCAGCAGCTGTAGAGGTAAAATCGACTGACGGACTTTACACAAATTCTAAAGGGAAAGTCGTATTTTTCAATGTTGACGGAAGTCATATCAGAACTGTAGAAGTTGGTTATTTACCGGATATGCTTACGTTTAATGAAGACAATACAAAAGTAGTCGTAGCCAATGAGGGTGAACCAAACGGTGACTACAGCGTTGATCCGATCGGTTCAGTTGGTATTATCACGGTAGCTGATGGCTCTTACGTAGATGTCAAATTTTCATCTGCTACACTCAGCGATGCAACCGATGGTACACCGGTAAGACTTGGGGGAACTCCAAGTGATGACCAAGCAAAAGATATTGAACCTGAATATATTGCAATTAGCGGTGAGTATGCATATGTAACACTGCAAGAGAACAACGCTATAGCTAAAGTAAATATCAACAATGGGACCTTAGAGTATGTGAAATCTTTTGGTGCTAAAAGCTATGAATCAGATTCTGGTAACACTATTGACATTGAAGAGGATGGTGAAATTAGAATGCAATCTTATCCTGGATTGTTTGGTCTTTATATGCCTGATACGATCGCGTCATACACAACAAACAATACGACATATCTTGTAACTGCAAATGAGGGTGATGGTCGCGAATACCCGATCAATGACTTCAATGCGACATTAGAAACAGGGGATGTTTTAACAGATGATAAAAAAATCTCTAAGTTAAAACTTGATCCATCCATTGCAGATGCTTACACTGATGACAACGATCTTAAAGTTGTCATAGATATGGGCGATACAGACAACGACGGTGACTACGACAAACTCTACACATATGGTGCTAGAAGCTTTTCGATCTGGAATACAGAAGGTAACTTAGTATTTGACAGTGGTAATAGCATCTCTAAAATAGTTGCCAATGCACAACCTGCCCTCTTCAACCAAGATAAAGGGGAAATGGACGGAAGAAGTGGTAACAAAGGTGCGGAACCCGAAGCTTTAGCTGTTGGTGAGATTGATGGTAAAACGTATGTTTTTGTTGGTTTAGAGAGACAAAACGGGATCGTAATGTACGATATTACAAATCCTGCAAAAGTAAAATTTGTTGACTATATCGAAACAGAATCTGAAGGTGAAATATCTCCAGAGGGTATGAAGTTCATCCCTGAAAGTGATTCACCAAACGGTAAAAACCTTTTACTAGTAGCAAACGAAATCAGCGGTTCAACTGCTATCTACGAAATAAAATAATCTACAAACCGGAGAATCTTTTCTCCGGCTCTCTTCCCCTCGTCCCCCAAGCTCGAACTTGCGGGATGCGCCCTGACCGTAAGGGAAGAAGTGCCCTTGGGGTGCATACGTGAATGGTAGACCTCAGTTATCTATGATCGCAAGGTATGCTACACTCCTTACATGGGAAGAAGGACACCATCCGCAACTGATACAAACCGATGCTATGATGATAAATAAGATACAATATATTCATGCCAACCCGGTGAAGCGGGATATCTCGATGGTATCTGCGACTGGAGATACAGTTCTGCAAGGAACTATGAGGGTATGGATGGTTTACTGGAAATCGATTGGTTCTGGTGAGATCATGCATGAAGTATGCATCCCCCAAGCTCGAGCTTGGGGATGGGAGAAATAGCTATGATGCCTTTTAACAATCTCGGGTTTATCTTTAAACATTTCGGCTCGCTCGTATACTCCAAACCCATATTGGATGACCTCTGTCTGTTTTTGAGGGGATTTACCCACCAAGAGGGTGTTTTGGACATCGGCGCGGGTACGGGAGTGATGAGCGAGTTCGCCCACAGGTGCAACGACACGCTGAAGTATACGGCTCTGGACCCTGCCGAGGGGATGCTCAAATACGCCCCGCCGTATCTGGAAGTATATGTAGGGATCGCGGAAGCCCTGCCGTTTGAGAAAGAGAGTTTCGATGCGGTTTTCATGGGGGAGTCGCTGCACCATTTCAACGACCCCGTTGCCGCGTTTAATGAGGTCGTGCGGGTGCTCAAAAAAGGCGGGAAGCTTTTTATCTATGATTTTGACAAAAGCACGTTTTTGGGTAAGAGCATCTGTCGGATGGAAAAACTCTTTGGCGAACCTGCCAATTTTTACGAGCCGAGCACATTAAAAGAGCTGCTTGAGGGATACGGTTTTACGGTGCAGATCAACAAACATCAATGGCGGTATACCGTTAGCGCCACTCTCTGACGGCAGCACATTTCCATCGTATACAAACTGGAGCTTCCCCTCGTCCCCAAGCTCCAGAGACTGTGAAAAAACTCACGGAACCGGAGGCTTTAGCCCCGGATTAATGTATTTTTCCCTCATAAATTACCCATTTATGCTATCTGAGGCTTGAAAAATTGCCATATTTATCAATTTCAGTGGGGCTAAAGCCTCCACTTCCAAATTATTACAGGTTCTTTCACATTCTCTGGAGCTTGGATTTTTCTGTCTTGATACTATAGTGTTTAAAGCGAATTTTGTCACGAATGATATCCAATAGTTTTTTCTTGACTTCCATACTATTTCCCCTTAAAAAATAGCAGGATACACTGTCCTCTATTGCCTCTATCTGACAGATAGGGGAACATTTTGTCCGGATATTGGCTCATATCCGACTAAAAGGACATAAGCAGTTTTTATCATTCTATGGATATTTACAAAAAATAGGAAAAATATGGCATTTTGTAATATTTATTGAAATAGCCAGACATTTTTTGTATACTACTTCTACTTCAATAAAGGGGATAGAGGACATTGTGTTCCTCTAATAAATAGTTAGCCTCTCAAGGAGAATAGAATTTGTATAAAACATTAAACATTCTAGCCTTCTTAGGCTGCATCGTTTGGCTTCTAATTGATCAAAGCCCAGAACCAGTAGTTGTTCTTATAATGACAGTTGCGGGGTTTTTCCGAGATGACGTTCATGGTCTCATTGGCAAAAAAATATTTACCTTAACTCCAAAGGCTAAACTAATACGGGACTTTGATTCTTCTAAATATTCATTTATAAACAATGAATTTATTAACCCTAGAATTATTGAAGACCTCATTGGCTGGTTGAGTGATAGTGGAAATCAAGTTGTAGCCGTGAATATCACTGACTCAAATAAGAGCAATCGTTATTTCGGAGAAGTTGCAGTTAAGGATTCTAAAGATAGCTACCCATTGATTACATCATCATACGAAGAAGGTACTTTTACATATCAGTACTTAGGTACATCATTCAGTGGTATGCACTTATTGCAGACTTGGAGTAATGGTGGTGGTTCAGGTGTATTTTGCAATATAGTCATGGTGACATTAAGCATGGATACAATATTTGAGCAAAATACGAGTGTTGGAGAAAAAATTGGTCGCTTTGTTATTAAACTAATAGGAACAATACCATTGGGTGACAGGTATCAAGGAACATTGTCGTATAAATTTGGCGTGCTTACAATTCCAGCTTGTGAAGGAATGGCAACAGTAAGAACAAAAAAGTCAAGGATGTTAGTCATCTAGGCTAACAAATCAGTGGAGCCAATAAATTACCCTGCTGGCAATTTATTGGCTCATTTTAACCGTTATGTATAAAAAATTAAATAGGAGTTAAAAATGAAAGAAAAGTTTCAAAAATTAAATAATTGGTATGTGGGGCTAAATACAAAACAAAGAGTAATTATTTGGGCTTTGAGTTTACCTTATGCTATATTCCCTCCTACTGGTGTATTGTTGGGTGGAATTCCTTGGGCTTTGATTTTACTTTATATGGAATATAACAGAAACAGCAATAAAAATAATTAATAATGCTCATAAAATTATTTTGCTTTGAATAATACTGAGAAGTACATAACAAATCAGTGGAGCCAATAAATTACCCTGCTGGCAATTTATTGGCTCATTTTAAACGTTATGTGCCAAGTATTTCCAAGTTGTATAAAGGGTAAGAGTGCTAGAGAAAATTAAAAAATGGTGGATCGGTGAAGAGTATTACCTTGAAGGTGTTTTGCCTGGTATTCGCTACAAACGTCATTGGACATCGAAAACAGCACATACATTTGCTGATTTTTATGTAGTTCATTGGAAGTGGATCTGGACTTCAGTATTTACCGTATGCGGCTTAGTAATTGCGTATCTGAAACTTTCTCAGTAGTACACATAACAAATCAGAGGAGACCAATCAAAAACCCGCGTGCGGCTTTTTGATTGCTCATTTTAAACGTTAGTAGTACCACAATGGAGACAGAATGGAAGTATCGAGAGACTTTGAAAAGTGGGGACTGCGATACTCTGGCTGTGACGGTGGAAATATTGGGAGTCCGGCAATTTGGGTTTGCGGCATAGAATGGGGTGGCGGACATACTCCAGAGTCACTGACGACCCATATGGAAGAGGATGTGAATCACCCGCCAAGAGGGTATACCGACTGGAAGGAAAACCTTGCCTACATCTTTAACTGGCAAGTTATGAAGATACTTTCCGTGATCGACGGCGGTTCCACATCAGAGTACAAAAGGTTCGCAGAGCATGTTCAGCCGTTTGTTGATGGTAGACGTGGTTACTTTAAAATGAATCTCTACCCGATCGGGTTCAAAGATACCAGTCATGCGCAGTGGCACGATAACTTTTCAACTATCACAGGCTTCCAGAGCAAAGCTGATTACCTTGAATGGTGTTCGGCGTTCCGATTCCCTCAAATACGGAAGTGGACAGCGCAGGCTGCGCCGAAGCTGGTATTGTGCTTGGGAAAAACCTACATCAAAGAGTTTCAGTCTGCCTTTTATGATGAGGGGGCCGATTTAACTCACGAAGTCATCGATGATCAGGATCTATTTTGGGGTGTGAACAGCCAGGGTTCAGTAGTTGCTATAATCCCATTTATGGTGAATCGATATGGCTTGGTTAGAAATGCGTCGATCCAACGATTTGGCGAGCGAATATCGCAACTGCTTTCACAGTCTCCGGAGAGGTGGGACGAGAAAAAAAACTTGCAAAATCAAAGGTAGGAAATAAAGATTGAATCTAAGAAATCATTGGAGAGAAATAAGTTACCCTGCGAGCAATTAGATCATTTTAAACGTTATAAGTTATAGACAACCCAATTCCTAACAAATCAGAGGAGCCAATAAAGGAACAAAATGGATTTTATAGCAATCATTACAATTTTCACATTAATCCTTATAGGGTTATTTCATATTTATTGGGCTTTCGGCGGAAAAATTGGTTTAGATAAAGCCCTGCCGACTAAAGATGGAAAATTATTATTAAATCCAAGTAAAACATTAACATTCTTAGTTGGTATTGTTTTGATGAGTTTTGCATATGTTGCATATGCTTTACAGTTTTATGATTTTACGGTCAATGGAAATCGTAATCTTTATTTATATAGTGGAATATTTTTATCTACTATTTTTATATTAAGGGCAATAGGTGAGTTCAATGCTGTTGGGTTTTTCAAAAAAATAAAAGATACAGAGTTTGCAATTTATGGTACAAAATATTTTTCACCATTGTGTTTGATATTAGGTGTTATATTTGCCATTTTGGCATACAGGGTATAACAAAACCTTGGAGAGAAATATTCGACCCTGCGGCTCAAATATTTCTCAACTCAACCGTTATAGCGACAAGGACAAAAGTGAAAGAATGCCCAGGATGTAAAGAAAAGACAATTCCATATCAATGGATATTCTTTGGCAAATCGAAATACAAAAATGGCCGCTGCTTCCAGTGCACCAATTGCGGAAAAAATATCAAGAAAAGCCGATGGCTTTTTATTGATTTGCTGTTACACAGCGATCTAGTACTTATCGGCCTCTTTTTTCTTTTTACCATAGCACTATTCCAAGTTTTTCAAAATTTCGTTTTTTCCTTACTTGGAGCCGTTGTATTGATGATCGCCTTTTTTATGTCGGTTGCATTCCTTTCACCTTTACGAGAAGCCGATGAAAGCTATTGTCGCGGGGATATGACGAAAGTCGGTGCCGTACTTGCCTTGATCGCTATTCCGACGATCATAATTTATACAGCATATGCGCTCCTATATAAGCCCTTGGTCTTGGGAGAACCACCGTTTCCATAGGCTATAATAAATCAGAGCAGACCAATCAAAAACCCGCAGGCGGCTTTTCCCCCTCGCTCCCTATCTCCTCATACAAAGTGTATACCGACTGCTAATTATCAGTGATGTTAAACTCCAGCGACAGCTGCTATCTCTATACCATTACGTTATAATGTAGCATCCGCTAAAGCAGGAGGGTTGCCATGGAAGAAATGCAGATGAACAAAGCGTTCACTCTGATGGAACCTGGTCCGGTCGTGCTCGTCACCACCGACGACGGGAAAAAGCACAACATCATGACCATCTCTTGGACTATGGTGATGGACTTTACTCCGATCTTCGCCATCACCACAGGCCCGTGGAACCATTCATTCGCCGCTCTTGAGAAAAAGAGAGAGTGCGTCATCGCGATCCCCACGGTTGACATGCTTGATAAAGTCATTGGGATCGGGACCTGTTCAGGCAAAGAGACGGACAAATTTGAAACGTTCACTCTGACCCCGGTGAAGGGAAAATATGTCAAAGCGCCCCTCATCAAAGAATGCCTGGCAAACATAGAATGCAAAGTGACCGACATCATCAAAAAGCACAATATCGTTGTGCTTGAAGGCGTCGCCGCTTACTACAACAGCACACGCAAAGAGAAACGCACCCTTCACGCCGTCGGTGACGGTACCTTCATCGTGGATGGGCGAAAGCTGGATAGAAGGGAAATGATGCGCTCAAAGCTCCCGGATAGTCTGTAGATCTCTGTATAGAAAATTCGTTTGTATCGATCTGCATCCAGATCCAAAGGATCTCCCTGCTCGTTCCACCATTCCCCGGAATAAAGAGAAGAACTCTAAAACAGAGTGAAACATTCAATCCAAAAAAGCTACAATATCTGATAGGAAGAAGCTGATATCCAAGATACGAACCCAAAGATCCACATTATACGAGGAGGAAAGTCACATGGGTATTTTAGAAAAGAAAACCAGCTATCTCTACAGCTGCGTGATGTCGATTGCAGTTGTTGTTTTATTGATGATCATATCCCCAACACAAGCACACAGCAGTGCCTGCTGCGTAGAACCGGGGACGTGGAATAAACCTGTCACCGTACCGAAAGAAAATTTAAAAACCCTCATACACTCTCTCAAATTTCCGGAGAGAGTCTATGCAAACTGCCCAGGCGCAGAAACGGCCGGATTTTGTGTCAATAGACCCGATACACAGGAAGAGAACAATCTATTCTCCGACCAGTATAAGATTTCGATCTCCCTATCCGACCAACATTGGAGATTCGATTTTCGGGAAAACAACAAGAGAGTCGGTTCATTGATTTTGTCAATTCCCGAAAAAGGAACCTCAGTAAGCATGGATACCAATCTGGAACAAAAAAAAGAATCCTGTGTCACACTCTACAAAGAACTACAAATAGAGAACGATCTCAACGGCACAGGTATTTTTGCTCCCGATATGGTCGCAGGGGTGAGTTACAGACTGATCATTCAGGGGGATGGAACACACTGTGATGATCATTTTAAACGTTTTATTTTACAGATCGAAGGTCCGGAAAACAATAGCACCGAAGAGAGACAACTCTATTATTATTTTTATGGCTTCTTTGGCAATACAAGCAATTGAACCCTTATTAAGTAGACACCTGGGTATCACTTTCAAAACTCTACCGGCAGTAAGCATGGATGAATTTGACAGCTGATTCCCAGGAAGTAAGTGTAAGCGTAACCATGACTCGTTCTCATCTTCTCGATGAGAATGAGAAAACAAAACTTGCGATCAATCAAGTATGATATTTACTTGAATCTCGAAGCAAATGAATTCAATGCATTGCCAAGAGAGTCCCACGTACTCTCAACACCAGCCTTAATATCCTCCCAAGTATCGTCACCAGCATCCTTTAGCTCGATAAGTTTATCGGCAGCAGTTTCCTGCATAGAACGCAGTTCCTCGATTTTCTTGTAGTATTCAAGTTGTAGATTGGCTTCTGCACTGTCAGCTTTTGCCTTGAGTTTGTCGATATCCGCACTCCACTCATCTAATTTTGCCTGCAATTTCTGTTCGTATGCTTCCTTCATGCCCATGATTCTTCTCCTCGTTAATAATCTGGAATAATTACACTGCTAATTGACATCAAAAGAGATCTGTGCATTGATGCGATATCTCACGATCTTATTTTTATCAACTTTGGCACTCATATTGGATATGTTAATAGATTTTATATTATCAACGGTACTGGATGCCTCTTTTATTGCATTCATCGCTGCGTCCTCCCAGCTTTCTTTCGATTCTGCCATTATCTCGATTACTTTAACTACTTTTGACATAATAACTCCTTTTATAATAATTTGTTTTTTAGTATACTCTTATTACTTTTAATTTACAAATAATTTAATTTTTATTAATGTTTTAATATTAATATAATTTTATTAGCGTCAGCATAAAGTTTTTTTGGTATGTTAAGTTTGCAAAGAGGTTAAACCCACCGAATCAGAAGATATAGAACGGAGTGAGACAGGAATGTCAAAGATGACTTCCTGAGCTCTTTTCTACTCAGTTTTAGCCTCGATATACAAACTGCACCACCCCTCCGGAGTTATTGAACCTTCAATCACTTTACATTCATTTGTTTCAGGAAGAAAGTGCATACACTCTTTACATCTTTTACCGTCTTTGGGGGTCTCTTGATATTCAAACAGCTCTTTTGAACCTTTTGCATAAGCCGCGGTTGTCACAAAGCTCATTAGGCCTAGAGCAGTTAAGGATTTAAAAAAATCTCTTCTTGTATTGAACTTCATCTATTGTCCTTTTTCACAAAAACACTGGCGTTTAAAACGCAACCTCACTAACTATCTTTACATAATAAAAATTAATTGCAAATAAAATTTAAAAGTTATAAGCGAGTCGTGTATTCAATGTATGACCATTTTAAGGTTCTCTTGTTTTGCGTGAGAATTCATATGATATATTACGTTTACAAGGATGTTAAACTCCACCGATACATGGGATGTAAAATTTTATGGTATCATAATATTTAATCATAAGTTATAACTTAAACGTAATAACAGATAAAAAAACAACACAGGAGTCAACATGGATATCATTAGCTTAATCATATTTTTAGCAGTCGGTGCGCTGGTAGGCTGGCTTGCCGGCCTCATAGTAAAGGGAAGAGGATTTGGTCTCATAGGCAATATGATCGTAGGGATAGTCGGTGCAGTGCTGGGCGGCTATCTATTTGGTTTGCTCGGCATAACGACAGGCGGATTATTGGGCGCTATCGTTATGGCCGTTATCGGTGCTGTGTTTTTGATCTATATCATCAGCATACTCAAGAAGGCCTAGCCGAGTAGCTGTTAAAAGATTACTAATTTAAAAAGAGGGACTTACCATGGGTGTTATCAAGGAATTTAAAGAGTTTGCCGTAAAAGGCAATGTTATCGATATGGCCATCGGTATTATCATCGGTACTGCGTTTGGTAAAATTGTTTCATCCTTCGTAGCCGATGTGATCATGCCTCCGATCGGAGTGCTTTTAGGCGGAGTCGATTTCTCCAATTTGGCTTTCACTGTCAAAGCAGCTTCAGGAGACATTCCGGCTGTCGTCATCGGCTACGGCAAGTTTATTCAGACAGTGATAGATTTTACGATCATCGCCATCGCTGTTTTTATCGCCGTTAAAGCGATCAACTCGCTTAAGCGAAAAGAGGAAGAAGCACCAACGGCTCCACCGGAACCCACAGCTCAGGAAGTACTACTTACTGAAATACGTGATCTACTGAGAGATAGAAAGTAAGTTAAAAAAAAGAAACCCTGTCACAAAACCGATTCAGCCGACGCAAAACATCGAGGCTGATCGGCCATGTGGTACAGACGAAGCAGCAATGATCTTTACCGTTTATAGTAAGAGACGATCGTTGCCTTTTCTATCGTATGGTGATTGATCATAAACCCGACCAGCGCACTGTCACTCTTGGCATCCACATCCAGCTTTTCGACATCCAGCGCATGGATGGTGAACCTGTACTCATGCGGCTTGTCGCCTTGGGGCGGACAGGCGCCTCCGAAACCCGGTTTTCCGTAGTCGGTCATCGTCTCTACCGCACCTTTGGGCAGTGCATTGGCGCTAGAGGCATTTTTAGCAATATGATCGGTGTTTGCTGGAATGTTCACGACGACCCAGTGCCACCATCCGCTTCCTGTCGGAGCATCAGGGTCATAGACGGTGAGTGCGAAACTCTTTGTCCCCTTCGGCGGATTTTTCCAAACCAGCTCTGGAGAGATATTTTTCCCGCTGCACCCAAAACCGTTGAACTCCTGCTCCAGGGTCAGCTGCCCCTGAATGTCACTGCTGGTAAGCGTAAAGTTCCCGGCACTCAAAAAAACCGCCATACTCATCAAACTGATCATCTTCTTCACTTGATACTCCTTTTAATTTTGTATATCAGATAATTGTAGTATAGCGATATAAAATGAGTTTTGCTTATTTCAACGCTCTTCATTTGGATATGGCAAGGATGATAGGGGACAGTTTGTTCTACTGCTGTTCATATGTATTCCCACTCAGGAGAATACATACGAGGAAGAAAGAAGCAGTACGTTACGACGCAATAGAGATAGAAACACGGTGATAGCCGTATTGCTGCACAAGGTTATAGAGCTTCTGGGCGTTGTTTGTGTGCAGTCTCACACATCCGTGGGAAGCTTTGTATCCCAGGCTTCTTACCCACTCCGTACCGTGTATCGCAAACCCCTCTTTGAAGAAGACCGCATAAGGCATCGGCGAGTTGTCATACTGTTTGGAAAAATGCATTTTTGCAGTATGGTACGGTTTGAATTTTCCCGTTGGAGTGAAGTACGCACCCGCTGCGGTGGAGACAAACCACGAATAGACCAGCGTATCGCCCTTATAGACGTTCATGATCTGGTCCGAGATATCGACCTTCACATGGATATCCCCTTCAAGCACGGGTATCTGACGCTCCAACTCTGCCATGCAAAGGTCACGCTTTTTCTGTTCGGCGACCAGCCGATCTCTTTCCGCCCGGATCTTTCTCTCTTTTTCCTCATACTCGGCCATCGTTTTTTCATAGGCTTTGATGCGGGAGTGGTTAAAATACTTCTCTTTCTCTTCGGCATACTTTTCTTTCAAGAGAATATTCTGTTTATGCACAATAAAGAGCTCCCTCTCGATATGCATCATCGCGGCCCTGTCATCCTGGATATTGGCCTGCAGCGAAGTAAACAGATAGAACGGTATCAATAACAACAATTTTTTAGCGGGATAGCCCCAAAATGACTGGATCATAGTCTGTCTCATCCTGAAAATAAAATGCGCAATTATATACCAGGAGATATTTAAAAATGAGTATGAAAATGAACGAATTTGCGCAAAATCTGCCAACTTGATGGTGGTCAGTGTACATTCCCGATCAGGAAAGAGTGTGAAAGAACTCACGGAAGTGGAGGCTTTAGTCCCACAACTGTGTTTTTAACGTGAAAAATTAATTGCTTTCAGAGTTTTTTAGTAAAAACTTCAAAATATCCTACTTTTGGGTGGGGCTAAAGCCTCCACTTCTAAATCAATATAAGTTCTTTCACACTCTCAGGAGATCAGGAGCGGGATCATAAAATAAAATATTCCCCTTACGGGGGAGTCTCTTACTTTAGCTTCTCAGCCACGAGTTCATTCACCACCTGTGGGTTTGCTTTGCCCCCTGTGGTTTTGAGTACCTGCCCGACAAAGAAGCCCAGAAGTTTGGTGTTGCCTGCTTTGAACTTAGCGACGTTGTCCGGGTTGCTTGCAATGACTTCCTCAATGATAGGCAAAATGAGTGCCGGGTCACTGATCTGTACAAGCCCCTTAGCCTCAACGATCTGTACCGGATTTTCGCCTGTTTGAGCCATCTCTTCAAATACCTGTTTGGCAATTTTCGTTGAAATCGTCTCATCATCGATCATTTTGACCAATTCTGCGATCTTCTCTGCGCTGAATTTCAGTGCATCAGGCTGCTTCTCCTTGAGTTCTCTGGCAACCTCATTGGCTACGATGTTCGCCAAAGTTACGGGACTCTCCAATACCGCCAGAGCCTCTTCATAAAAACCGGAGAGTTTCTCATCACGTGCCAGGGTATTGGCTACTTCACTGTTGAGCTTGAGTTCAACCGTGTACCTGTCAAAGCGTGCCTGCTCGGTTTCGCTCATAGGTGCTACTTCACCCTCTACCTGCACTTTTTTGACTTGAGGTTTGCGTTCACCCCTGGGTACTTTTTCCGGTGCTTTTGTCTTTTTGCTCCAGGAGTCTTTAAGTCCGACGATTTTATTGAACACGGGTGCCTCATCGGTGTAGTCAACAGGGTCGGCATAGAAATACCCCTGTCTCTCAAACTGGAATCTCTCATCAGGTTTGTCAGTGATGACCGCAGGTTCGATGAGCGCATTTTTGATCACTTTCAAAGAGTCCGGGTTGATATCTTCCAACCCTTCTGGGGCTTCGTCTCTGAAGAGTCTGTCATAGAGTCTCACTTCAACGCGCTTGGCACTCTCTGCATCTACCCACTGGATCGCACTTTTCACCTTAATACCGCTGGTATCTGAGCCGCTTTTGGAGTCCGGATGGTACTCTGCTTTGATCTCCGTGATCTTGCCATCGGCATCTCTGATCACCTCCTTGCAGGTGATGATATAGGCATGTCTCAGTCTCACCGGCTGCTCCGGTGTAAGACGGTAGTAGCCTTTTGGCGGGTTCTCCGTAAAGTCATCACGCTCTATATAGATTTCCCTTGAGAAAGGGATCTTTCTTGAACCCTCTTTAGGCACATCATCGGGGTAGTACGGACCGTCAAGCTCTTCGTTTCCATCATAATTTTCGATGGTCACTTTGAGCGGGTCAAGCACACACATCACACGCGGCACTTTGGTATTGAGATCATCCCTGATACAGAACTCCAGCTGTGAGACATCCACCGTTGAGTTTGCTTTTGCGATACCTATACTGTCACAGAAGTTGAGAATAGACTCCGGTGTATACCCTCTTCTTCTGTATCCCGCGATGGTCGGAAGGCGAGGATCATCCCAGCCACTCACTCTGCCTTTGTTGACCAGTTCCAGAAGCAATCTTTTACTCATTACCGTATAGTTGATAGAAAGCCTTGCAAACTCATGCTGATAGGGTCTTGGCGGTGTGAGATTGAGTTCGTCCAGTACCCAGTCATAGATATCACGGTTATTTTCAAACTCCAGCGTACAGATAGAGTGGGTAATGCCCTCAATATAGTCAGACAAGCAGTGGGCAAAGTCATACATCGGGTAGACATGCCACGCATCTCCCGCTCTATAGTGGTGGGCATGTCTGATACGATAGAGCAGAGGATCTCTCATTTTCATATTGGCCGCAGACATATCGATCTTGGCTCTGAGGACGTGTTCGCTGTCTTTGAACTCACCCTTTTTCATTCTCTCGAAAAGGTCCAGGTTCTCTTCCACACTGCGTTCGGCGTATTTGCTGCGTCTCCCCGGCTCTGTCACTGTTCCGCGGTATTCACGGATCTCCTCTTCAGTGAGGCTGTCAACGTATGCTTTGCCCATTTTGATCAGTTCGATAGCATAATCGTAGAGTTTGGGGAAGTAGTCGGAAGTATAGCGCACACTGTTATCCCATTCAAACCCAAGCCACTGCACAGCATCTTTGAGCGCCTCGACGTATCTCGTATCCTCTGTCGTCGGATTGGTATCATCCATCCTAAGGTTGCAGCGGCCATGATAATCACGTGCAATACCGAAATTGATAGCGATAGATTTAGCGTGTCCAATATGCGGGAACCCATTGGGCTCCGGAGGAAATCTTGTATGAATCTCTTTATATTTGCCTGACTTCAGGTCCTCTTCCACTATTGTACGTAAAAAATCTTTGTGCTCACTCATTCTTATTTAACCTTTTGATTTTAAATTGATATTTTATCCAATTAGAGCTTATCGCATCTTAGATAGAGCGTTTCGAGCCGATGGGAAAAGGGGCTTTGTAGAGCTGTCGCTGCTGTGATTGCGCTTTAAAAGATTTATAAAATAAAACCACTATAATATCACTCTTATATCACCGCTCGGGACAAAGACCCGATACGGTGAAAAACCCACGACTTTTGGAGTAATACAGATGCTTAGATTTGCCCCGTCGCCTACCGGTGATATGCATATAGGAAACCTGCGTGTGGCGATCTTCAACTATATCGTAGCCAAACAGAGAGATGTGAACTTTGTCGTCCGTATCGAAGATACAGACAAAGAACGGAACATCACCGGAAAAGATACGGAGATCATGGAGATACTCGAGAAGTTTGCGCTTCCCCATGACAGTGTCATGCACCAAAGCGAAAACCTGCATCTGCACCAGACCCTGGCGATCAGGCTTCTTGAAGAGAAGAAAGCGTTTGTCTGTACCTGTAAAGATACAGAATCTTCAGAAATGTATAGTGGACACTGTAGCGCTATGGGCGCTGCCGAGCTAGCCAAACTCAAAGAAGAGAAAACCCCTTTTGTCATCCGTATCAAAAAGCCGGATGCGCCGATCCTCATCCATGACCTGATCAAAAGTGATATCGAAACAGCGCCCAGCGAGGTCGACGCTTTTGTGATCCTCCGGGCTGACGGTACACCGACCCGCAGCTTCGCCTCTGCCTGTGGTGATATGATCTCCGGGATAAGCCTGATCATCCGTGGGGAGGAGCACCTCTCTAACGCGCCGAGAGAGCAACATATCAAGAGACTGCTCGGCTATGAGCAGGAGACAGCGTACGCACACCTGCCTTCCATACTCAATACAGATGAAGCACATACAGTAAAATGGCTCTTTGAGCAGGGCTTCATCCCCGATGCGATCGCCAACTACCTGATCGCGCTGGGCAATCAAACACCCAAAGAGATCTTCACGATGCCAGAAGCTTTAGAGTGGTTCGATCTGACAAAGCTCTCCAACTCTCCGGTGAGATTTGATATCGACAGACTCCGTTTCATCAACTGCGAACACCTTAAAATGATGGACGACAAACGTCTCTCGGGCCTCTTTGGTTTTGCGGATGAAGATATCGGGAGACTGGCAAAAGTGTATCTTGAAAAAGAAGCCGGTACGATCAATGAACTTGAAGCAAAGATCAGACCGATCTTCAAACCAAAAGACTTCAGCGCTGAATGGGGAGAGCAGATGAGACAGATCTCTGATGTGATTTTTGATGCCCCGATGATCAACACCTATGAGGCATTTGAGTCCTACATCATGGAAAAGACAGGACTCTCTGGAGAGAACTTCTCCAAACCGCTCCGTTACCTGCTTACGGGTACAGGTAACGGCCCCGAACTTTCCGACATCTACCCGTATATCAAATCTTATATCCTGGAGGTAGCCTCATGAGCGCACTCATCTATGCCATTGTACAGACACTTCATACTGTTTTTACGATCTATATCTGGATCGTCATCATCGCTGCACTGATCAGCTTCGTGCAGCCAGACCCGCGCAACCCTATCGTGCAGATACTGCGCCGTCTGACGGAACCTGCATTTTCATTTATCCGTCGCAAGCTGCCGTTTGTCGTATTCTCTGGGGTGGACCTTTCACCGCTGGTGATCATCCTTGGCCTGCAGTTTCTGGATATCTTTATGATGAGAGCCCTTTTAGGGTAGAGAGGATCATAGTGTCATGAAAGTCAAAAGTGTTCTTTTCTCAATAGTACTCTCCTGTACAGCGCCGCTTTATGCGGTGAAGACTTTTAGCTTTCAAGAGATACATGAAATGCCCCAGAGTATAGAGAAGGACTACTATATCTGGCGTTTTTTATCGCAAAAGAGCACAACGCCGCCTGAAGCCAAAAAGATCATAGAGGAAGCGAGCCACCTCAACAAAAAGCTCAGCACCGCTTACCGCAACAAAACCGGTTTGGCCCCGGAAATCAAGCAGCAGCCGCGTCGCATGGCCACAGAAGAGGAGAAAGCGCGCTGGAAAACCAACTACCAGAAGCTTCAGGAGCTCAAAGACTCAAAAGCAGACTACCCCGCCTGGGCAAAAGAGAATCCCCAGATCGAATGCTACCTTTTCAACAACTGCGGCACAGAGATCAGAAAAAAGAAGTACGACAAACTGCTCAACTCCAAGCAGTTTCGTCTCCTGAGTATGGATAAGAAATTTAACCAAAGCATCCGCATCATACTCAATGAAGACCTTCCGAAGTTGCGTGCATCGCTCCTTCAGCCGCCTGCGCATGCCAATGAGATCTCCTCAGATACACATTTCCAAATCGGCTTGTTCGCACTCAAGCAGCAAAAAGAAGATATCGCCATGATCTACTTCGGACAGGCCCGTAAAAAAGCGGTAAAACGCAGGGACAAAGACCAGGCAAATTTCTGGATGTATCTCGTGAGCAAAGAGAGGGGCTACCTGACCAACCTCGTAAACAGCCACGATGTCAACATCTATACGCTCATTGCCAGAGACCTTCTGAATCTTCGTTATCCAAAGATCATCACCCCGAAAATTTCACGTTCCAAAGTCTTTCACTATGATGTACTTGATCCGATAGACTGGGCAAAACTCAAACAAAAGATGTTCTCAGGGAAGTACAATCTCAATGACCTGGCCGATACCTATAAATCCCAGGAAACGGTAGGACACTATACGTTTATCAAAGCCAAGGCATCTGACTATAAAGAGAGCTACTATCCTATGCCTTACCGTGATGCAATGAGAAATATGAGCAAAGAACGCCAGGCAATGATCTATGCGATCGCCAGACAGGAAAGCCGCTTTGTTCCGGCTTCTGTCTCACGCTCATTTGCACTCGGGATGATGCAGATCATGCCTTTTCTGATAGAGGATATCGCCAAAAAGAAAAATGACAATATCGATCTTGATGACCTCTTCAACCCCTATAAGGCGATCGAGTATGCGGATTTCCATCTGGACTATCTCGACAAATGGCTCTACCATCCGCTCTTTGTTGCCTATGCCTACAACGGGGGGATAGGATTTACAAAAAAACTGATCACGAACCACCAAAACTTCAGGCCGGGACGCTATGAGCCCTACATGAGCATGGAAAGCATGACCAATGTAGAAACAAGAGAATACGGGAAACACGTCCTCACCAACTACGTCATCTATCTGAACACACTGGGGGTCCCTACCCGCCTTCTGCCTTTGATCAAAGAGGTCACAGATCCGAATAAAACCGATCGGTTCAGATGATCACAAGGCCTTTGGGCTCTCTACGTATTTTGCAGCCTTGGAAAAGGGCATCTCTCTCTTTCCATACCTGCTGCTCTCAAATGCCAGGGTAAAATTTTTGCATGAAGTGTGCGGGAAAGTCACCAGATAATAGCTGTTCCACTCTGTCACAAAAGGTATCTCTTTAAGGGAAAGGCTATCTTTCGCAATCGGCTGGATACTTTTGGGTTTTTCGCCATCCAGGGTCAGAAGATACGCTTTGCCTATCCGGTTCAATGGATCCTCTTCAAGATAGACCCCCACAATGAACGCTTCGTCATTTTTATCCTCACTCAGCTTCTTGCCGGGAAGATAGAGATAGGTTGCCGTAAGAAACGCTTTGGTGACATTCTGGTCATAGAGTTGTGCTTTTTCGGTTTTTTGCAGATATCTGTAGGCCGTTTTGTTTTTCTCAAAACGCTCCTTGAGAGGGTCATCTGTTTTGGAAGAGCAGCCACTCAAAAGGAGCAGAAGTGTCATCGACCCAATTATTATTCGCACTCAATCCTCCTAGACAATTGCTGTCATTTTAACATAGATTCAATAAACATTTAAGTATAATTTAATGGATAAAGTAAAGGATAGACGTGAAGAAACGAGTTGCAGTGGCATTTACCGGTCCCTCAAACAGCGGTAAAACCACACTGATCGAAAAAGTGGCAAAGAAACTGATCGTTCAAGAGAGAGTGGCTATCATCAAGAATGATCCCAAAGACAAAGCCGTCTTTGATACAGAGGGGAAAGACAGCGATAAGTTCTCAAAGACAGGGGCAGAAGTGGTCGTTACCTCCCCTACCCGTACCACCTACTTTTCGCAACGCGAAAAGAGTCTGGATGATATCATTGCGATGATCAACGACTTTGATCTACTTCTGGTGGAGGGGCTCAAAACTTTGCCGCTGCCACGCATCGCTATCTTCCGCAATGAGATTGATAAAAGCTATCTTGAGTGTTCGGAAGCCATTGCGATAGATCAGAGTATCCGTATAGATCAGTATGAGATACCTGCACAGATAGATATCCTGGACCTCAATAACACAGACCAGATCATAGAATGGATCAAAACACATGCAAAAAGTGTCTAAAGGAGAAAAAATGCAAACAGTATTTGAGGCGATCAAACATATCGCCTTCGAAATCGATAAAGCGATCAAGGCTGCCGACCTTGGATATGCGCACGAAGAAAATGCTTCGGGAGAAGAACAGCTGAAACTTGATGTGCTCTCAGATAAGATCATCGAAAAAAACCTGGCAACGGTCTCTTCAGTAAGAAGTATTGTGAGCGAAGAGAAAGAGGGTGAGCTTGAACTGCATACCTCAGGAAGCTATACGGTGTGTTACGATCCTCTTGACGGCTCCAGCCTGGTAGATGTAAACCTCTCCGTAGGTTCCATCTTCGGTATCTATGAAGGCTTCCTGGAGGCACAAAACCTTGTAGCCTCTGCCTATGTCGTCTATGGACCAAGGATCGAACTGGTCATCGCAATGAAAGAGAGCAAACCGATGCTCTACCGTGCAGCGGGAGATCACTTCAGAGCGATCGGAGAGATCACACTCAATGAAAAAGGCAAGCTCAATGCGCCGGGCGGAACCCAACAAAACTGGGCCCCGCACCACAAGGCATTTGTAGATTCGCTTTTTGCAGAGGGGTACAGACTGCGATACTCTGGCGGCATGGTACCGGACCTGCACCAGATCCTGCTCAAAGGGGGAGGTCTCTTCAGTTATCCGGGTACGACAGACAAGCCTCATGGCAAGCTCAGACAGCTCTTTGAAGTGATCCCGTTTGCCTTTATCTACGAGCAGGCAGGGGGAGAGGCGATCAACGACAAAGGCGAAAGACTGATGGAGCTGGTACCTGAACATCCGCACGATACAAGTCCGTGTTTCTTTGGCTCCCGCTACGAGATCGAAGCCCTGAAAAAAGCGTACGGGATCAACTAATGCATGAAGCTGTGCTGAATGAGTGGCAGATTGCGCTTGAGCAGAAAAAAAACGCACTTGAAGCCTGTCAGAAGGAGAAAGGCGTGCAAAGCTGCCTGAAGTGCGATCAGCTTCTTCACTGTGAAGTGCGGGAAGCCTATGTCAAAGCCGTCTATGAAAGTATGAGTAAAGGTGAGACCGGAGGTTTCGAGTTCTAAGACTTATTTGCACTAAAGCTGCACATATGGCAGATAATTTTTAATCTTAAGTAAACCCTAACATCAGGCTCTATATACTTAGGGTATCTACCCCTAAAGAGAGGCTATGAAAGCAAAAAAGATACTTCTGATCATTTTTTTCAATCTTGCCATTATCATTGCAGAGATCATCTTTGGGTTTATCTCCAACTCCTTTGCGCTCATTGCCGATGCTCTGCATAATACCGGTGATGTCATCGCTATCGTCATCACCTATATTGCACTCCGGTTCGGAACAAGCAGTCCGACATTCCAGTTTACTTTCGGGTTTATCAAGGCAGAGATGATGGCTGCCTTTACCAATACGCTTTTTCTGCTCCTTACGATGCTCTATATGATCTATGAGTCCATAGGAAGATTTTTCGCCCCGGAGGTCATTGCCCCCGAATATATGATCGTGGTGGGGATGATCGCTGTCGTCGCAAACGGTGTCAGTGCCTATCTCCTCCATGCCATGGGTGTGGAAGAGCACCATCACCATGACCATGACCATGAGCATACAGCGCACCACCACGGCGATGCCAACATCACTTCAGCCTATCTGCATATGCTTGCAGATGCACTTGTATCCGTAGGGGTGGTCATCGCCGGGATCATGATCTATTATTTTCAGATCTATGCGATAGATGCCGTACTGACCATTCTCTTCTCGCTCTATATCATCAAACACTCATTCCCTCTTTTCAAACGGAGTTTTCTCTCGCTGATGGATGCCAATACGATCGGCATCACCCCCGAAGAACTGGAAAAGATCATTTTTGCATCCGGACATGTCGCCAGCTATCATGACCTGCATATCCATCAGCCCAGCTCCAAACTCAACTTCATCTCTTTTCATATACTCCTGGATGACGAAGGGATCACCCTCAGAGAGTGTGAGGAGATCACCTGCCCAATGAAGGAGAAGTTGAAAAAACTTGGCTTCAACCATATCCTGATAGAGGTAGACACACTCACCAATGAAGCGGCACACCAGAAGTGTGTCATCGCAGAACAGTAGAGGAGATTGCATGGGAAAACAGTATAAAAAACTGGAACTACGTGATATTGATTTTATCAAAGCACAAAAACTTTTCTATATCGCCAGCAGTTCAGGCAAAGAGGTCAATCTTTCACCCAAAGGTTATGATACTTTGAGAGTATTGGATGAGAGCACCCTGCTCTATGCCAGCCTTCCGGGTTCGGGAAACCGTACCTACCGCGATGCGGCCAATAATGGAGAATTCACTCTGGTATTTCATGCCTTTGAAGGTGCTCCGCTCATCCTCAGGCTCTTTTGCGAAGCCGAGATCATTGAAGAGGGAGACGAACGCTTTAAAACCTGTCTTGATCTCTACACATTGCGTCAGGGGATTGTACGCAACCTCTTTCTGTTCCATATCTATGCAGTGGAGTCCAGCTGCGGGATGTCGGTACCCTATATGGAGTACAGGGGTGAGAGAGAGGAACTGAAGGAGTGGGCCCTGGAGATGGATAGACGGGATGCGCTTGAGGAGTATAAACAAAAACACTTTACTCCGCCGGATCTGAGTAAACTGGTTTAGTGCTATAATACGTTTTATGAAGAAAGAGCAGTCGACTAGAGAAAAGATCCTTGATGTGGTATTTGAGCTGGTATACATCCATGGGTATAACGGTACCAGTATGTCAATGATACTGAAAGCCTGTGATATCCCGAAAGGCTCACTCTACCACTTTTTCAAGTCCAAAAAAGAGATGGTACTCACCGTCATCAAAGAGCGGATCGGCCCCAAAATGGATATCTTTTTTACTTTTAACCCTATCGAAGGCAAAGACGGTATCGATGCGATCATTGAGGCCATCTTGGCGATCTCTAAAAACCCTATGCTGATCAAGTACGGTTGTCCGCTTAACCGTCTCAATCAGGAGATGTCACCCGTTGATAAGGATTTTGATCGGGAGATCACCCTGCTATATGATCATCTCAAGGCAAAAATCATCATGTTGCTTGAACAAAGTGAACTCAAGAGTAAGACGGATATTGACTCTCTGGCCGATTTTGTGATCGAAACTGTCTGGGGTGCACTCTCCTTAAGTCCCAGTCAGTCATCAAACAGGCGTTATCTCCACTCCATTAAACATCTCAATAGTTACCTCAGATCTCTTAGAAAATAACCCAGATCAGTACTAGACCTATCAGTCTATTTTAAGG
>Ga0209206_10000009_pt1 | contig 49049 bp, 56 predicted proteins | sample ZodSprsou2mmetaG_FD_185478 | JGI IMG/M metagenome (GOLD analysis project Ga0209206, IMG submission 185478) | Hot spring sediment microbial communities from Zodletone spring, Oklahoma to study Microbial Dark Matter (Phase II) - Zodletone Spring... ...
CGATCAAATTGGATCAGGAAAAGTCTGATTTGGACGGATTGCGTGTGACGGTAGATGATTTGGGCATTGAGGTAAACTTCTCTAAGCAGAGAGTTAAAGAACAACTTATCGATTTCATCAAGAAATCATTGTAGTTATCAAATAGAAAGGAGTAGCAGTGGCAAACAAATTGCAAGCAGATGAGATTAGTTCGATCATCAAAGAGAGAATTGAGAACTTTGAGATTGATGTTAATATCAATGAAGTTGGTAAAGTAGTAGGTATCGCTGACGGTATCTCAACAGTGTATGGTCTGAACAACTGTATGGCTGGTGAAGTCGTTGAATTTGAAAACGGTGCAAGAGGTCTTGTACTCAACCTTGAAGAATCAAGTGTCGGTGTCGTTGTACTTGGTAAAAGTGCAGGGATCGTAGAAGGTATGAGTGTAAAAAGAGAAGGTTCACTTCTTAAAACACCTGTAGGTGATGCGCTTCTTGGTAGAGTAGTTAACTCACTGGGTGAGCCGATCGACGGTAAAGGTGCGGTTGAAGCAGCTGAGCACAGATTTATCGAAGAAAAAGCACCGGGGATCATGGATAGAAAATCTGTTCATGAGCCGCTTCAAACCGGTATCAAATCAATTGATGCACTTGTACCGGTAGGTAGAGGACAGAGAGAGCTTATCATCGGTGACAGACAGACTGGTAAAACAACGCTTGCGATCGATACTATCATCAACCAAAAAGGTCAAGATGTAGTTTGTATCTATGTTGCGATCGGTCAAAAACAATCCACTGTAGCGGCAACTGTCAAAAAGCTTGAAGAGCATGGCGCGATGGATTATACGATCGTAGTCAACGCTGGTGCTGCTGACTCTTCTGCAGCACAATTCCTTGCACCATACGCAGGTGTAACAATGGCTGAATACTTCAGAGATAACGGAAGACACGCAGTAATCTTCTATGATGACCTTTCTAAACATGCAGTAGCATACAGAGAGATGTCTTTGATCCTTAGAAGACCTCCGGGCCGTGAAGCATACCCAGGGGATGTTTTCTACCTACACTCAAGACTTCTTGAGAGAGCAGCAAAACTTAACGATGAGCTTGGTGCCGGTTCAATCACTGCGTTCCCTATCATTGAAACACAGGCAGGTGACGTTGCGGCATACATCCCGACAAACGTTATCTCTATTACAGATGGTCAGATCTTCCTTGAAACAGACCTCTTTAACTCAGGTATCAGACCGGCGATCAACGTAGGTCTTTCAGTATCAAGAGTTGGTGGTGCTGCACAGATCAAAGCAACAAAACAAGTTTCCGGAACATTGAGACTTGACCTTGCGTCCTTTAGAGAACTTCAGGCGTTTGCTCAGTTTGCTTCTGACCTTGATGACCATACAAGAGCACAGCTTGAACGTGGACAGAGAATGGTAGAAGTACTTAAACAAGGGCCATACGCTCCAGTACCGATCGAGAAACAAGTAGTGATCATCTTCGCTGGTGCAAACGGTTTCCTAGATGATATTCCGGTAGCGTCAGTGACGAAATTCGAGGCAGAGTTGATGCCATTCATGGATGCGAAGTATACGAACATCCTTGAGAGTATCAGAAATGAAAAGAAGATCTCTGATGAAACAGAGGCAGAGTTGAGAAAAGCGTTAGAAGATTTCAAAGCATCTTTTCAAGCGTAAGAAAGGCTGATTATGGCTAATTTAAAAGATATCAAGCGTAAGATTTCGAGTGTTAAAAATACTCAGAAAACGACTCGCGCGATGAAGCTTGTCTCTTCTGCAAAACTAAGAAGAACAGAAGAGTTAGCTAAAAGATCTAGAGTCTATGCAAATAAACTTACTGAGCTTCTCAATGAGATCGCTCAGAAGTTGCAGCAAAACAACGTAGATGGATTGGATAACGTCTTTTTTAAAGATGCGAGCAATCCTAAAGTAGTTGACATTGTTTTTGTTACTGCAGACAAAGGTCTTTGTGGCGGCTTCAACGCACAGACGATCAAGAGAGTGAATAATCTCTTGGCTGAGTATAAAACACAGAATGTAAAAGTTCGTCTTAGAGCAGTAGGAAGAAAAGGGATTGACTACTACAAGTTCAATAATATTGATATGTTGAACGAGGTAGTCGGTCTTAGCTCTGCACCCAATTATGAAGATGCAGCAGCCCTGATCAATGAAATTGCTGACTCCTATGTAAAAGGTGAAACAGACAAGATCATCATGGTTCACAACGGATATGTGAACATGATCACTCAGGAAGTAAGACAGGCTCAGGTACTGCCGGTCGATCCTTCTACATTGGAACTTGACAAAGTTTCAACTTCAGAACTTGAAGTTGAGCCTGATGAAGATGATGCACTTCTTGAAGCATTGGTGAAACGTTATATAGAATACACAATGTATTATTCACTTATCGATTCACTTGCTGCAGAACACTCTGCACGTATGCAGGCGATGGATGCAGCGACAAGCAATGCAAAAGAGATGGTTAAAAAGTTGTCTGTACAGTACAACAAAGCTAGACAAGAAGCGATTACTACTGAACTCATTGAGATTATCAGTGGTATGGAATCAATGAAATAAGAAATAAGAGGAGATGTAATGACAGGTAAAATCGTACAGGTCTTGGGTCCGGTTATTGATGTGGATTTCACAGCAGACTACCTACCGGAGATCAATGAAGCGTTAGAAACATACTTTACTGTTGACGGTAAAGAGCAAAAATTGGTGTTGGAAGTTGCAGCACAACTTGGTGATCACAGAGTAAGAACGATCGCTATGGATATGAGTGAAGGTTGTGTGAGAGGTCAGGAAGTAAAAGCAACCGGAGATTCTATCAAAGTACCGGTTGGTGAAGAGGTTCTTGGGCGTATCTTCAACGTTGTAGGTGATACGATTGATAATGCCGGTGATGTGAATGCAAAACAATACTGGTCAATCCATAGAGATCCACCGCCATTTGAAGAGCAGAGTACAAAGACTGAAGTTTTTGAAACAGGTATCAAGGTTGTCGACCTTCTTGCGCCATATTCAAAAGGTGGTAAAGTTGGTCTATTCGGTGGTGCGGGTGTTGGTAAAACCGTCATCATCATGGAGCTTATCAACAACGTTGCGATGAAACACAGCGGTTATTCTGTATTTGCCGGTGTTGGTGAGAGAACACGTGAAGGTAACGACCTTTACCATGAAATGAAAGAATCAAACGTACTTGACAAAGTTGCACTGTGCTACGGACAGATGAGTGAACCACCGGGAGCAAGAAACAGAATTGCATTGACTGGTCTTACAATGGCTGAGTACTTCAGAGATGAGATGGGCCTGGATGTTCTTATGTTCATCGACAACATCTTCAGATTTGCTCAATCTGGTTCTGAAATGTCAGCACTTCTTGGACGTATCCCTTCAGCAGTTGGTTACCAGCCGACACTAAGCAGAGAGATGGGTGCACTTCAAGAGCGTATTACATCTACAACAAAAGGTTCTATTACTTCTGTTCAGGCAGTATATGTACCGGCAGATGACTTGACTGACCCTGCGCCGGCTTCTGTTTTTGCTCACCTTGATGCAACGACAGTATTGAACAGATCGATTGCGGAAAAAGGTATCTATCCTGCAGTTGACCCATTGGATTCAACTTCAAGAATGCTTGACCCGCAAATCATCGGTGATGAGCACTATGCAGTTGCTACGGGTGTTCAGCAGATCCTTCAGAAGTACAAAGACCTTCAGGATATCATTGCGATCCTTGGAATGGACGAACTCTCTGAGGATGACAAACTTGTTGTACAAAGAGCAAGAAAGATCGAGAAGTTCCTTTCACAGCCGTTCCACGTTGCTGAAGTATTTACAGGAAGCCCTGGTGTCTATGTTACACTTGGTGATACTATCGAAGGATTTAAAGGTCTTATCGAAGGTAAATATGACGAGATGAACGAAGCTGCATTCTATATGGTAGGAAATATGGCTGAAGCTATTGCTAAAAACGACAAGATCAACGCTAAGTAATCCTTAGCGCTTGTCTACTAAAGGATTATTATGGAACTTATGAAGCTTGAGATCGTTACTCCTAACGGTGTGATTTTTGATGGTGAAGTCAAGCAGGTTACTTTACCGGGTAGTGAGGGTGAATTTGGTGTTTTGGCTCATCATGCTACTCTGGTCTCACTACTTGAAGCAGGTGTAATCGTTATCGAGAAGGCTGATTCAAGTGAAGTAGCGGTGGCTATCAACTCTGGATATGTGAAGGTGGATGAAGAGAAGACTACATGCATCGTCGATGGTGCAGTAGCAATCTCTGGTGATGATACAGATCTTGCCAAAGCACTTGAAGAAGCAAAAGCGTTGCTCAAAAGTGCAGAGTCATCTAAAACTGCTATCGCGTCTGCGGTGAGCAAAGTTGAACAACTTGCCAAGACGCTATAACCGTGGGCTCTCTTCTAACTTATTTCATTGAAAGCAGTGCAATTACGATCTTTGTACTGCTTTTGCTTTCAGCATATTTCATCGCAGCATTCTGGGTCTTTTTTGACAGATACTATATTCTACGTAAAAGAGTCGAGACAGAATCCAAGTCTCTCAAAGCACTCTATACAGGGCAATCTAACAGTGCTCATACCACCTCATTGATCTATACTTATCTGTCTCGGGTAAATAGACCCAATAAAGCGATACTTGAAGCGGCATCTTCTGATGCTGTTCGTGTTTCAACAAAAGGTTTAACGATACTTTCGATCATTGCCTCTACTTCGCCATTTATCGGTCTTTTCGGTACTGTAGTGGGGATCCTTGAAACATTTACAAACTTAGGCAGTCAAAACAGTGCCTCTTTGAGTGTTGTAGCTCCTGCGATCTCAGAAGCGCTTATCGCTACTGCTGCCGGTATTGCCGTAGCTATTTTTGCTTATACATTTCATCTTTTATTGAAGCGTAAAGCATATGAACTTTCATCACTTCTCTCCTCACAGGCAGAGGTGATTTTGTCTCAGACTCACGAGGAGTAGTCAATGTTCCAATGGGATGAAGATCCGGATTTGAACATTACCCCGCTGGTTGATGTGATGCTCGTGCTTATGGCAATATTGATGGTGACCGCACCGACGATCACCTTCCAGGAGCAGATCACCCTTCCTCAGGGTTCCAAGACGGTAAAAGTTGAAAAGCCAAAAACACTGACGATCCGTATGGACAAAGACCAAAAGATCTATCTAGGCAATGATAGCTATAAACTTGATACATTCGCAGATGATTTTGTCAATCAGTCGTCCAAACTGGATAAAAATGCTGAAGTCTATATCCGTGCTGATGAGCGTCTCTCCTACAAAGATGTCATGTACCTGCTTAAAACAGTCAAAGCAGCGGGATTTGAGAAGGTATCTCTTATTACCCAATGATGGAACATAGACTACCCCGGTATTTGGCCGGTTCACTTGCATTTGGTATATACTTTCTTGTTATTGGTCTGCTTGTTTACTACTTCAATACAAAAAGCCGTCAAGAGAGTGTACACTACGTTAAGAAAAATGAAGAGCGTATCCAGGTGGCTTTTTCAACACCCGAGAAGAAAAAGAGTGATATGCCACAACCCAAAAAGGATGTGACTCCAAAAGTTGAGCCGAAACCGAAACCGAAACCTGCTCCTAAACCGAAACCTGAGCCGAAATCTGTTCCTAAGCCAAAGCCTAAAGAAACAGTCAAAAAACCTGTAGAGCAGAAGAAGGTGATTCAGGAGAAGGTGGTCAAGAAGGTGATCAAAGAACCGGTCAAAAAAGATCAGAATGTTACTCGGCCCAAAAAAGTGAACAAGCCGCAAAGCCTTTTTGCCGATATCAGTTCGAGCAGGCCCAATGAGACGAAAAAGGCGGTTGAGAAGCCGGTAGAAAGAAAACCGAATCTTGACGTGATAAAGGTCAAAGAGAAGAGCAGTGCTTCAGAACTTGTCTCCAGTTCATTGAAGGTTCAGCAGAGCAGTGACAGAGGAGTTGAAAACGCATACCTGGCACAGATCGAAGAGAAGCTCAAAGGATGGCCGGCACAGAGCGAGTATGCCGGGGAGAAAGCAAGGGTGATGCTCGAAGTAGAGCCTTCGGGAAGTTTTACTTTTAGAGTCATTTCTGCCTCTAGCATCCCGGAGTTCAATGAGGGGTTAAATACCTATCTTAAACAACTTCAGCGCTTTGGATTTGGACCGCACAAAGGGAACAGGTCCTATAAGCTTGATGTCGAGTTTATCGCTACGGAGTAGTGTAACGTTAACAAACGCCTATTGATCCGATTCACGATTCGTCTCCGTGAGAGTAGTATAGCGTTCCGCCTCCCCACTCTACGCTTTTTTTGCAGCTTTCAATTACGACAGTATTCAACGTTTAGCTTATCTGTCTCTATCCAGCGATGCTCTCTCATTTATTTGATAAATGGACCACGAATATATCCCCATGGATTCATGTGAAGTTCCATCTCATTTCCGCTTTTATCCTTTATAACTACCCAGTACATTACTCCCATTAGCATTCTTTCTTTTTCCATTTTTGTAATGGTGAAACCTTTGAGATGTTTGCTGACAAATGATTCAAACTTCTCTCTAGCTTCTTTTTCCGGTATCACATTATACCCGCCATAATGCCCACGTTTATGATATGTCCCACACTCTTCACAAAACTCATAGTTTCCAGGCCCCGTCGTTTCATATCCAGATCCTCGCATATCATATTTAGGCCCTATATCCGCCGGAGACTTTTGAGCTTCTTCCGCCATGATAGTCATTGGCAGAGTAAAAAGTGCTATAATCATTGTTGCCCGTTTTAACGTATTCATTATTAATCCTTTCATCCGAGTTTTATTAACTTTAACTATTTTTTGTGTAATCTATATGTACTTTTAACGTGTTTTGAACGGGAAAGGGTTGTGCATAAAGTGATATAGTTCCCTGCAGCAACAATTTATCTTCTTCATATGTATACGAAATCTGTTTATCAAGGTCGACAAAGATGAGTTTGTTTGCTTGTATGTTCCCCACAAAATCTTGAAGAAAAGAATAATTGTCTTAAGGATCAATACTGTAGGTATCATCATACACTGTTCCAATTTCTAACTCATCATCTTTAAAGGACGGATACCCCATCACTTCTACTGTAGTGCCGACTTCTGCCCATGCCCATAGTCTTTGGGCAAAACCGTTTTTCATACGAATGCACCCATGCGAGAGGGGATACTTTTTCACTACACCAAGATGCATAGCGATACCATCATAGGTAAGGCGGAGCATATAGTTCATCTTCGCTCCGCCATTAGGTTTAGGCCAGAGATTTGATCTGTGGTATTTCTTCTTCTCCAGTACTTTAAATGTCCCTGTAGGAGTACTGTGCTCTTGTACTCCCGAAGAGACAGCTCCCTTGAACACTAACACTTCATCCTCATACGCATACGCACGCTGTTCATCAAGGTCAACAAAAATGAGTTTATTTTTTGCATAGATATTGGTACTAAATAGCAGTAGAACCCATAATAGTAACACTCTCATAGGTTAATTATAGCATAGCATGAAATGATCTATTTACTGTTGTGCTGAAGAAGCACCGCAATCAGCAATAAGTGAAAGAGGTGCTTTTTGATCGGCGCTCAGTAGTCTGGAGGCAGATCGACAATATCCCTTAACTCACGATACTCTATCCCATGGGTTTGGGCAACTGGCTCATTGGTGACAAATCCTCCTGCGACATTGACTCCGCTATAGATGGCCTGATCACCCATGACCGCTTCACGCCATCCAAGATCGGCAATGCGTCTGGCATACTTTATCGTCGCATTGGCCAGCGCCTGGGTAGAGGTCATCGGGTAGTTCCCCGGAATATTTGTCACACAGTAGTGTAACACTCCATCCACCTCAAATACGGGATTTTCATGTGTGGTAGGCCTGGAGGTCTCAAAGCACCCTCCCTGGTCGATGGAGACATCCACGAGAATAGAGCCTTTCTTGCAGAGTGGGAGCATCTCCCTGGTGATCAGTTGTGGCGTTTTCTCACCTGTGATGTAAACTGCCCCGATGACAATATCTACGGCAGGAAGTATCTTTTCAAGGTTATAGCGGTTGGAGTAGACCGTGGAGATATTTGCAGGAAGAGTCTCTTCAAGTCTTACCATGGAGCTTCGGTTCCTTCCCATGATCAGGACATCTGCACCCATACCTGCTGCTACCTTCGCGGCACTTTTGGCAACCGTACCGCTGCCGATGATGAGTACTCTTGCCGGTGTAACTCCGGTGGCACCGCTGATCAGTACACCGCTTCCATGGTTATGGGCTGAGAGGAAGTAGCCCCCGACAAGAGGTGCGACCTCTCCCGCGATCTGGCTCATCGGGTCTAGTAGGGGGAGCGTACCATTTTCCTGGAGTGTTTCATAAGCGATGGCTATCACCTTCTTCTCCTGCAATACCCCGGTAAGTTCCGGTACGGGAGCGAGATGGAGATAGGCAAAGAGTATCTGACCAGGCTTCAAAAGATCATACTCTTCAGGCTGAGGCTCTTTGACCTTGATGATCATTTCGCACTGAGCATAGATCTCCCTGGGGCTTTGGACGATAGAAGCCCCCGCCTCGGCGTAGTCACTGTCGAAGAAACCGCTTTTTTCACCCGCACCTTTTTCGATATAGACCAGGTGTCCACTCGCGACCAGCTGCTCCACCCCCGAAGGGATCATCCCTACACGGTACTCTCTGGTCTTGACTTCTTTGGGTACGCCGATCTTCATTTTATTGGGTTTTACTGATAACCGTTCTGGCAATCGGATTGGCTCTGAGACGCTCGACAGGAATTGGTTTGGAAGTCTCTTCACAGATACCGTAGGTTCCGTCTTTGATCTTTGATAGAGCATGATAGATCTCTTGAAGCTCAGCTACTTGCCGTTCCAGGAGTACACGGTCATTGTCATTGAGTGTTTCAAGGGATGCCAGGTCTTCCATATCATTGATCGTATCATCTGTGCTGACATCGAACAACTCGCTTTTGAGTCTTTCAATATTTTCTTGAGTATGTTTCAATCTTTCAGTCAATAATGCTTCAAACTCTTTGAAGTCAATATCTTCTCGCTTTTTCATATTTTACTCCTTTGTTCTATTTAGGTCAGTACCTGGGTGACTCTTCTTTCACTTCCGTCCAGTCACTCAGGTCATTGGGGTAATTATCCAATTGATTTTCGAAGCGATCCCATTTTACGTGATTCGTGTCAAAGGTAGCAACATCCTTAGCTGCAGATTCGGCATTTTCATAGACACCGAGCAGCTCATCTTTTATCCATAGCTCATATCTACAATGTCCAACTTGTTTGATCGTGAATGTTCCAACGGGTGAATTATAACGATAAGCCTGCATATTTTCTCCTTTCTTTTGTATATCATATCATAAGTAGAACCAAAAGAAAAAGCAAATCAAAAGTTTTGATTTTGGATCTAAAAAGTGCTGAAATTATGATAAAATTCTACGGATATTTTTTAATGCAGATATTAACCTTTGCCTGATACAATATACCAATAATATTTAATAATTCGAGGGACGTTTGTGAGACGATTGTTACTTCTATGGACCGTATGGTTCACTACAAATCTTTTAGCCGTGGATGCGACACTCAAGATCGAAAAAGATGTTGAGCAGCGTGCCCGTATCGCCTTGGTAGACGGCTCAGCGGAACATCATGAGAAATTTTTTGACATTCTGCTTTCAGACCTGAAAATTTCAGGACACTTTTTGGCTGACGGCAACGTGTACAAAGGTAGTTTTAGCGATGGGTTTATAGACCCAAAACTGAAAAGCCGGGATTACCTGCTTAAGTACAATCTGCAGCTTGGGAGCGGAACGACACTCTATATCCGTTTGTTGCGAGGTGCTGATGGTACGGAACTCTTTAAAAAATCCTATAGTATCCCTGACACCGCAAAGATGCCGTTCGTAGCGCATAAGGCGATCAGTGATATTAATGCTTATCTGAAGTATCCGGATATTTCATGGCTCAATCGCTATGTGGTTTTTACTCGCTATGCAGGCAAACAAACAAGTGAGATTGTACTGGCAGACTATACGTTCACCTATCAAAAACCGATTATACGCGGTGGGTTAAATGTCTTTCCAAAGTGGGCTGATGGCAATCAGAGAACGCTTTACTATACTTCATACAAAGGAGTGCTGCCAACACTTTACAAAATAGACATATATACAGGTAATAAGAGTAAAATTATAAGTTCAGAAGGAATGCTTGTCTGTTCGGATGTCAGTAAGGACTACTCGAAACTACTTCTCACAATGGCTCCGCATGGACATGCTGACATTTATGAACTGGATCTCTCTACAGGTTCAAAAAAGAGGGTAACGGACTTTCACGGAATAGATGTAAACGGGAAGTATGTGGATAACGAGAAGAGTATTGTATTTATCTCCAGCAGGTTGGGGTATGCCAATGTCTTCAGAAAGGCTATTGATGCTCCTGCTGTTTCTCCTGTCGTATATCATGGGCGCAATAACAATGCCTGCGATACGCACGACAATAAGGTAGTGTACTCAAGCAGGGAGTCATCAAGCAGTTTTGGCAGTAATACGTTCAACCTCTATTTGACATCTTCACGCGGAGGAGATACCAGACCCTTGACGACCACAGGAAGCAACCAGTTCCCAAGGTTCTCACAGGATGGTTCGGTCGTGCTTTATATCAAACAGAGTAGCCGCGGCAGTGCGATAGGGTATATCAACCTTGCCAGCTCACAGAGTTTGTTATTTCCAGTAAGTATCAATAAAATACAATCAATTGATTGGTAAAAGGATAAAAAATGATGAAAAAAATCTATGTTTCTACAATTGCACTGCTGATGTTGTCAGGGTGTGCACAAAATACACCTGATGCAAGCGGAAATGTATCGGATGCCAATAGAATAGGGTCGGATACCATTTCGATTGATGAAAGCAATATGATGGAGGATGGATCCGGTATCAATTACAACAGCAGCAGTGATGGCTTTGTCAGTGTCTACTTTGATTTTGACGGGTACACTATTGCCTCATCCATGGAGAATAGGGTAAGACATAATGCAACAAAACTTCAAAGTGTAGGGAGCAGACAAGTCAAACTGGAAGGGAACTGTGATGAATTCGGTACGGACGAGTACAATTATGCTCTGGGACTCAAGCGTGCCAAAGCAGTAAAAGATGCATTGGCAGATCAGGGTGTGAACACATCGAATGTTGTGATGGTAAGCTTTGGTGAGAGTAGTCCGGTGTGTAGTGATCCGACCGATGAGTGCTATGCACAGAACAGAAGAGTTGACCTAAGGTTGGTAAGATAATTCATGTTCAGAAGACTGATACCTTTTGGCCTCTCATTTATGATATGCACCAGTGGGGTTATAATTGCTGAACCTTCTGCCTATGATATCGACAGTGAGAGTCTTCGTCAATACTATGAGGAGGATGTTTCTGCTGTAGAGACGGCATCTATGCCTCAGCAGCAGCCGACTCTTGCTTCTCTGAGACGTCAGTTGCAAAGACAAAATGAGAGGATTGACGGACTGACTACGCTGGTAGAGGGGTTAAGTGCGCAACTTTTCGAGCTTCAGCAGCAAGGTCATGCAGTTTCCCCTTCCTCAAACACTGACAATACGGAATTGCTGAGAAAGCTTGGAGAGATGATCGACAAGATCAACCGCAGCTATGTCAGCAAAGAAGAGCTCCGGCAGATACTTGCCGGAATGGATGGAAAGCCTGTACCATCAATTAAAACGACTACACCACCAGCGGAGAAGAAAGTACCGCTGAACACGCAGGATAATGCGGATCTCTACAAAGAAGGGGTAAGACTTTTCGGCCAAAGGCAGTATGATGAGGCGAAAAAGCGATTTGTCATTACTGACGAGAAAGGCTATAAACCTGCAGCGTCCAACTACTACCTCGGAGAGATCGCTTACTATACCAAACACTATGAAGATGCGATCTTCTATTTCAAAAAGAGTGCCGGATTATATGATAAAGCAAGCTATATTGATGTATTATTGTTACATACGGGTATAGCATTGGAAAATACCGGTAAGAAAGATCAGGCAAAGCTTTTTTATCAAAATATTGTAGAGAACTACAGCGGACACAACTCTGCAAAGATAGCAAAAGAGAAACTAAAGAAACTCTAGGAGGAGAGGATGAGATATATTATACTGATAGTTATATCTCTTACTACTCTTCTTCATGCTGAACATCCTCCTCCCCGTGGTAAAGCAACATTCCCACTATCAAAAACTTCATTTAAACTGATGGCTAAAGATGGTTTCAAAACAGTTGATTTAAAAGGACAGAAATTTATCGTGGTCTCTGTCAGGGAACACGGAAGTGACGGACGCTTTTATGCTGTCAATGAAGAGGGGAAAGTGTGGAAGTCCGGTGCGGTAACGTCCGGTGCGGAGAAGTACCGGAGCCCCTCCGGGATATTTACCATTTTTCAGAAAAAACGATTTCATATGTCGACAGCCTACCCTGACCCCAGCGGAGTGAACAATATGGACTATATGATGAAATTTACCCGTTTTGGTCATGCCCTGCATAAGGGAAGCGTAGACTGGATGTCCCACGGCTGTATCCATATCGATCCCAAGGATGTGGTAGAGCTGTTTGACTGGACAGACTATCGTACAAAGGTTGTGGTGACTCGACACAGTTATATGCCTTTTGCTTTGGGGGATCTGCGTGTGAAACGTGTAGAGATAGATAAAGCAGCAATATTCCCATCCAATATTATAGAAGCAATTTTTTCTGGCGAGTGAAGCAGGCGTATAGGCAATCAGCCTGATTTGATCGAGATTTCCCTTAAGCGTTAGTAAAGTTTGCTTAGTTACAATACTCCAAATTTAATATGAGGAACTTTTATGACAATTACAAATGAAAACTGCGTTGTAGGTATCGAATACGAAGTAAAAGAAGCCGGTACGACTGAAGTAGTGGATAGCAACAAAGGCGGAGAGCCGCTGGAGTTCATTATCGGTATGGGACAGATCATTCCCGGTCTAGAAAACGCACTTGTTGGTATGAAAAAAGATGAGAGCGGGGATATCCTTGTGAAAGCAGCAGATGCATATGGTGAAGTGAACCCTGAAGCGCAGCAGACACTTCCTAAAGAGCAGTTTGAAGGTATCGACCTTGCAGAGGGAATGACACTTTACGGTCAAGGTGAAGGCGGACAGACGGTACAGGTAAAAGTGAAGTCTTTTGATGACAATGAAGTCACAATCGACTTTAACCACCCGCTGGCAGGAAAAGATCTTATGTTCTCAGTAAAAGTACTTAGCGCAAGAGAAGCGACTGAAGATGAGATGGCTACAGGTGTTGTAGGCGGACAATCTCACGGTGGCGGACACTGTGGTTCAGGATGTGGTTGTCACTAAGAATAACTCTCCTGCACCTGCCCATCGGCAGGTGTATCCTTCCTCTCTTTCCTTTGTATCATTCTCCCTATTCCGTACTTGCCAGCACTCAATAAAAAAGATAAAATTCGCTGCAAGGAGTAACTATGAATATAAAACCTGAGTGTATCGTCTGCCTGATGAATCAAGGGTTGAAAGTTTCCCGTCTTTTGCAGCTTGATGATCGCCAAAGCAAAGAGGTGCTGGATACGACAGCAAAAATAGTTCTGGAACACGATATGGATGTGACACCCCCTCAGATCGCTGATGTCATCTACCGTTCGATCAGTGAGATCACCGGATTGGATGATCCTGTTGCTGTTTCTAAAATGCAGGCCACTAAGCTGGCTTTGTCTGTGGACAAGCGATTGGTCAAAAGTATCGAAGATGCCACCAAATTTTCCGTGATCGGCAATGTGATCGATTTTGGTGCGCAGGAGCAGTTTGATCTCAATGAAATGATCGCAGATTATTTTCATCACCCTTTTGCGATCAACGACACGAGTATTTTCATAGAAGAGTTGGAGAATGCAAAAGAGATAGTCATCATAGGTGACAATGTAGGTGAGCATATTTTTGATCAATGGCTAATCGAGAAGATACTGGAAAGGTATGATGTGCATGTCAACTACTTTGTCAGAGGAAAACCGATCATCAATGATGTGACACTGGAAGATACTGAAATACTTCAGTCATGTGCAACCGTGATAGACACAGGGGTTGGCACACCCGGCTATGATCTCTCTGGGGCCAACAGGGAGTCTCTTGAAATCTTTGAGAAGGCGGATATCGTAATCTCCAAAGGGATGGGGAATTTTGAAAGTCTTTACGGTGAAACCGAGCGAAGCATCTACTACCTCTTTACCGTGAAATGCAATGTAGTGGCTGAACAGATCGGACAGCCTGTAAAATCAATGATCTTTAAAAGAGTGTGAGTGATATTTTGTATGGCAGATGACGCAGAGATGCATTTTCTGCCATGAGAAGAGAGTATCGGCTTGTAGCCAAAGTTGGAAAGTCGGGGGCTAGTGCCCGCCCATTACCTTCTCGATCTCTTCAGGCTTGTCATAAACACCGAAACGGTCGATAATAGTCTTGCTCGCTTCATTTTTACCGATCACTTCGACCTCTTTCCCCAACTTGCGCAGTTTGATGACCGATTTGTCCAGGGCGTAGACTGCTGTAATGTCCCAGAAATGGGCACGCCTCACATCGATGACAACTTTCTTTACCTCTTCTTTGTAATCAAAGGCATCGGCAAAGCGGTCGGCGGAGTTGAAAAAAACCTGCCCTACAAATTTGTAAATACGTGTCTGACTATTTTCGTCAAGCTCCTTCTCCCAGTACATGAAGTGACTGATTTTGTTGGCAAAGAAGAGCGAGGCGAGCAGGACTCCAGAAAAGACACCCAGAGCGAGGTTATGCGTCGCAACGACGACAGCAGTGGTGGTGAGCATGACGAGGTTGGTCGAAAACGGCAGGGTTTTAAGCCCTTTGATGGACGCCCAGTTAAAGGTAGAGATGGAGACCATGATCATGACTGCCACCAGCGCAGCCATAGGGATCTGCGCAATCAGGTCGCTCATAAAAACGACCATGATGAGCAGCAGTACTCCTGCTGTGAAGGTCGATAGGCGCCCGCGTCCGCCGGACTTGACATTGATAACGGACTGCCCGATCATTGCACATCCTGCCATACCGCCGATAGAACCAGAGGCGATATTGGCGATCCCCTGTCCTTTGGCTTCACGATTCTTGTCACTGTCGGTATCGGTCATGTCGTCGACAATGGTTGCTGTCATGAATGATTCCAGCAGTCCTACCGCTGCCAGCGCTGCAGAGTAGGGGAAGATGATGGCGAGTGTTTCGAAGTTGAGCGGTACGTCAGGCCACAGGAAGACCGGCAGGGTGTCAGGCATCTCTCCCATGTCGCCGACGGTGCGTACATCGATGCCCATTGAAACGACAACGAGGGTGAGTACGATGATAGTGACCAGCGGTGAGGGGATTAGCGTCCCTATTTTCGGAAGATAAGGAAAGAGGTAGATGATCGCCAAACCAGCTGCAGTCAAAGCGTAGACATGCCAGGTGACGTTGGTCAGTTCGGGCAGCTGAGCCATAAATATAAGGATTGCAAGGGCATTGACGAAGCCGACGATGACGGTACGTGAAACAAAACTCATAAAGATTCCGAGCTTCAGGTAGCCTGCGATAATCTGCAGCACTCCGGTCAATATAGTTGCTGCCATCAGGTATTCAAGTCCGTGTTCTTTGACTAGTGTGACCATCAGCAGTGCCATGGCACCTGTGGCTGCCGAGATCATCCCGGCACGCCCACCGACAAAAGAGATGACGACGGCAATACAAAACGAGGCATAAAGCCCGACTTTGGGATCGACCCCTGCAATGATAGAGAAGGCGATCGCTTCGGGGATAAGGGCCAGAGCGACGACGATGCCCGCGAGCAGGTCGCCACGGATATTGCCCAGCCACTCCTCCTTGCGTGAGAGTAACAGCATAGTGTTTCCTTTTGGTTTAGATGTTGATGTATGAATTATGCATTAAAATGGTCTAGTATTTACCCTGATACAGGTAAAAAGCGAATTATATCTTTTTGTCTTTAATTAAATTTGGGAAATAGGACGTTAGGCGGGGTATTTCTAAATATTTTGAACGAGAGTTTCAGTCAGCAAAAATATCATTGAGTGATATTGACATAACACAAAGCGTAGATCTGCACTTTGCGTTATGAGAGAAAGCAAAAAGGTTATTTCACCGGTGCATTTTTTGGGTCGTTCGCTTCAGCCAATGCTACCAACCCGCCTTTGAGTACATGTACTTTTGTGAAACCGATCTGCTGGAGTCCCATTGCCACGATCGTAGCACGTGTTCCAGAGTGGCAGATGATGATAAGCGGCTGGTCTGTGGGAAGTCTGTCCAGGTTGGCTTTTTCAAAGAGCTGTTCTACCGGAATATGCAGCGCATTTTTTGAGGAGAGCGATACAATCGCATTTTCACCTGCTGTTCTTACATCAAGAAGTGTAAACTTCTCCTTGTCCCTGAACATCTTCATCACATCTTCACCGGTGGTAAACAGTTTTGAGTCAGCACAGGCTTGTTGTGTCATATGCGAATAGAAAGCATCCAGGTTTTCTGCCTTTGTCGCATCATAGGCAGAGGCATTCAGTGCAAAGAGTGCAACAGCAAGAGAAGAAATCAGATATCTCTTTAACATTCTATATCCTTATAATATTTATTTTATGGGATTATATATTGAAAACCTTAATAGCGCTTTAAATAAAAATCGCTATCAAAATGATTGATTTGGATGAGAGAAAAGCGTAAGTCATCAGCGCATAATCTAAAAATGGTAAAATTACGAAATATTATTTATAAGGATATTCATGTCAGTTAAATGTGCATTTTTATTTCCGGGACAGGGATCTCAGGCTGTCGGTATGGGACAGGACTTTTTCAATAACTCAGAAGTAGCAAAAGAGATGGTCGCGGATGCCAGCGAACGTACGGGTATCAACTTCGAGGAGCTGCTTTTTACGGAAAATGAGATGTTGGAGAAGACAGAGTACACCCAGCCAGCGATTCTTCTGGTCTCTGCGATCGCACATAGGCTGTTTGAAAATGAGATGCCGATCAAGCCACACTATGCGATGGGGCATTCGTTGGGTGAATTTTCTGCGCTGGTAAGTGTGGGAGCGATCGATGCGATCGATGCAGTAGAGCTTGTGAACCTGCGCGGTAAACTGATGGCTGAAGCGTGTGCAGGGCAGGATGTAGGTATGATGGTCTCTCTCGGGCTTGCTGATGAGGTCGTTGAAGGTATCTGTAGAGAGCAGAGAGATGCCGGGATGAAAGTATGGCCGGTAAACTACAATGCCGAAGGGCAGATCGTGATCGCCGGAGTGAAGTCTGACCTGCAGAAGCTTGAACCGATTCTCAAAGAAGCAAAAGCAAAAAGAGCGATGCTGCTCAATATGTCCGTAGCGAGCCACTGTCCGCTTCTGGAAGCTGCTACAGCACCGCTGGCAGAGAAGCTTACCGAAGTGCTGAGAGATGAGTTCCATGCCCCGGTGGTTTCCAACGTGACCGCTGAGTACTACAGCTCCAAAGCTGAAGCGCTTGAGCTTTTGCCAAAGCAGTTGACTTCACCGGTACTCTATAAGCAGGCGATCGCCAAGTTTGATGATGAGGTAGATTGTTATGTGGAGTTTGGCCATGGCGGTGTGCTCAAAGGACTCAACAGAAAAGCAACGAAAAAACCTCATTTTGTGGTCTCGGATATGGAGTCACTACAGCTGGCGATCGATGAGATCAGCAAGCTGAACTAATACCAGGTAAGGATAATTATGCCCAAGAAGATTGCTATCATGGGAGCGATGCCGGAAGAGATCGCACCGCTATTGGAAAAACTTGATCATGTCACGACATGTGTCTATGCGTGTAATACCTACTATGAAGGAACCTATAAGGGCAAAGAGGTTGTTGTCGCTTATTCAAAGATAGGAAAGGTTTTCGCTACCTTGACGGCCACAGTGCTTATCGAAAAGTTCGGGTGTGATCTGCTTCTTTTCAGCGGTGTGGCAGGGGCAATCAGCGATGAACTGGCTATCGGTGACCTGATCATCGCTGACGGGCTCTGTCAGCATGATCTGGATATCACGGCATTCGGTCATCCGCACGGTTATGTCCCTGAAGGGGAAGTCTGTATCCCTACAGATGTAACGCTCAGAAATATTGCCAAAGAAGTAGCAAAAGAAAAGGGCTTGAAACTCAAGGAAGGGGTGATCGCTACGGGAGATCAGTTCGTAGCGAACCCTGAACGCAAAGAGTGGATCGGCAAGACCTTTAATGCCCATGCTCTGGAGATGGAAGGTGCATCGGTAGCCGTGGTATGTAGTTCACTGAACGTACCGTTCTTTATCATGCGTGCGATCAGTGACAGTGCGGATATGGATGCGGGATTTGACTTTGATGCATTCTTGGAGAGTTCTGCAAAGACTTCAGCAGATTTTGTGATCAGTATGGTTGAAAAGATAGATCCAGATGAACTATGTAGACATTCTGTTTGTAATCACAATGATTAAAAAAATAAAGGCGTAAGTTGGGTAGAAGAGACGATTTTCCGATCATACCGATGAGCAAGAAGCTGCTTAAGGTCATTGGCAAGACCAATGCCGAGTTCAGGCTCATCGGTGAAGGTGACAGGGTACTGGTAGGGTTAAGCGGAGGGAAAGACTCACTGGCACTGGTACATGCGCTGAAACATATCCAGCGTAATGCGCCCTTTGACTTTGAGTTTGAAGCATGTACGGTGAAGTATGGGATGCCTGATGAACACTACGACTTCCTCTCGGCACATTGTGCGCAGTACGGTATCAAACACACGGTCTATGATACCAATATCTTTGATGTGAGCCAGGATGCGATACGAGAGAACTCCTCTTTTTGTTCCTACTTTTCCCGTATGCGAAGGGGAGCGCTCTACAGTTTTGCTGAAGAAGGCGGCTTCAATAAAGTAGCTTTGGGACATCACTTTGATGATACGGTAGAGAGCTTTTTTATGAATATGTTCTACAATGGTACGATGCGGGCACTCGCTCCGATCTACAAGACAGGCAGAGGTTTCCACCTGGTCCGTCCGCTCATCCAGGTACGTGAGTCACAGCTGAGAGGGTTTGCCATGGATAACAACCTTCAGGTAGTCGGTGACGAAGCCTGCCCTGCGATGTTGAAGGATGTCAAGATGCCGCACGCCAGAGCCTCTACGAAAGTATGGTTGTCCGAGCTTGAAGCGAAGAATCCGGATATCTTCAAGAGGATCAAGGCCTCTTTCAAGCATATCCATGACGATACCTTCCTTGACCCGGAGCGTTGGGATAGGGATGATATTTGATTATGCTATAATGCATAAAAAAGGAGTAGGTATGAGTGCCATAAAAGATGAAGCATATAAAATGATAACAAATCTGCCGGAGAACTGTACCTATGAAGATATACAGTATCATCTTTATGTGATAGAGAAGATACAAAAAGGGAAAGAGAGAGCTGCTACTGGAGAGACACTTTCGCATGCAAAAGCAAAAGAGAGAATGTCCAAGTGGCTCTCTCGATAGTCTGGTCTGAAGAGGCGTTGGAGGATATAGAATCCATCGCTTCCTATATCGAAAAAGACTCTCCCGTTTATGCCAGCTCTGTCGTTTCAAAGTTTTTTGAAAAAGCTGAACTTCTGATAGAAAATCCAAAACTCGGCCGTGTTGTTCCTGAGTTCTCTGAAGAGAGCCTGCGTGAGATATTTGTTTACAGTTACAGACTGATCTATGAATTGAAAGAGAGTGAAATCGTGTTTGTTGCTGTAATTCACGGGAAAAGATTGATAGGGTAAAGCCTCGAATGCGTAGCCATGAAGGCATGAACCTTTGCCGCCGTCATTCCCGATGTGACTGGTAATCCACTGATAAAATCATATACTTTTAACATACCGTTCATGCTGAGCTTGTCGAAGCAAAGTGTAGCTATAAAGATATAAACCTTTGCCACCGTCATCCTCTGGCTTGACCGGGGGGATCCACACGTTACATTACAGAGAACTTTATATCTCTCAGTATCCATATCTCTAGATTCCCGATCGAGCCGGGAATGACAGAAACCTACCTCCATTCAAATACTAAACAAAATCCGTTATAATTTATCTACTACAACTTAGGGGGAATTGCATTGGAACTGGTTTATCTTTGGGTTGAGGATTACAAAAACATTCATAAACAGGGGTTTAACTTCTCTCCTCAGTTTCATTGTGAGTATGATGAAGAGAAGAATGAGCTTACGATAGAGGAGAATCAAGACAATATTCCAGATTTTTTTGGTGAGAATATTTTACTCGTTCCACCTCTCCTGAGATGGAATGCATACTTAACACGACAACTGTAAAATATTTTTTATATCAATCACTCTGAGTAGGAATGAAAAGAAAATAGCAGATCATACAACCTTTTGGTAGAATACGTTTCAGATAAACCAATTAAATTGATATGAGAGCCATGAAAACCTTCACAGTAGAAACCAAAAACCGCCTGGACAAAACCCTGGCCAACGAATTGGATGTCAGCCGCAACCAGATCGAAAAACTGATCAAGGACGGTCTGGTATCCGTCAACGGCAAGACGATCACCAAGCCCAGCTTCAAGGTAGAAGAGGGTGACGAGATAGTGTATGAGTTCAAAGAGGCTGAGAGACGAGAGGCAGTGCCTGTGGACTTTGATGTCGAGGTGATCTACGAGGATGAGTACCTGATGGTCATCAACAAACCCGCAGGGCTTGTGGTGCATCCTGCTCCTTCAGTCAAAGAGCCGACTTTGGTGGACTGGCTGATAGAGCGGGGGATATCACTCTCCACGATAAGCGGTGAGGAGCGCCATGGGATCGTACACCGTATCGATAAGGAGACGACCGGGGCACTGGTGATCGCCAAGGACAACAAGACCCATGAAAAGCTCAGCGAACAGCTGCAGGACAAGAGCATGGGGCGTTACTATCTGGCCCTCATCGACTATACGCTCAAAGAGGACACCATTGTAGACAAGCCCATCGGGCGCAACCCGAACAATCGTCTGAAGATGGATGTCGTACCGCACGGAAAAGAGGCAAAAACAGCTTTTGTGAAGCTAGCGCAGAGCTCATGCGATACTGAGCTGATCGCTGCTAAACTTTTTACGGGGCGTACCCACCAGATACGCGTGCATCTGAATGCTCTGGGGCGCCATATATTGGGGGATCATTTATACGGTTTTAAGAGCAAACGGGATAAAATTTCACGCGTAAAGCTGCACGCGTATCTCCTCTATCTGACTCACCCTGTTACGGGAGTGAAGATGGAGTTTGTCGCTCCGCTTTTTGAGGATATGCAGGCGTATCTGGCAAAATATTTTGAAGAAAATGAAATAGATAAGAAGATCGACCCTCATACTCTTGGCGACCGTTTTACTAAGATTTAACGGTTGCAGCGGTGTTGTGCGGGGGTACCACGATTGAAGAGCGTGATCCTTTTTTGTCAAAACTCCGAGACCTTAAAGCCTTTTACAGAGAAACACTATAGGTTTCGAGTAGGCAAAGATCACAGAGAACAGAGTAGATGGGGTCAATGTCTATTGATGGACAAGAGAGGCATATTGCTATGATCTCCAATGCCTATGCCAAACATTTTGTCGATACACAGGTCAAGCTCAGACTCTAAACACACAAGGAAAAAGATGCCACATATTAAAGTCAAACCATTTGACGCTTCTATCGTAGAGGAGAAGATACCGGAAAGTTCGTTGCTTACTTTTCGCGCAAAAGCAATAGGAGCCGATGAGGAATTGTGGGGAGTAGAATTCGGCGGTGAAGAGTTCCTGTTGCAGTACAAACCAGACAGCAATGGTGCCGCTCAGCTCAAGTACGACAAGGTTACCAGGCCGCTGAAGGTCAATCTTCTCAAAGAAGCATTGGCCAAAACAGCCGAGGAGCTGAATCTAGAGATAAAGAGTTCTAATATCGCGATCTCTCATACCAAAGCGCCGTTGGCTTCGGAGTACTTCAAGAAGATAGAGGATTTTGAAACGGTAGCGTACCCGAAGGAGAAGCTCTCTGTTGAGGTAGGGTTTGGCAGCGGGAAACATCTGCTCTACCAGGCAAAGAAAAATCCTGACACCCTCTACATCGGATTGGAGATCCATACCCCATCTGCGCAGCAGGTGCTCAAACAGATCGAACTGCAGGGGCTGGACAATATCTGGGTGGTCAACTACGATGCAAGGCTCTTTCTGGAGATGCTGCCTTCCAACAGTTGTGAACAGATCTTTGTGCACTTCCCGGTACCGTGGGATAAAAAGCCCCACAGAAGAGTGATCAGTCCGAGTTTTCTTGAAGAGTCGATGAGAGTACTGCGCAAGGAGGGGAGACTTGAGCTCCGTACGGACAGTGATAACTACTTTTGGTATGCACTGGAGACCTTCTTTGGGGAGAGTGTACCGAAAACACATGTAGAGGTGCGCAAGAATGAAGCACTGGAAGTGACCAGTAAATATGAGGCAAGATGGCTCAGGCAGGAAAAAGATATCTATGATGTCTATGTAAAGTGTCTCACCCACTCCGAACCCAAACCCTTAGAGATAGACTTTAATTTTAATGGTGTAGAATATATCCAGGGTATAGAGGAAAAACTCTCAAAAAAAGCGATGGTATTTGACGGGTTTTTTATACATTTTGAACGTCTTTTCAAGATCGGTGATGAAAAACTATTGATCAAGTGTGCATTCGGAAGCTTTGACCGGCCTGAACATAAATATATACTTATGGGTAAGGAGGGATGCAGGTATTTTGCATCCGTACCGGTGAAAACCATGGTCAATTACATGGCACATCAAAAAATGAGAGAGATATTTTTAGAAGGAGAGTTAAGTGTCTAACGTTATCAATGCCTCCAATTTGACATTGACTTATGACAATGGAAGAAAGGAGGTGATCACAGATGTCAACTTTACGGTTAAAAAAGGAGAGTTCGTCTTTATCACAGGTCCCAGCGGATCGGGAAAGTCAACACTTCTCAAATCGCTTTACGGAAGGATCAAACCCACTTCCGGAAATCTTGTGGTCGGCGGTGTGGACCTTGGGCATGTAAGGCCATCAAAACTTCAGGAACTTCGTACCCATATGGGGATCATTTTTCAGGATTTTAAACTGGTCAATGAATGGACCGTGTCAAAAAATGTTGTTTTGCCTTTAATGATCGCCGGTTATTCACTTGATGTGCAGAATACGCAGGCTCACAGACTGCTGAAACATGTCAAACTCACCGAGCATGCAGACAAGTACCCTCTTGAACTGAGCGGCGGGGAGCAGCAGCGTGTCGGTGTCGCCAGAGCTTTGGCAAAAAACCCTGTACTGATCCTTGCAGATGAGCCGACAGGGAACCTTGATGACTACTCATCCAATGTGATATGGGATCTGATGGAGAATGCCTGTCAGCAACTTGAAACTACGGTACTGGTTGTTACACACAAAATACCTCAGGTATTTTCGTTGCCGTACAGGCACTTTATTATCGAAGGTAAGGGTGTATATGAAGTACATTAAAAATCATCTGATGTTTATTCTGCCTTTGATGGCGATCTTGCTGGGTATCGAGTTCTATCTGGTCTTTGATCGTGCGACAGATACGTATGAAAAAGGGCTTCAGGAAGGGTATTCGATGCTTGTGGTGACAAATGACCCGATGGAGACCGATGCATTCAGGGCACTCAATAGACATATCAGCAAAAGCGAACCTATAGAACGCGACAAGATCGTCTCCAAGATCGCTCAAGGTGTCACAAAAGAGGGCGAGGAAAAGATCCTGAAGTCATTGCCCTATTTTTATAATGTTCACCTGGATGAGTATATCAGCACAGAAGAGCTGATAGGGCTCAAAGAGGATCTTGAGAGAAGTCCGCTTATCAAAAAGGTCGAAACATTCGGAAGCAACTACGAATCAAACTATAGGTTGTTCACTTTTATCAAATTTACGTTAAAGATCTTTATCGGATTTATGACAGTGGTGAGCCTCTTTTTGATCATGAAACAGATGGAGATATGGAAATATGCACATAAAGAACGTATGCAGATCATGGAGATCTTCGGTGCGCCATTGATGCTGCGAAGCGGTGTACTCTTCAAGGTTGCGATCGTAGATGCGATCGTTGCTACACTGATCGTCAGCAGTATCTTCCTCTATCTCAAATTTCAGTGGGCCGTACACAGCGGTATAGAGATCATGGTTGAAAACAGAGATTATCTTTTCCGTGTCACAGACATAGGTGTTTTACTGGCTGCTGCGTTATTGATAGTGATCATTTCGGTCTATTCAGTCGTATATAGTGCCAAGGGAGTGGAGGAGTGAGGCTGATCATCCTTTCGTATTTGATGGTGTGTTCATTTCTTTATGGTGCCACCACTGTAGAGAAGATCAAAGATTCTGAAAAGGGTTTAAAGGCTACTTCAAGCGAGAAGAAGCAAACAAGCAGAAAAATTGAGAAGATCGCTGAAGATATCAAAAAAGCTGAAAATGATATTGTTTTCCTTGAAAAAAAGATCGGTCAGCTTCAGTCGGAACAGGATCAAACGGAAAAAGCCTATACACAGCTGAAGAGTGAGCTGAGTGAAGCAGAGAAGGAGCTTGATCAGATTTCTGCTGAGATCAAAACAAAGCGTGAGACTTTTTTATCCTTGGCTACCGAACAGTTCTCAGTGATTTTCGCATTGCAACAGTCAAAGATGGCGACTCGTGACTCTGTGATCTCGTATGAAGTCTATAAGGCTTACCAGACGTATAATAATGCGGAGATGGAATCCCTGAAAAATGATATTATCAGTTTGGAAAAAACACAAAAAAACAAACGTGCTTTACGCGACAAAACCCAGAAATCCCTCTCTGAGATTGTTGCAAAGCGGAAAGATTTTATACAGAAGAAAAAAGAAAAAGAATCTTATGTGAAGAGGTTGACGGAGGATGAGGAGAAGTATCAAAAGAGGTTTAACGATATTGTAGACAGACAAAGTATGCTTCGTGATACGCTTGCACAGCTCAATATTTTGCATCAAAGAGAGGTAGAGGAGGCAAAGCGTGCCGCAGAGGCAAGAAAAGAAGCGATACGACTGGAAAAAGAGAGGAAACGGAAAATAAGACTCGCCCAGGAGAAAGAGCGTGATGCACAACTTGCTCTCATGAAAGCCCAGACCAAAGAGGCGAAACAGGCAGCAGAACGTGCCGCCAAGGAAGCCAAAACAAATCGTATGGCAGCGGAAAAACAGAGTGACACGGTAAGAAAAGTGCACTCCTCCTATAAAAAGGGCGATACCTATGCCTACAGGGGGAGCAAGACGATCTCGCCTATCAGCGGCGCAAGAGTGGTTAAAAAGTTCGGAACCTATGTTGATCCTGTCTACAACATTAAGATCTACAATGAATCCATTACGCTTCAGGCACCGCATCAAGATTCAAAAGTCCAAAATGTGCTAGACGGAAAAATCGTTTATGCAGGTAGTACCAGTATGCTTGGGAAGGTGGTAGTGGTGGCACATAGCGGAAAACTGCATACCGTTTATGCCGGCCTTTCGAAGATCGCACCGAATATCCAAAAAGGCCGTAAGATCAAAAAAGGGTATGTTGTGGGAAAAGTGAACAGCAAGCTGATCTTTCAGGCGACAAAAAATTCCAAACATATCGATCCGGTCAAACTCATTTCCATATGATGATGAGAGGATAGGGAGAGGTTGGTTGTACAGCGGTTTAAACCCAACCTAAACCTCTTTTGGATATAATCGCGAAATTCTATAAAGGGCTACGAGTGGCAAAAAGAGTATTAGTAAAGTTTTCTGGTGAAGCATTGGCTGGTAAAGAAGGGTATGGTATTGATACTCAGATACTTAAATTTATTGCGAGTGAGATCAAATCTCTGATCGATGCCGGTGTCCAAGTCGGTGTTGTGGTCGGCGGCGGAAACATCATCCGTGGAGTCACTGCCGCATCCGACGGTATCATCACGCGTACAAGTGGTGACTATATGGGAATGTTGGCAACAGTGATCAATGGTGTAGCGATCCAGGAAGCGCTTGAGCATATCGGTGTAGAGACAAGACTTCAGACTGCAATCGATATGCAGGAGATCGGTGAGGCATTTATCGTAAGACGCGCAAGACGTCATCTTGAAAAAGGCAGAGTGGTGGTTTTTGCGGGAGGTACGGGGAATCCATACTTCACAACGGATACGGCTGCGACATTGAGAGCATCGGAGATCGGCGCTGATATGTTGATCAAAGCCACAAAAGTAGACGGCGTGTATGATAAGGATCCAAACAAATATCCTGATGCGGTAAAACTTGATACAATCAGTTATGACAAAGCACTTGAGGATCATATCAAGGTAATGGATGATACGGCGATCGCACAGGCAAAAGACAACAAATTGCCGATCATTGTCTGTAATATGTTTGAAAAAGGTAATCTTCTCGCGATTATCAATGGTGATACCAGCCTCTGCTCAATCGTTAAGTAGGGCTTTGAAATAAGGTGTCCTAACAGCCTTTAGAGGTGTGTTAGACAGTGAAGCGATAAACAGTAAAAGGACGAAGATGAGAACAGAAGTATTGACAGCAAGAGCAATGGAAAAAGTAAATCACGATAAATACCTTTTGGCAAATGCGGTAGGTAAAAGAGCCGAAGCGATTTCCAATGGAGCAACACCGAAAGTAGATGTAGATATGAAGAAGATGAAAGCGACTGATATTGCACTTTTGGAGATTGCTGAAGGTAAAATCGAAGTAAATCTAGAGGAGTAGGCCTCTTGAACGCTTTTTTGGAAAAAGCCAAACATATCAACACGATTGAAGAGGCAGAATCTCTTCTGTGGGAATATGTACCCTCTCCTCAACCCAGTACCAAAAAAGCGTTGGAGCTCTCCTCTAAAGCACATGAAGGGCAGTTCCGCAAAAGCGGTGAACCTTACATCGTTCACCCGATCCTTGTCGCAGCGATCACTGCTGCCTTCTCCAATGATGAAACGATGGTTCAGGCTGCACTGTTACATGATGTGGTTGAAGATACTTACTATGAGATAGAAGATCTGGCGGATGTGTTTGGCGAAGATGTTGCGCACCTGGTGGAAGGGTTGACCAAGATCGTCCAGATCCGTGATGAAAAGCTGGTATCATCCGCTTCGGATGAGCGGCTGATCAACTCAGCACTCAGTTTTAGAAAAATGCTGATCGCATCGATCAAAGATATCCGTGTATTGGTCATAAAACTCTGCGACAGACTGCACAATATGCTGACGCTCGATGCCCTGCCTCCTCATAAACAGAAACGTATTGCAGAAGAGACCTTGGTAGTCTATGCCCCTATTGCACACCGATTAGGTATCGCCAGAATGAAGAATCAACTGGAAGATCTGAGTTTCTACTATATCTATCCGGATGATTATAAACATATCGATGACTATGTGAAGTCAAATGCGCAGAACCTTCAGCTCAAACTGAATGCCTTTATCCAGAAGGTGACAGAGATGATGCTCAAAGACGGATTTGAAGAGGGGGAGTTTGAGATCTTCGGGCGTATGAAACACTACTACTCTACCTATCTGAAAATGCATAGAAAAGGGGTGAGCATAGAAGAGGTGCTTGACCTTTTGGCGATCCGTATTATCGTCAAGAAACCGATAGAGTGTTATCAGGTACTTGGCCTACTGCATCTTGGGTATACGCCGCTGATCTCACGTTTCAAAGACTATATCGCCGTACCCAAAGAGAACGGCTATCAGACGATCCACACGACACTGTTTGATGAAGAGGGGATCGTAGAGGCGCAGATCAGAACCGAAGAGATGCACAAGCTTGCAGAGTATGGCGTCGCTGCACACTGGAAATACAAATCCGGGGGTGAAGGGATCAACCTTGAATGGCTGGAAGGGCTCAACTACACCAACGAATCCATAGAGGAGTTCTATGAGCTTGCCAAGTGTGACCTCTTCTCAGAGGATATCACCGTATTCTCGCCAAAAGGGGACTACTATACATTGCCTAAAGGTTCAGTGGCACTGGATTTTGCCTACCTGATCCACTCTGAAGTCGGTGCTAATGCAGTTTCCGCTATGATCAACAAGCGTGAGGCTCCGCTGTTGACTGTTTTGAAAAACGGTGATATCGTGAACATCGTCAAAGATAATACCCCGCATCTGCACTGCAGCTGGCTTGATACGGTAAGGACTTCCAGGGCCCAGGAAGGGATCAGAAGTCTCTGCCGCGCAAGGATAAAGGAGGCCAATACGCTGAGTGCCTACAATATCCTGGCCAATCTTTTCAGTCAGCCGAGTAGACAGATGAAGGCATTGGTTGAAGAGATAGGGTTGCAGGATACCATACACAAACTTCCACTGAAGATTGATTATTATAAAGAGACGATCCGACAGGTTGCGGACTTTTTGGGTAAAAAAGAGTTCCGCTTCTGGGAACTGAGGAGAAAAGGGTATAAGAAGCCTGTGTTCAAAGAGATAGAACATCTTAAGTTCTTTACTAACAATACGATTGATAGCGTAGAGTTTGATTACTGCTGTCATCCCAAAGTAGGTGATCAGATCGTAGCATTTTATAAAGAGAACAAGGCAGTTGTTCACCATAAGTTATGTAAAAAAGCCTATGCCCTGATGAAAGAGGGACATCCGATGTTGTATGTGAGCTGGTCAACATCAAAACTCTCACGCTATCGTTTGACACTGGGGTTGCAAAACAAAAAAGGAGTACTTGCCGAACTGCTTCATAAGCTCTCGGATCTCAATCTCAATGTGATCAGCATAGAGTTGGGAATACAGAGTTCTGACACTGCGGAGTATTGTCAGATTGAAGTAGAGAGTGATCAGCCGAACAAAGCGATATTGGCAGAAAAAATTTCACAAAAATTCAAGCTTATCGAAATAATTAGCCTGGATGATGCATATAACAAATAAGGACAGAGATAGATGATAACTAAAGCACTTGAAGAGATTCGCAGAGGTACTGCCGAGATCATAGACATGGAAGCCATTGAAAAACTGGTAAAACGTTACTATGAGACGGGTGAGACCTATACAGTGAAAGCAGGATTTGATCCTACTGGAGCTGATCTTCATTTGGGACATACGGTATTGCTTCAAAAACTCAAAATCTTTCAGGCGCACGGCGGAAGAGTACAACTGCTGATCGGAGACTTCACTGCAACGATAGGCGATCCTACGGGTAAAAGTGAGACAAGAAAAGTACTGGACCATGCGACCATCATGGCCAATGCAAAGACCTACCAGGAACAGGTCTTTAATGTACTTGAGGAGAGCAAGACTACCGTTGTATACAACTCAAAGTGGCTTAACGAACTGGGGGCGTCTGGACTGCTTGGGCTGACGACACTCTTCAACGTAGCCAGAATGCTTGAACGTGACGATTTTGAAAAACGTTTCAAATCGGGGCAGAGTATCTCTATCTCCGAGTTCCTTTACCCGCTTCTTCAGGGATATGACTCTGTCGAGCTCAAATCAGATATCGAGATCGGGGGAACGGACCAAAAATTCAATCTTCTGATGGGAAGACATCTCCAAAGAGCGTATAATGTAGGGAAAGAGCAGGCGGTACTGATGATGCCTATCCTTGAGGGACTGGACGGTGTACAGAAGATGAGTAAATCTCTGAACAACTATATCGGCATTACAGAGAGTCCTAAAGATATTTACGGTAAAACACTCTCTGTTTCCGATGATCTCATGTGGCGCTACTATGAACTGCTGAGTGAAAAACCGCTCGATGAGATCGCGCAGTTGAAAGAGGATGTCAAGAACGGTACAGTTCACCCGAAAACAGCCAAAGAAAATCTAGCTTTGGAGATAACTGCTAGGTTCCATAATGAAGAATTGGCTAAACTAGCCAAAGAGGAGTTCAACTCTGTATTTAAAGCAAATCAGATTCCGACTGATATGGATGAATTTGATATGGAGGATGGTATCTGGGTCTGTCAGGCACTTGTGGATGCCGGACTTGAGCCTTCGACATCGCAGGCGAGAAGAGATATCAAACAAAATGCAGTGAGCATCAATCAAGAGAAGATCAGTGATGATAAACTTAACCTGGGCTGCGGGGAGTATATCCTGCAGGTGGGAAAAAGAAGGTTTGCGAAAGTGAAGGTAAAATAAGTGACATTCAAATCTTTTAAGATCGGTAAATACACGATCGAAAAGCCTATTATTCAGGGAGGAATGGGGGTTGGTATCTCTTGGGACCAGCTTGCCGGCAATGTATCAAAGGAAGGAGGTCTAGGCGTGATCTCCGCTGTCGGTACGGGTGTCTATAAAAATAGAAAATACCTTGATGACAAAGAGATGGTCGGCAAAGACCACCGCCCGCTTGAAGCGATCAACTTCTATTCTTTCAAGGCACTCCAGAAGATCTTTGAAAATGCGAGAAAGATCTGTGGGGACAAACCGCTTGCCGCAAACATTCTTTATGCACAGACAGACTATGACCGTGTGGTAAAAGATGCATGCAAGGCCGGTGCCAATATCATCATTACCGGTGCGGGATTGCCACTGACTATGCCTGAAGCGGCAAAAGAGTATCCCGATGTGGCACTTGTTCCGATCGTATCCACGGCAAAGGCATTGCGTATCCTCTGCCGCAGATGGCAAAAAACGCACAACAGACTGCCCGATGCAGTGATCGTAGAAGGGCCTCTGAGCGGAGGTCACCAGGGGTTTAAGTACGAAGAATGTTTTCTCCCCGAGAACCAGCTTGAAGTGATCCTGCCTCCGGTTGTAGAAGAGGCAAAAGAGTGGGGTGATATCCCCGTGATCGCGGCAGGCGGTATCTGGGACCATGATGATATCGTGAGAATGCTGGAGCTCGGAGCAGTTGCGGTACAGATGGGTACACGTTTCATAGGCACGGTGGAGTGCGATACCAGCGATGCGATGAAAGAGATATTGCTCAATGCAAAAGAAGAGGATATCAAACTTTTCAAATCTCCGGTAGGCTATCCTGCGCGCGGAGTAAAGACACAGTTGCAGGCATCCATAGAAGCGGGTACGGCACCGAAAGTGGCATGTATCTCAAACTGTGTGGCTCCATGCCACAGAGGGGTAGAGGCCAGAGCGGTGGGATACTGTATCGCTGACAGGCTGACAGATGCCTATGATGGGATTGTGGAAACTGGACTCTTCTTTAGCGGTTCCAACGGCTACCGCCTCAATGAGATCATCACGGTCAAAGAGCTTATGGATAAACTGATGAACGGAGAAGAGTAATAGACCATGTTGAGACGGAGTTATCTTCTACTCGTTTTTATCATGACGATGTTCTTTTTTCCCCCCTCTCTTTTCGGTGGAATGAACAGTATGACCAAAGCGATCGTAAGCCAGGGTGAGCTGAAACTTTTTTTTGCAAAACCTCTTGAGAAACAAAAGATCAAGCACTTTACTCTCCCGAACCCTCACCGGGAGATCTATGACTTTATAGATATGAGGCTGGGGCATAGCCGTGTTCCGCTTGGATTGGGAAACAATATTCGTATTGCCCAGAACAATGCCACTACCGTACGGGTGGTGATAGAGAGCCGGAGACCTTTTGAGCCAACAGCCTATCAATCGCTTTTTTCTAAATCAACCTATCACATCTCTCTGCCAAAGAACAGTGCGTATATTCAAAAAGGATCTTCTCCTGCACAGCAGGCTTATGCGAAACCACAGGCACAAAAGACTACGGCTAGACGCCATACAGAGGTGATAGTGATTGATGCAGGTCACGGTGGACATGACGGTGGGGCAATTGCCGGAGGGAAAAGAGAAAAAGAACTTGTTCTTGCGATCTCCAGGAAGGTAGAAAAACAGTTAAAAAAAAGGGGGTATCCGGTCTATCTGACAAGAGGGAGCGACCGTTTTTTAAAACTGGATGAGCGTACACGTATTGCCGATAGAAAAGATGCAAAAGTTTTTATCTCGATTCATGCCAACTCGATTGATAAAAGTAAACAGGATAAAATGGAGGGAATTGAGACATTTTTCCTGCAGAATACAAGAGATGAGCGCTCTAAACGTATTGCAGCCAGAGAGAATGAGGCGGTGCTCAAGGGGACTGATAATGTCAGCAAGCATGTGATCATAGATTCAGTGCTAAGCGGTCCGAAGATCGTTGAATCAAACAAGCTGGCTATCGATATCCATAGGCGTATGATGACCAATGCAAGAACGCTTTACAGGGATGTCAAGGATGGCGGAGTACGTCATGCACCGTTTTATGTCCTGGTCGGTGCAAGCAGACCCTCTGTGTTGATCGAAGTGGGGTATATCTCCCATCCGAAAGAACGCAAGCGTCTCTTCACTACAGAGTATCAAAATATTCTTGCCAAAGGAATCGCCGAAGGGATAGAGAACTACCTCTTTAACCGAAGAAAAGAGATCGATTTTTAAAATTTCCCCTCACTGTTGGCGATCGACTATTTTGTTCGATCACATATCGATCAAAATAGTATTGATCCTGTCGATGATCTCATTGATGGCTTCTGGAAATCTGGCCAGTTCCGCCTCCATCTGTGCATCGATCGTTTTGCCGAGTTCGATATCCTCAAGAAGGTTCAGGTATTGATTGAGAATATCCCGTTTTTTGGCACACTCTTTGCACATCACCAGACTTTCGCATATGCTTTCATTGAGCTGAAGGTAGGTATTTTCAGTCGCATCGATCAGCACTTTGAGATATTTTTTATGCGAGAGATCTTCTGCTGTCAGTATACCACCCAACACGATTTTTACCATCTCGAATTTTGCCTTGATGACCAAAACTTTTTCTTTCATAAACTTCCTCCTACAAAAGTTGTATTATGAAGTATAACCTAAGATAATTAAATTTTAATATACAATATTATTGGTGAAATCTTTTGAAAAGTTTCAAATAAATTGCAGAACTGGGAAGAAAAATGAGGAGGAGCATGAAAGCCAACCCTGTTAAAAGATCAACAGGGTGTTCCAGATAAGGATTTTATGGCTTATTTGTAGTTTTTGATCGCTTTTTCAAGGATTTCGGAAGCAGCTGCTTTGTCTTTAAAGCCTGATACTTTTACCCATTTGTTCGGCTCAAGCATTTTGTATGTTTCAAAGAAGTTTTTGATACGATTAAGTGTATGTTCCGGTACATCCGAGAGGTCCTGGATATTTGCATAGGTCGGGTCAATTTTCTCAGTCGGTACAGCAAGCAGTTTTTCATCCCCGCCTTTTTCATCTTCTGTCAAAAGTACACCGACAAGTCTACATTTGATGTATGAACCTGCCTGAAGCTGATAATCACAAAGTACAAGTACATCTGCCGGATCACCGTCATCAGAGAGTGTGTTCGCTACAAATCCGTAGTTTGCTGGGTAGTGCACAGCAGAAAAGAGCACTCTGTCTACCTCTACGGCGCCTGACTCTTTGTCGATCTCATATTTGATGTTTGAGTTCAGTGGTACTTCGATGATTACTTTTACTTCATCTGGGCATTTACCCGGTCCAATTTTACTAATATCCATGTGAATATCTCCATAAAAAATTTTCGTGATAATAACATAAGGTTTATTTGTAAGAAGTTAAACCAGATGGACCCTTCGGATCCATAGGTAATATATGGCGGTAAGGAGAAAACCGATCGCCAGAGTGAGGGTAATTTTCTCCAAACTTATCCCCCATTTAGCGGCATATCCGATAAACATTGCCGTCAAGACGTTTGAGATCATAAAAAACATATCATTATAGGAGATGATACGCCCCATGTATGCTCGGTCGGTATTTTCCTGTATCATCAGGTAGGTATATGCCCAAAGTGTCGTAGTGAAGAGTCCCACGATAAAAATAGCTATCAATGATATATAGAAATTTGCCTGCAGTTGGCTCCAGGCAATGATCGCAGCACCCTGGGCAACAAAAAAGTAGTGCAGATTGTCTTGGCTAACGATCTTTGAGAAGAAGATGGAGCCAAAAAGCAGGGCGATCGCACGCGTAGCATTCAGCCAGCCTATTGCCAGTGCTACGGCAATGATCTCCTTGTATTTCAGGTCAGCCAGAAGTGTTACAAGTGCGTCAAAACTGGTAAGCCCGATACTTGCATGAAGTAAAATAAGGTGCATTATCTTCGGGTTGCTTTTAAGATAAACAAAACCATCTCTGAACATTTTCCAATTTGACTCGGTATGCTCTTCTTTCTCCAGATCCACCTTTAGGCCAAAGAGAAGCAGGAGTGCCAGTCCGTAGAGCAGGGCATCGAAGATAAAAGCCATATCATACCCCATATAGTGTGTCGCTATGCCTCCGATGGCCATACCTGAAGCATAACACAGGGACCAGATGACCGAATGTATCTCATTGGTGCGCTGAAGCATTTTTCCTTGAAGTATCTTGGGAAAGAGCGTCATCTCGGCAGAAAAGAGTATAGAAGCAGCCGCGGAACGTATAAAGATCAGGAGCATCAGTATCCACACATAGCTCAGTGAGTCTATCAGTATGAAGCCAAGCGTCATGGTGATCTCGACAAAAAGGAGGCTCATCATCAGTTTTTTGAAATCTACCCTGTCCACGACGATGCCGATGACAGGAGCCAGTACAACGGATGGGAGCATACTCATAGCCGCAGTGAGTGCAATCGTCAGTGCATCCGCCCCATATCCGACAATCATGGCAAAGATGGCAACCTGGGAAAACCATGTACCAAAATAGGAGAGAAACTGTATCGCTGAAAGCCGTCTTACGACAGGGTGCTTCAATACTTCTATATACCCTGCCATTTAGATATTGCTCTCATCATGAAGACCGTAGTGTATGCCTTTAAGATCCAGCAGATCGGTATACATTTTAAAGGCACGTTCGGCCAAATTTTTATCATAGGAGGCTACGGAAATGGAAACCCGCCATCCATCTTCATAGAGTTTCGGCAGTGATGAGAACTCTACCTCTTTTGGCATCTGCTCCATAAGGTCAATAAAGATATTTTCCTTGCAAAGCGCGGTGAGGGTATGGCGGTAATAGGTCTGTCTGTTGGGGATAAGTCTGGTTAATATCTCTTCTACCATAGGATGGCTCATTTCAGGAAATCCAGGCATAAAGAAATAACGGTCATCAAGGCTGAATGCCGGCATTTTATTGATGGGGTTGTCAATGAGCTTTGCACCTTTTGGTAGTTCTGCCATGCGAACGGAGTAGGGGTAGGCTTTTTCTCCCAGTTGACCGACGATAATCTTTTTGGCTTCCTGGTGCAGAGACAGTGTCCCGTCTCTCAATGCTATTGCGGCACATCGTCTCGTGTGGTCATCCGGAGTTGAGCCGATCCCCCCAAAACTGAAAAGTACGGCATTGGGCTGTGCAGCAATAAATTTGATCGTTTGAACGATGAGTGCAGGATCATCCTCGATAATAAATGACCCCGTCAGTTTATAGCCTCTCTGCGCAAGTGAGGAGGCAACAAAGTCAAAATGTTTGTCCCGTCTCCGTTGATTGAGTATCTCAGTGCCGATAATCAGTACAAAAAAATTTGGAAGACTCATTCTGTTCCTTTTGAAAGAGCATTTTTTAGCGTATTATAACGAACTCCGCTCTATTTTGATATTGGTTAAAAAATAATCAAGAGGTTCTATATACACGGGCCGCTCTACGCTATACTTTGTTCAGGAGAGAGAATGGATGATTGGCTATCGGCTGGTTTGTATCTACAAGTACCTGAAGAGCCTCCTTATATTTGATTGCATTGATGCACACTTGTCCACTTCAGGTACTTGTAGATACAAATGATGTTTTAGTCATATCCTCCATTTTAGAGAACTCTATTTTGACTACGCTCTTTTATGTTATAATGAAACAAGGTTTTAGATAAAAGGAGCCAGTATGAAAAGTGTAGATATTAAAAAAATCTCTTTGGCATTTGCTTTAGTATGGATGATGGTCGGTTGCGGACAACCAAGCCCAAATACCAAAAAAGGTGCCGTAGTCGGTGCTGCAAGTGGTGCAGTGATATCAGGCGTGACCGGTGGAAATGTCCTGAAAGGTGCTGCAGTCGGTACGGTTGTCGGCGGAACAGTAGGGTATATCTCAGACCAGTAAGTGGGATTTCCTGATTCTGAGAAATGAGACGTTGTAGAGGAGTTGTGATTACTCCTCTATATAGTTTTTGAGTTTTCTTCCGACTTTCGGGTGTTTCAGTTTTTTAATCGCTGAGCTTTCTATCTGACGTACACGTTCACGCGTAACATTGAGCTCTTTCCCGATCTCCTCAAGGGTTCTGTCACTCTCATCTTCAAGCAGTCCAAATCTCATACGGATCACGGCTTTTTCTCTTTCATTCAGTTGATCAAGCACTTCATCGATCTGAAGGTTGAGGTCATCCTTGAGCACAGCATCTGTAGGACTGAGCGTATCTTTGTCCTCAATAAAGTCCCCAAATCTTCCGTCATCCTCATCACCTACCGGTGTCTCAAGGCTCACTGGCTCCTTGGTGATCTTGATGACATTTTTGACCTTGTCTACAGAGAGTCCCACCTCCTCTGCAATCGTTTCAAGATCAGGTTCTCTTCCTGTCTCCTGGAGATGTTTACGGATGATCTTGTTGATACGGTTGATCGTTTCGATCATATGGATCGGGATACGGATCGTACGTGCCTGGTCCGCGATTGCACGGCTGATCGCCTGGCGGATCCACCATGTCGCGTAGGTGGAGAACTTGTACCCCTTCTCGTACTCGAACTTGTCAACGGCTTTCATCAATCCGATATTCCCTTCCTGGATAAGATCAAGGAAGGGAAGTCCGCGGTTGGTATAGCGTTTTGCGATCGATACGACCAGCCTCAGGTTTGACTTGGCCATGCGTGTTTTGGCCTTTTCGCTTTTTGCTTTACCCTGGCGGATCTGGTTGAGTACCTCCTGAAGTTTCTCTTCGCTCAGGTCAAACCCGCCCTTACTTGCTTCACGGGTCTCAAAGAGCTTTTTGATCTCCACATAGGTGCTTACCATGGTAGTTTCAGGAACAGCATCAATGATATCATCTTTATCCATATTGATAATATTGTCCAGAATCTTCTGGTGATTTTTTTTCAGGATGTCATTAAAGAGCGGAAGTTTGTACTCAAGACGCTTGAGCTCTCTTTCAAAACTGTCATCGCTGGTGAGAGCAGTTTCCATAGCCTTCACAAGTTCATTGATCAGTTTTGATGTCGGCCCGAGGTTGATCAGGGCACGCTTAAGGAGCTCTTTTTTGAAAGCGACTTTAAGACGTTCATGGAGGATGACCTCTTCGTCGCTTTCATTTTCCATCATCTTGAGCATCTCTTCACGTGCTTTCATCCACTCTTTTTTGGCTTTCTCCAGCTGTTTGAAGCTGTCTACAACCTGTTTTACTCTGCTGTCATCTTTTGGTGAATTTTCATTCTCTTCGTCATCATCATTCTCGTCATCATCTTTGTCAGAGTCACTGTTCTTGTCATCTTCAAAACTTTTGAAGAGCTCTTTTACCCGTCTTTCACGGTTCAAAAGAGGGCCTTTATAGTTGAGGATGTAGTCGATCAGATAAGGTACGGAACAGATCGCATCAAGGATGATATTCTCTCCCTCTTCAATTCTTTGGGAGAGTTCAACCTCCTCTTCTTTGGAGAGGAGAGGAATTTTCCCCATTTCACGAAGGTACATACGCACAGGAGAGTCGGAACGGCTCCACTCAAGAAGTTCCTTTTCTTTAAGAAGGTCAAACTCCTCCAGCTCTTCTCCTGCGGCGATCTTTTTTTTCGCTTCTTCGATCTTTTCGGCCTGCTGTGTAGTAAGAAGCTTGGCATATTCGGATGAACTTACGATCTCTACTTTATTATCAAGGGATAATTTCTGTATTTTTTTGGCCTGTACAGCGGTAATCTGTTTATTGAACTCTTTGGCGATGTTCTCAAGCGTAATTACATCACCTTTTTTTTTGGATGTAAAGAGCGTCTCTACGCTTTTCATACTGTCTTTTACTGCTGCCATAATTTTCCTTGTTCATGAGAGTTTATAGTTTATTTAGCTCAGTTAATATTAAGGTTGGATTATACCGAAATTTTTCGATAAAAGATAGGGGTAGTTTGGTGATTTCTGTTTTTTTGGCTATAATCGCGAAAATATTTTTTGGGGCGAAGCCTCTTTCTAAGGAATGGATTTTGCAAGGTAAAGTTTGGAAATTTGGTGACAATATCGATACAGATCTGATCATCGCAGCAAGATATCTTAATACTTCTGAGCCGTCAGAGTTGGCAAAACACGTGATGGAAGATGCAGATCCGTCATTTGTTCACAATATGCGTGAAGGTGATATCATCGTAGCAGGTGAAAATTTCGGCTGCGGTTCAAGCAGAGAACACGCACCTATCGCACTGAAAGCAGCAGGTGTTGCGGCAGTTGTCGCACCCACATTTGCACGAATTTTCTATAGAAATGCATTTAATATGGGATTGCCTATCTTTGAACTTCCCGAGGCTGAAGAGATCGAGGAAGGAGATACGATACGTATCGATATGGATGCCGGCGAGATCATCAATGTGACACAGGCTAAAACCTATAAGTTCACGCCGATCCCTGAGTTTATGCAGGAGCTCGTTGATGCAGGCGGATTGATCAATTATGCAAAACAAGAAATCGCAAAACAACAAGCTTAAAAAAGGTTATATAGTATGAGTAAGAGTTATAAAATCGGCGTGATTAAAGGTGACGGGATCGGTCCCGAGATCATTGATGAGGCGATCAAGGTATTGGATGCCGTATCGGTAAAAGAGGGATTTACGCTGAGATATGAGGAGATGCTTTTAGGCGGAGCGGCGATCGATGAAACCGGTGTGCCCCTCCCTGATGAGACGATCCAGGGTGTAAAGAAGTGCGACGCGGTCCTTTTCGGTGCGATCGGCGGACCAAAATGGGACAACCTGGAGAGACACCTTCGTCCTGAAACAGGGCTTCTCGGTCTGCGTAAAGAGATGGGGACATTTGCCAACCTCCGTCCGGCAATGGTCTATGATGAGCTCGTCAATGCCTCGACTCTCAAACCCGAGGTGATCAGAGGTGTGGATATTATGGTCGTGCGTGAACTGACAGGCGGTATCTACTTCGGCCAGCCAAGAGCGATCGAAGGGGATAAAGCGTACAACACAATGGTCTATACCCGTGAAGAGGTAGAGCGTATTGCTGTCGTGGCGTTTGATATCGCAATGAAACGCAACAAGCGTGTCTGTTCTGTTGACAAGGCAAATGTGCTTGAAGTAAGCCAGTTCTGGAGAGAGATCGTTGAAGAAATTGCAAAAGATTACCCTGAAGTGGAGTTGACACATATGTATGTGGACAATGCCGCGATGCAGCTGATCCGTGCGCCCAAACAGTTTGACGTGATTTTGACAGGGAATATCTTCGGTGACATCCTCTCGGATGCGGCAAGTATGCTCAGCGGTTCGATCGGGTTGCTCCCGAGTGCAAGCACAGGAAAAGGCGTGGGGCTTTATGAACCGATCCACGGTTCGGCACCGGACATTGCAGGACAGGGTATCGCCAACCCGCTTGCTACGATCTCAAGCGCCAGCATGATGTTGCGTTATGCGCTTGGTGAAGAGAAAGCTGCGGACAGGATCGATGAAGCCATCAAAAAGGCGCTTGCAGACGGGTATCGTACGGGCGATCTGGGCGACTATGATGCAAAAGAGATCTGTTCATGCAGCGAGATCGGTGATATCATCGCTGATTATGCATCCAAATAATAAGCAGGGCATGAAACGAATAAGGTTCGTTTCACCTCTCTTAATAAAATTGCCGTATCGGCAATTTTATTAAGAGATCGCTATATGGTGTGCAGCAGTTTGCTGCATGTAAAATAATGGTTTTTCTTTTTTCTCTATACTTTTTAGAATAATCTATAGATAAATTATGGTGTTAAGGGTAACATAAATGGAAACAAGAGCAAGGGTTCTGATCGATTGTAATGATGCTAAGGGATTAGTCTATAGGATCTCGAAAGTCTTTTTTGAAAAAGATATGAACATTGACTCCAACCGTGAGTTTGTAGACAAAGACAGCGGGAGATTTTTTATGCGTTCGGTCGTGACAGGGAAGTTTGAACCCCAGGAGCTTTTGGCAGAGCTGAAGGCTACCGTCCCTGAAGAGGCAGATATCAAAGTGATCGTGCCAAAGCCAAAGAAGATCATACTGATGGCCACCAAAGAGTCTCATGCCCTTGGCGATATCCTTATCCGTCATGCGGATGGCGAACTGGATGCGCAGATCGAGTGTGTGATCGCAAACCATGATACCCTTGAAACACTTGTCCGTCGTTTTGATATTCCATTCTTCTGTATTCCTGCTGACGGGATGAACAGGGAGGAGCATGAAGAGAGAGTGATGGAGCTGATCGATACGTTCGAGTTTGATTTCATTGTACTTGCGAAATATATGCGTATCCTGACACCGAAGTTTGTCAAAGCTTATCCTCATAAGATCATCAATATCCACCACTCCTTTCTCCCGGCATTTATCGGTGCAAACCCTTATAAGCAAGCCCATGACAGAGGGGTGAAGATCATCGGTGCTACTGCACACTTCGTGACCGATGATCTGGATGAAGGTCCGATCATCGCGCAGGACGTGATCCCGGTCAACCACCGTATGGAGTGGAGGGATATGCAGCGTGCCGGACGCGATGTGGAAAAGGTGGTACTCTCCCGTGCACTCTCCTATGTGCTCAATGACCGTGTTTTTGTACACGGAAACAAAACGGTCGTGTTCTAATTATGTTTAATATTGTACTGGTTGAACCGATGATCCCTCAAAATACGGGGACGATCGGCCGTTTATGTGTCAATCTCGGCGCCACGCTTCACCTGATCAAGCCGATTGGATTTGATATCGATGACAAGGCGGTCAAACGTGCCGGCCTGGATTACTGGAAGCATCTTGACCTGGTCGTCTGGGAGAATTTCGAGGAGTTCCTTGCGGTACACCCGATCGATGAGCATACCCATATGGCAACGACCAAAACAGAGAAGATCTACTTTGAGGCAAGCTTCAAAAAGGGTGACTATATCCTTTTTGGTTCTGAAAGCAAAGGGATCGACGAGAGGGTATTGCTGGAACATCCTGAAAACTGTATCACCATTCCGATGGGAGGGGCCGGACGCAGCCTCAACCTCGGGGTAAGTGTAGGTATTGTGACCTATGAAGCGCTGCGCCAGAACTATAAGGGTTTTGAAAAAATTACGATACCTAATACACTGAAGGAAGCATAATGGGTTTTGGAGATATCTTTTATATTGTTGCCTTTGTGTTGTTTGCGTTTATGACCTTTGTGATCATCAGAAACTATTTCAGAAGCAAGTTTGATGATGAGGGAAGACGTAAAGATATGAGCGACACACAAGACGAGAATCAATCATCACAGTGATTGACTCCAGCGACCAAAGAGAGTTTATCAAATGTCAGAAATTAAGGAGGAACGATGATCCCCGCTAAGTATCTTCATCACGTACAGGCTTTTTTGCTTTCCGGCATTATGAGTTTTATCATGTCCGGAGCTATTTCGTTTATCAATCTTGGCGTCGTAGAGCAATTTATGGCTATCTGGATCCATGCATGGCTTGTAGCCTGGGCGGTTGCATTCCCTTCGATTTTGGTAGTTTTCCCTGTTGCGCGAAAGTTGGCTCTGAAGATCGCTTCAAAGTAGGGCAGATCTTTTCTTTGGCGATCATTGCTTCCCCTCATTGGGGCATGCTGCGCATGACAACTATACCGGTACCACTAACCCCCTATTTACTTACTTTTGGATAAAATCACGTATTATTATTGATAGTATAGGAATCTAAAAGATGACACAACCACTCCTTATTGAAATCGGTGTTGAAGAACTACCTGCAATACCGTTACTAAAGATCGTAAAAAATATTGAAAACTCCTGGCAGAATCTGCTGGATGAGTATAAACTCAGCTGTGAGTTCGAGTTTATCTATACCCCCAGAAGACTGGTGCTGAAACACAGTGCGATGCCGGAAAAACAAGAAGATCAGACGATCGAACTGATGGGGCCTCCTGTGGCGGCTGCATTCAAAGAGGGTGAACCGACCAAGGCAGCGGAAGGGTTTGCCCGCAAGTGCGGTGTGGGTGTCGGAGAGCTGGGACGTGCTGAAAATAACGGTCGCGAGGTGCTTTTCTTCAAAAAAGAGGAGAAGGGTGCTGAGACAACTGTGTTGCTGCAGGAGATGCTCGAGAAGTGGATCGCATCAATGGCATTTGGAAAGATGATGAGATGGGGGTCAAGAAGCGACGAGTTTATCCGCCCTATCAGATGGCTGCAGGTAAGAATGGGCAATGTGTCTGTGCCGGTAGAACTCTTTGGGGTAGAGAGCGATACGAAAACCTATCTGCACCGTATGGTCAACTATGATGCTGTTGAAGTGCCGAGCATCGACGCCTATGAAAAGATATTGGCCGGTGGTGCGGTAACACTCTACCCAAAAGAGAGGGAAGCGCTTATCCTGGAGCAGTTTGATGCACTTGAAGCGCGTGAAGGGATCTTTATTGAAAGAGATGCCGATCTGCTTGCAGAGGTGGTTGCGATCACAGAGAACCCTAAGGCACTGGTTGGAAAGTTCGATGAGATGTTCCTTGAACTGCCGCCAGAAGTGATCATCACATCCATGAAAGAGCATCAGCGTTACTTCCCGGTATTTGAAGGCGGCAAGATCACCAACAAGTTCGTGGTTGTGAGCAACGCCTATACAGATGACTACAGCAAAGTGATCGCGGGGAATGAAAGGGTACTCAAGCCAAGGCTCGCTGACGGTCTTTTCTTCTATCGGAACGATCTCAAGGCGGGGCTGAGTACTGAGGGGCTGGAGAAAGTACAGTTCCTTGATGGGCTGGGTACACTGAAAGATAAGATCAGAAGAGAAAAACATATTGCGATGCGTCTGCTCGGTCTTTATATGGAGAGAGTGGAAGTCCAGAGCGGCAAAGATAATGTCACGCTTGAAAAAGCAATGGACAGAGCGGTAGAGCTTGCCAAGGCAGACCTGATGAGCGAGATGGTCTATGAGTTTACCGAGCTTCAGGGACTGATGGGCTACTACTATGCCAAAGCGCTCGGCGAAGAGGAGATCGTCTACAATGCGATCAGAGAGCAGTATATGCCGGTGGGTGAGGGTGCGGAGCTTCCAAGCACGCTCTTCTCAAGTATTGTTGCGATGGCGATCAAGCTTGATACGCTTATCGGGCTCTTCAGTATCGGCATGATACCGACAGGTTCCAAAGACCCGTTCGCGCTCCGCCGTGCGGTCAACGGTATCGTGCGTATCGTTACGACAAATAACCTGGGCTTCCATATGGAGGATGTCATCGCACTGCTCAAAGGGGAGTATGCAGCGTTTGATACGCAGCTTCTCATTGACTTTATCATCGAGCGTATCTATAAATCATTCGATGCCAACCCGTCTGTGATCGCCGCTGTTCTTGCTTCGGGAGAGAGAGATATTAACGAGATCGCCAAGAAGGTCGCCGCGCTCAATGAGATCGTCAGCAGCGATGTATTCAAGGAGCAGTTCTCTACCTTCAAGCGTGTGGCGAATATCTCCAAAGATGTAGATCTGGATGCACCGATGAAGATCGATACGACGCTCTTTGCCGAAGATGCAGAGGTGACACTTTACAACGCCTACGAAAAAGTGATCAACGCAACCTATAAAGACTACAAAGAGGAGCTGGATGCGCTCTTCGGCTTGAAGCGCGAACTGGATGCCTACTTCGATGATGTGATGGTCAACACCGAGGATGCAGCACTGAAAGCCAACAGGCTCAACACCATCGGATCTATCTACAAGACATTTAGAGATATTGCGGATATCAAAGAGATCTCAATCTAAATGTCTTCTATCTACGATACCATCATTATCGGCGCAGGGATTGCAGGGGCTAGCAGTGCCTATTTCCTTAAACAAAAAGGAGAAAAGGTTCTTGTCCTGGACAAACAGGGTATCGCAACCGGAGGATCAGGGGCGGCAGGGGCGTTTGTCTCTCCTAAGATCGGCAAGGGCGGGCCGCTTCAGAGTCTGACCAATGAAGCATTTGTATTTGCAAAAAATTTCTACCTGGAGCATTTCCCCCACTGTTATCACCAAAGCGGTGTGGTACGCATCCCCAAAGATGAAGCGGATGCGAAGAAGTTTGCCGAGTATGAACCCCACAATGAAAACAGCTACAGCAGATGGGATGCAGAGAAGCTCAAAGCACACCGGATCAAGGTCCCTTTTGAGAGCTTCTTCTTTGATGAAGCGGGGGCTTGTGATGCGCCGGAGACATGCACGGCGCTTTTGGAAGATATAGATGTTCAGATATGTGCTATTGAAAAGATTTTCTATCGTGATGGATTGTGGGTATGCATTCCCGCTCAGGAGAGTGGGAACGAGGGTTCATCTGCCTATCAGGCGAAATCTATAGTACTTGCCACAGGGTATGAAAATGCGCTTTTTGATATGCGTTATATGGGCGTCAAAGGTACATGGGGAACCCGTGGGGATTTCCGTTCTCAGTTGCCTATGAAAGTGAGCATGCACCAGTCGATGTCGGTCTCTGCCAATATCAACGGTATTATCCGCCTTGGAGCGACACACGAAAAGGGTGTCAAAGAACCAAAACCGTGCGAGGAGCAGCAGGCACTTTCTCTGAAGAACAACGCTTCTGCATTGGTGGATACTTCGGATATGGAACTTGTCGAAATCTTCTGCGGAATGAGAGCAGGGAGCAAGGACTACTTCCCCCTGGTAGGAAAGGTAATCGATGTGGCGACGATGCTGGAGAGGTATCCTGCGATCGTACGCGGTGCGAAACCTGAATTAAAATATATCTACAACCTCTATATCTGCAACGGTCTTGGGGGCAGAGGGTTTGTTTTCGGCCCGTTGATGGGGAAGATGCTGGCCGATCTCGTCGTCGATCAAAAAGAACCGGATCCCCGGGTGAACTCGGACAGGCTCTTTTTGAAGTGGTGTAGAAAATCTCCGGAATTGGATGATATCAGATAGATAGTAAGTAGTAAGGAGGAAGTAGCAAGTAAGGTAAGCTTTTCAATGAAAAGCTTTTATTTTAAAGGTTGACGTAAATCAATCTATGAAAAATACTCCTATCTCCTATCTAGGTATAAACTCCCATTGCTCCCATTGCGGGATTTCACTGATATGGGGGAAGCCGTCCAGGATCTCCTGGGGCTGGAACTTGGGCTTGTAGGCAAAGGCCTTGCACCCTTCTACCCAGTAGCCGAGATAGATCCACGGAAGTTCAAGGATCTTGGCAAGCTGGATCTGGTAGAGCAGCGAGTAGGTCCCCAGAGAGAGCCTCGGATAGTCAGGATCATAGTAGAAGTAGATCGAGCTGATCCCGTCATCGAGTATATCGATCAGATCGACTCCGATCAGTTTGTCTCCATCCATATAGAGTATCTCTTTGCCAAAGTCATGTGCGCCGTCAACAAAGTTTTCAAAATACTCCCTTTGGGAGATATTTCGGTGGCTCCACCCATCTTTTTGGTGTTTGAAAGCATGGTATTTGTTGTAGAGATCGAGATGTGCTCTGGTCATCATGGGTTTCTGGACTATGATCTTGGTCTCTTTGTTGCGGTTGATCACCTTGCGCTGCGATTTGCTCGGCTTGAAATCTGCCACATTGATACGGATACTTTTGCATTCGTTGCACCCGTTGCAGATCGGATGAAAAAAATATTTTCCGAAACGTCTCCATCCCCGGTCGATCACGGCAGTGGTGAAGGTCTTGGAGGCATTGTTGACATATTTGTAGTGCATACGTACGGTTCTGTCAGGCAGGTAGGCGCACTCATAGTCCAACATGGAGAAGTCTGTTGATGGCGGATTGAGTAGATTTTTCTCTTCATTCATTACCGCGATTATACAGAAAATAGTGTAAAATTCGATTGATATTACGCTCTGTTTCCGATGTGGCATTTGTCTACTGTATCAGAGATGCTTCTCTTCTTCTGAAGAGGCACCGCGACTCGTCGCTTTTATTATGAGAACTAAGGTAGGGTATGTTTCTTTATCAACCAACCTCCGGATACTGTTACAACAGCGACTCAATCTTCCTCTATGATTTTATCTCCGGCTTCCAGCCTAAGGGTTCGCTCCTTGATGTCGGATGCGGCGTAGGGATCATTTCGCTTCTTTTGAGTCGTGATTTTCCTGTGAAGACCACGATCATTGACAAACAGCAGAAGATGCTGGAGTATGCGGTGCATAATTTTCATCTCAACCAACTTGAGGTGCAAAGCCATCTGGGAGACTTTACGGAGTTTATGAGCCAAGAGAGATATGATTTTATTGTCTCCAATCCTCCTTTTTATGACCCGAGAGTCACACAGAGCGAGGATACGCACCTCAATATCGCACGCTATGCGCACCATCTGCCCATCGAGGAGTTTATCAGAAGGGTCAAGACCTTTTTGAAACCCAAGGGATGGTTTATTTTCTGTTACGATGCAAAACAGATCGATCTGCTCTTGCATCATCTTAAAATAAATGGTATAAATCCCGAAAAGATCCAGTTCGTACATTCCAAGATCGACAGGGAGTCCAAGCTGGTGATGATCGCGGCGCGCAACAACTCCAGGTCGATGACACAGGTCCTGCCGCCGTTTGTGGTATTTGATGAGCAGAGTGTCTACGGGCCCAATGCACAAAAAGCATTTGATAAAGCAGGAACGCACAGCATCAAAGGGGACTTCGCTGGCAAGGAAGCAGCAGGCAGTAAGTAGCAGGGAGTGGGTTTGGGAGGCATTGCTGTGCAATGTTTTTATTGGATAAGGAGTGGGTTTGGCAATGCCAAACACTGCAGAAAATACCGATACCGGAAATATATAAAAGGAACATCGTGGAACTTCTAAGCGAAACAGGATACGGCTATAAGTTTGACCCCTCAGCGTGCGAGGCATGCGGAGGGCATTGTTGCACGGGAGAGAGCGGATACATCTGGGCAAAATATGAAGAGATAGAAAAAATGGCGGACTTCGTTAACCTTAGCCTGGAAGATTTTGCTACAATGTATTTAAGAAAGGTCAAACACCGCTATTCACTGATAGAAAAGAAACTGAGTGAAGAGAACTATGCATGTATTTTTTTTGACGAGAGCTTAAAGCGGTGCAGCATCTATCCTGTCCGTCCGAGACAGTGCCGCACTTTTCCTTTTTGGGAACAGTTTAAAAATAATGAAGATGAGGTAAGAAAAGAGTGCCCTGGTATCGTATAATCCTAGCTACCGCTGTGAGTGTTGTTTTGCTGCAGGTATCTGCCCATGCAAAAGAAGAGAATTTTTCCGAAGATACACTGATCATCAAAGCACTTTGGTTGGATGATCAGCTCGCATATGAGTACAGCAGACCTATCTACGGGGAGCTCTTTGACAGGACAGGAGAGAAAGAGTTTCTTTTCCGTGAAATGAGGTCCGCACTGCTCAGCCGAACCTTTATCGAGCAAAGCATTGAGCGCCTTGAGAGATGGGAGAAGAAGCATCCGGACACCTTGGAAGCCAAACGCCTTCTAATCCCTTTATACCTGACTGCAGATAGGGCAGAGCGAGCAGAAGAGGAGTCGATGGATCTGCTTGAACAGTCCCAGCAGCCGATCGATCTGGAACTTGCTTCCAATGCACTGCTCTATAATGCGCAGTTCGAGAAAGCACTTCAGCTGCTGAAAAGAGTCTATGATGAGACACTCCATGAGGGTATCCTTTTGAGAGTTGTAACCATTATGGATGAGTATACCAGAGAGCGCAAAGAAGCGATCGCGCTGCTGGAAACCCACCGGCGTATGCATATCTCATCGCAAAGTGTCTATCTTAAACTACTCAAGCTCTATATGAAAGAGAATGATATCGACGGGCTGATCAGTACCTATGAAGCGATGTATGAACTGGAAGGCAACGAGGATTATCTGAGAAGGATCATCGATGCCTATGTCTACAAAAGGGACCTTGAAGGCGCCACGGCATTTCTGGAAAAGCATCGTGAAGGACATGAGGATATCCTCTATGATCTCTATAAGGCAACAAGATCTTTTGAAAAAGCGATATTGCTGGTCGATCATTTCTACAGCCGGGACAAGGATGGAAAATGGCTTGCTGAAAAAGGGATATTGCTTTTTGAACAAGCAGAGGATAAAGATGATCGAAAGATGCTGAAAGAGGTGATCTCTTATTTCGAACAAGCAACTGCATCAGGGGTAGAGGAGAGTATCTATCTCAACTATTACGGGTATACGCTGATAGACAAAGAGTTCGATGTCAACAAAGGGATCAGCATCGTTCAGAAGGCACTCAAGCAACAGCCTGACAATACATTTTATCTGGATTCGCTTGCCTGGGGCTATTATAAACAAGGGAAGTGTAAAGAAGCCTATGAGGTGATGAAAAAGGTAATTGAGAAGGAAGGTCTTGAGCAGGAAGAGATCAGGGATCACTGGGAGGCTATCCGGAAGTGTAAATAAGAGAGCGTTCAGCGTTTAGCGTTTGGCGTTTGGATATAATACGCGAAAACTTAGCCAAGGCTGTATAGATGGCACAGATTTTAGATGAAATTATCAAGAGAACCAAAGCAGATCTTGAAAAGAGAAAAATAGAGTTTCCCGAGGAGTGGTTGGGGCGTTCACTCGCATATAACCCTTTTATGCCCAAGGATGTGAAGTCCGCACTCCGTTCTACTGAGGAGAACCCTTACCGTATTATTGCGGAGATCAAGAAGGCCAGTCCAAGCAAAGGGGTCATACGTGAGGATTTCGATCCGATGGTGATCGCGCAGCAGTATGAGAAAGGCGGTGCTGATTCACTCTCGGTTTTGACTGAACCCCACTATTTCCAGGGAGACAAAGAGTATCTGGGGATGGTGCGGCGCTATGTGAATTTGCCGTTGCTGCGTAAAGACTTTATCGTAGATAAGTATCAGATCCTGGAGGCATTGGTTTTTGGTGCTGACTATATTCTGCTGATCGCTGCGGCATTGAGCCGTAAAGAGCTGAAAGAGCTTTATGAGTATGCACTGCATCTG
>Ga0209206_10000010_pt1 | contig 47753 bp, 38 predicted proteins | sample ZodSprsou2mmetaG_FD_185478 | JGI IMG/M metagenome (GOLD analysis project Ga0209206, IMG submission 185478) | Hot spring sediment microbial communities from Zodletone spring, Oklahoma to study Microbial Dark Matter (Phase II) - Zodletone Spring... ...
TTTTATATTCGTCCAGGGCAGCATTTTTATCCCCTTGAACCAGATAAATCATCCCCAGACTATAGTGGGCGAAAGTATAATCCGGCTGAATCCGTATCACCTGTTTAAAGGATTCAATAGCTTTTTCATAATCCTCTAATTGGCTGTACGCCCATCCCAGGCCATAATGAGCATCGACATCTTCCGGATTTTGTAATACTGCCTGCTTAAAAGTATCAACCGCTTCCTGATACTTTTCCAGCTCTCCGTAAGCCCAGCCTAAGTTGTAATAAATATAAGTGTAATCAGGATTAATGCGAATAACTTCCTGATAAGCCTCGATGGTTTTTTCATAATTCCCTTTTTTATTATAGAGCCACCCCAGATAGAAAAAGGCATCGGCGTATTGGGGGTTCATTTGAGTTGCTTTTTTAAAACTTTCTATGGCGGCATCTTCATGATCTTCCATTTTCCGATAAATCATGCCCACCTTGTAATAAATTTCATTGGCAGAATCGAGGAGAAAATTTGCAGCCTTTTCCAGATTTTCGACCGCTTCCGGATATTTTTCCAAGGCCTGATAATTTATTCCCAAATGATAAAATGCTTTACCATAGTCTGTTTGAAAGTGTATAGCTTTTGTAAAACTATCAATTGACTTCTGGTATTCACCGATCTGTTCAAAGCTGATCCCTAAACCATAATAAGTTTGAGCATCCTCGGGGTCAAGCAGTAAAGCCTGTTGAAAGGCATCAATCGCCTCATTATATCTTTCTAATTCATGGTATGCCAATCCCAGGCCATAATGAGCGCTGGCAAAATCAGGCTTGCTGCGAACCGCTTCTTTAAACGCTTCCAATGCCTCTTTATTTTTTTTAAGCTCCAGATAGGATAGCCCCAAGCCGTAATATGCTGAACTATAATCGGGTTTCAAACGGACAGCATTTTGATAATGGGTTATTGCTTTTTCGAACTGGCCAGTGGTTTGAAATATTTTTCCCATTTGGAAATAAGCTTCCGCTTGCCCCGGGTCTAACTCGATAATCTGCTGGAAATAAGTAAGTGCTTCTTGGACCTGTTTTTTATTTTCTAATAAATCAACACCCTGAAAATACAATTCTTCAATTGACTTTTCCTGACCAAAACCGCTGCTACTACCCAAAACTACAAAGATAATGATCAAGATCAACGATACAAAAAATGCCCGTGAGTTCTTCATACCCTACCTCCTGCCTGTATTATCTAATATTTTATTATATAAGACAGATCATCAACAACCGGTGTATTTTAATTGGCATTATTCTTTTAGGCCTTTTTTATTATAATATACTTTTACAATTTATTCATTATTTTAATTTCTTCCATGCTTTTATTAACATACTCAATTCTTTACTTTTTATTTTTCTCCTATTCATCAGTTTTTTTTGGCAAACTCGCTTTTTTCGGAAAGTCCCTTCAGCTCTCTCTTTTGCTTTAAATAACTTTCTAATCTTTTCGGTTCAAGGATTCCTTCTTCTATCGCTTCTTTTACGGCACAACCGGGTTCTTTAGTATGGCTGCAATCATTAAATCTGCACCTTTGTGAAAGTACCTCGATATCCGCAAAGGTTTTCTCGACAATATCTTCATCTGCCCATAGTTGGATTTCGCGCATGCCCGGACTATCAATTATCATACCTTTTTCACCTGGCACCATGAATAATTCCCTAAACGAAGTGGTATGCCTTCCTTTGTCATCACTCCTTAAGGTATTGGTGGCCTGCTTCGGGGCATCAAGCAAGTAATTAATAATGGTAGATTTACCGGTGCCAGAAGATCCCAAAAATACTATGGTTTGCCCTTCCTTCAGGAAGTTGTAGATTTGTTCTACACCAGATTTTTCTAAGGCGCTCATGCAAAGAATGGGAATACCAGGGGAAATTAATTCGACCTCTCTGACAAATATTTCAACATCAGTACATAGATCAGCTTTGTTAAGGATGATCGCTGGGTTTGCTCCGCTATCCCAGATAAAAGATAGATAACGTTCAATTCTTCTTAAGTTAAAATCCCTATCGAATGTAGTGACCAGGAAAGAAGTATCTATATTAGCACAAATAACTTGCTCTTCTGTTTTAACTCCCGGTGTCTTTCGAGATAAGCAGGACTTTCTGGGAAGAACAAAATGAATAATAACTTTGTCTTCATGTTCCTTTTTGGTAACTCCTACCCAATCGCCTACTGCCGGAAATTTCTCTATTGATTGAACCTGGTACCGAAATTTTCCGGATATTTCTCCCTTCAGCTCGCCACATTCACTTAAAACACTATAAAGATTCCTATGAAAAGACGTTATTCTGGCCGGTATATAAATGGTGTTCTGCTGGTTATATTTCAGAAAATGATTCTCAAAAAAAGAATCCCACCCTGATTTTTTTAGATCTATCATCAATTCCTCCAAAAATATTATATTTTCTTTAAATTTTTTAATGGGGTAATTTTTCTTCTAAAAAAGTTTATACTTACAGAGGAATTTAAATTTGTTTTTTAATGATTTGTTTAATAGGCAGGAAAACCTCTGTGAAATAAAAACCATTTTTGAAGCAGTATATTATTTTTTTCTAAATTGTATCTCATAAACACTACCTCCTACCAAATGGATTTCTCCTCACAGAGATAATTTATATTACCTAAATTTAAATAATTTGTCAAAAAAAATACACCGCTTAAATCTTCGATGCCATGGGAGGTCATTCCAGAATTAATTCAAATCGCTGTTCCTCTACTTTGGTTCCCCATTGGTCACCGCTGAATTCTTTTACCAATTTAAAACCATTCTTTTCATAGAGATGTCTTGCCGCATCAAGGCCTTTAAAAGTCCAAAGATATATGCGTGGATATTTCTTATTCTTGCAAAAACTAACTGCCTCATTGATCAGCTGATTTCCAACTCCTCTCCCACGCAAGATATCAGAAATGATAAACCAACGAAGATGTGCTCCTTCTTTTTGGGCATGGATACCATCGATAGTGATGGAACCTTCCACGCGACCCCCGGTTGAAGCAGTCCAAAAACCATCCTGTTTTTCATTATATCTGCTCAGAAACTCTGAGAGCTCGGTGGCTACTTTTGCTTCAAAAAAAAGTGTAAAATCCCAATGCTGATGGTAGTAGGTACCATGAAGTTCGGCCACCCGGCCGATCGAACCGGGTACATATCCTTCAGTTATTTCTATATCTGCCATATCCTACCTCCTTATTTTATCTTTTATTTGATTTATAAATTCTTTACATCGGTGTTTATATTTTTTATTAAAAGAGCTGAACAAATAATGGCTAACAAATTTATCAAAGGAATAATGATGACTGCCGGAAATACGTTAACCCCTATTGAGGCCATCGCTATTATTTTTCCGCTTAATGCCGTCATCAGGATGGATAAAAAGATCATATAGACTGTGGCAAGTAAATAGCCGAAGGGTTTCCTTTTTAAAAACAATACCGCCGATACAAAAGCAATCGGGAGTAACAGCCCCAGGTCAAATCCCTGTACGATTAAGGTAGTGTAATGTTCTACCTCGGGTGGGCAAATAGTCCCCTTGAGCAATGGCGGCAACACAACGCTAAGCCATAAGAAAGCAATGGTGATTGAATTGAAAATAAGAAAACCACCGACAAATTTTACCGGTGTCGATTGAGTAAAACATGAGGGAACTTGCTTCAAATCAAAGGAAAACATGGTATTTGCGAAGGCAAAGAAAGAGGCACCCAGCAATATAACATACCCCAGAAACATTTCATTATACATAGCCATAGCAGTGTAAAAGAGATAAGTTACTAAAAAATAACCTAAGGTGCCTGCCAGAATAAATCGGGCTTTTAACGAATTTTTTCCGGTTAAAAATAAGGATACCAGCAATAAGGGTATGCCGATAAATAAGGTAACATAATCCTGGGCAATCCCCTGTACGGCCACTTCCCGTGACATATGCTGATATATCCCTTTTCCATAAATGGTAATCATTTGGCCGCGGATCGATTCATACTGATAAGTTCCGGGTCCCTGGTTGGAGCATATTCCCCATAGAGTAGCCAATAACGCTACAACGACTACTACGAAAACAAGTATATTGACGGTCTTTTGTTGTTTCATGTTTAGATTATCCTCCTTTTATTAATATTTTTTAGCAAGAAAATGTTCCAAATTGCCTTTATTAGATCAAAGTATTGATCATATTTAAAAATTTTTTCAATTATAACATGTAACGGGAATTTTTTTAAGGAAAAGTTAGGAGAGAAAGGGTTATAAGACATTACTCTAAAGAAAAAGATTAAAATGCGGCAATGGCAGGATCAATCTGGAGCCGGCTAAATATTAAGGGAAATAGGGTACCCATCCGCTTCCGGGCTCATCTGACGGATATGTTCAATGGCCTGCTCGGTGGTTAGCTGCTCCGGAAGGGTCACGAACTCGTTATTCATGATACTCCCGGCAGTATTCTCCTCATACTTCATCAACTCTTTAATCCCGTCAGCTTCTTCTTTAGGTAACAAATCCAGGAGTTGCCGGGAATCCTCGGGAGCTATTTCGGCTAAGAGGTCAACGGCCTCATCGGTATCCATCTCTTTTAGGATCTCAGTGATCTGTTGTTTGCTCATGATATTGAGCAGATCGGATTGCAATTCAGAGGGTAATTCAGAAATATACTTGGCGATGGTTTCCCGATTCTTGATGAGCCGGAATATTGCTATGATTTCTTGGGGAGAGAGTTTTTCGGCGATTTCACTAAAATCAGTGGGGTAAAGATCGCCTACCAGGGATCAAATTGAATTATATTTTTTTCCTATTACGGGTTGTGACATCAAATACAACAGCAGCTACAAGCACAAGTGCTCTGACGACGTACTGGAATGATATATCTATGCCCATCAGGTTCATGCCGCTGGTTAGTGACATCATAACAAAGGCACCGATAATCGACCCTGTTACCTTGCCGATTCCACCGGATGGTGATACACCACCAACAAAAGCTGCGGCGATTGCATCTAATTCAAATAGCGTCCCAGCCGTAGTTGTGGCTGATTTAAAACGGGATGCGAACAATATGCCCGACAAAGCGGAAAGCATACCCATGGAACAAAAAATCATATAGGTTATTTTCTTTACACTGATGCCGTTCAGTTCAGCCGCCTCCGGATTTCCGCCGACAGCATAAATATGTCTGCCGAGTACCGTCCGCGACATAATAAAATTATAGACAAAAACTAAAATTAATACGATCACCGCAGTCCATGAAAGGCCTTTGTATCCTGAGAGCACCCAAGTCATACCCCCGATTAAAGCCGAACCAAATATCAATTTAATGATGAATAAATGCATCCCTAATACTTTAAAATTGTAGGACTGCATCTTCCTGCGGTTGTTTATCGCGTTTACAATGAAAAATAGAATGATCAGTATGCCGAGGAAGAGTGTTACTTTATGCACCCCGGGTAAAATCCCAATATCGGGAATGTCGGGAATATATCCATTGCCTATAGCATTAAAAACGTCATTCGTAATAACTATCGTGCCCCTGCTCATGGTTACAAGTTGCAGTGCCCCCCTGTAACCTAACCATCCGGCAAGCGTTGCTACAAAGGCGGGAATCTTCATCTGCCCTACCAGAAAACCAGAGAAAAACCCTGCCATAATCCCGATAACCAGGGTAAGTGCGATGCTGACATATACAGGCAAATGCCAGAATTCCATAGCAGTTGCCGCTACCGCACCGAGAAATCCAGAAAGATAGCCAACCGAAAGATCAATATGCGAAATGATAATAACCAGCGTCATGCCAACCGCTAATACTGCTATATAGCCGGTTTGATTTATCAGATTACCTATGTTTCTCGATGAAAGAAAAACACCTTTCGTTGTGATGGTAAAAAACGCCATAATAACTAACAAGGCAATATACATGCCCCATTCACGGATATTCTGCCGAAGTATTTTGTTTATATCGTTAATGAAAATCACCTCATGTCTACTTGTTCGAGCCATTTTACTGCTTATTCCCTCCTTCCGCAAAATCATCGCGTGCACCTACTATGTAGGCCACTACATGCTCTCGAAAAGTGTCAATATCGCCGGTTACGGGAGTGTCACAGACCTTACGCCCGTGGCGCAGCACCATCATTCGGTCGCTAACCTGATAGATATCTTCCAATCGATGACTGATGATAATGATGGAACAGCCCTGTTCCTTGAGCTCCCGTACTAAATCGAGAACTTTTTTTATGGCAGCCACGCTCAGGGCGGCTGTGGGTTCGTCCATTATAGTGACCTTGGTGTTGAAAGCTGTAGCACGGGCAATAGCTACTGCTTGGCGCTGACCACCGGATAGGCTTTCTACTTTCAAGCGCACGGAGGAGATGTCAATCTTAAGACGATCTAACAGACGTTTTGTTTCTTGTTCCATGTAATGCTCATCCATCACACCGATCGGACCTAATTTTACGCTCACCGCTTCACGTCCCATAAAAACGTTTGCGGCTACGTCGAGATTGTTAGCAAGGGCTAAGTCCTGGTACACCATCTCGATGCCCTGCTGGTGTGCATCCCAGGAATTGACCATGTGCACTTTCTTGCCTTCGATAAAAATCTCTCCTTCATCTGGAATGTACGCCCCACTAAGAATTTTCATCAGGGTAGATTTTCCGGCAGCATTGTCACCCACTAATCCCAACACTTCATTATGGTGTAGAACCAGATCTACCCCTCGCAATGCATGTACACCACCAAAGCTCTTTTTGATGTTCCTCATTTCCACAACGGGGATTGCTTTTACCATAGGTTTCCTCTCTTAATTTAAAAAATGATAGATGTATGATTGTACTAAATAAAACCAATAGATTGTAATAACGAGCAAAGCGAACAATCCCTACGATAACCAAGAGACCGTTCGCTTCGCTCACGTTGCTCCTTATTTACAGTAGGCTCTTTAAAATTAATAGCTTTTCGGTTATTTCTTATTTCAATCCGGTAAATTCGGTGGCTTTATAGTAACCGGAATCTATCAAAGCAGCCTTCACATTGCTCTGGTCGACAGTAACTACTACAGACGGTTTGGCAGGAACATCAATTTTTCCGTTGTTATAGGTATGGGTAGCTTCAGGAGTTTTGCCGGTAAGATAAGCGACAGCCGCAGCGATTGCATCACTAACTAATGTTCTGACGTCTTTTAAGACGGTCATTGACTGCTTACCATCAATAATGTACTGTACGGATGGTATCTCGGCATCCTGGCCAGAAACCACATAGCTCTTTACATCATTATCTGCAGCAAATGCGTCTGCAATTGCACGAGCTGTACCGTCGTTCGGCGCAAGGATGAATACATTACCCTTATCAGCAACTCCAGCGACAGTCAAGTTAGCTTCAGCCAGGTTCTTGGCAGTAACAAAGTCCCATTGGGTGGTAACTTGGCCAATGATCTTACCCATCTCATTACGGGTTAATGTGGACTTGCCCTTTAGTGCAATAGCTTCGCTTGAGTTTTTGATTACAAAAGTGCCATCGACAATCTTTGGCTGAAGGACATTCCAGGCGCCCTCAAAGAAGAGGAAGGCGTTGTTATCGGTGGCAGCACCGGCATACAAGTAAAGCGGATTACCGGTGCCAGAAGCCTTGTCAACCAGGTACTGGGCTTGAGCCTCTCCAACAGCAATGCTGTCAAAGGTCACGTAATAGTCAACAGCTTCAGTTTCGCGGATCAGACGATCGTAAGAAACAACCTTTATTCCGGCAGCTCTGGCTTCATCTGCAGCGGCAGCAGCAGCGGTAGCGTCATGCGGGCAGATGATAAGAACTTTAACGCCCTTAGTAATCAAAGCTTCAACATTCTCTTTTTCTTTAGCGGAAGAACCCTGACTGAAAAGAATCTCAGCATTGTAGCCCGCAGTCTTCAGTGCATCATTAAAGCGGGTTTCATCTTGTATCCATCTTGGCTCGTCCTTGGTTGGAAGAACGATACCAACGTCTAGCGCAGACTGTGCAAGCGAAAAACCTGCTATCATGGAAACAAATAGAAACACAAATACCAATAATAATAATTTTTTCATTTTAATTTTCCCCCTTTTTTTACTTATTAAACATTATTTAAGAAAATTTACTTCGAGATTTATTTATTATATCGCCCCCTTTTTTCATCTATATAATAGCCTAATATCTTCAAAAACCTATTTTTATAATATATCACCTCTTTCCTGCTGTCAATTTTTCGCTTCTTGTGCTTAGGATCGGGCTTACAATATCACATTTTCCCCTCCCCTTTGATTCTTTTATCAACAGCAAGTGGCAGAATAATACACACCTGAGAAATTTAAATTAAAACCTATTTCTATTAATAATATACGATATCAATTTTAAAAATCCTTCTTTTTTTGAAAAGTTTTTCGGTGGAAAATAGAGGGTAGCCTTGAAGAAATTGGTGGTAAAAGGAAGAAGTTAAATTTCATGACCGACTTTTCGTGCTCGTACTGTTTTATCCATGTCAATACCCATATTTATTCCGATCTCTACCAGGAGATTCCAACCTACGGCAATTTCCAGGTAATTGGTAAAATCACCGTATTCCGGAATGATAATAGTGGGAAAGATAGTCTTTCTTGTAGAAATTGCTATCACTTTTAATCCTATTCCTTTAATGAGTACATTCTTATATTTTTCCTCTTCCTCTTTGAAGGGATCGACAATGACCACTACTTCTTCTGTATTCATCACTTCTTCTATGCCGTGAAAGGCATAGGTGCCTTCCAAAAAATCCGATTTTTTTCGGGCGATTTCGTTTGCCTTAAGGGTTAATTCCTCGGCCACGCCATTGTTTCTGCCCGAAAAATAAATCATTCTCGAATTCATTAGAGTTTCGGTAATCTCCTCCGGAATATGCATCTGTAAAACTTGGATGATCAAATTACCTAATTGATTAAAATCGGGCAGGTCCATATTATTCAATTTCCTAAATAATAAATCGTAAAAAAGCGCCTGTTCTACCACTGATTTTGTGGCAGGAACTGCCTTCTCTTTACCGCAGGTTAACAGATAGGATAGGTGAGCTTCATTCATGATAGGAGTTCCGGTATTCGCCACAATACTAATAATATTATCATGATTTTGTCTTTTTAATTTTTGAATTAATTCTAAATCTTCTTTTGTTTTTCCTGAATTAGACGCTACAAATACTGTACTATCCAGAAGATTATATTCGAGTGCTTGTGTGGCGCAGTCGGTATAAAAATCTTCTTTATAGCCTTTTTTCCGGGCTTCATAAATTGTCTTTTTTGCCGGAAAAATACGGGATGAACCTTCACCGGTAAAAAATATTCTTTCTTTTTTTATTTCTTGCTCATAAGATATTATTTTTTCAATATCAAGGTGCTTGATTACTTCACCCGTCTCCAGCATTTCTCTGATTAAAAAAAACTGATTATATTTAGTATCCTGTAAATTCATCTCTTCTCTCCTGTTACTAAGTAACCATTATAAATATTTTATAAAATTTAACTCACTGTAATTGGGGAGTTTACCCACAAGCGGTTTGATGTATTTGATATAATCATCAGTCACAAAATTTCCTTCAGCATTGATGTATTTATCATCCATCGTTTTTATCTTTACTGCCACCTGATCAAGAGGAACAGTATCTAATTCAATTTGGTAAGGAAAAGAACTCACCCGATGGATGGAAACCATAATTCCTGAAGCACCTTCTTCAGCTAATTTTATGGCTTTGATTCCACAGGCATAAGCTTCTTCCAAATCAACTTTACTAGCTCTGTCTATAGCACACATCGAGAGAGACTCGGTTATCTGGAATTCCCCCCGGTAATTTGTTTCCTGATGAATCAGCTGATATAAATTAAGGGCTGCGCTCCCGCCACCCATTGCACCATATTCCATATCGGGAAAATCATCCTGTATCCGAAGGCTGGCTACCAAACTTTTATCTTCCCAGAGGATACCTTCACCACAGACAATGGAAACCCAGCCATATTTTTCGATACATTCTTTTACGTCTGATATAAATCTTTCTCTGGACAAAGGCCTTTCCGGTATATAAATAAGATGGGGGGCATCGGATTCATTTTTTTTAGCCAGTACCGCTGATGCTGCCAGCCATCCCGTATCTCTGCCCACCGTTTGTAAAATAACATATTTATCCACGCTCTGCATATCCCGAGCAAGTCTGCCTGCCTGTTGAACTGAAAGGCACACATATCTCGCTGCAGAAGGAAAGCCCGGAGTATGGTCAGTCCCGCAAAGGTCATTGTCCACGGTCTTGGGAATGCCAATTCCGCTTAGTCGATAATTATTTTTTTTACAATATTGCTCTACCTGTCGAAGGGTTCCCATTGAACCATTCCCACCAATAAGAAAAAAATAACGGATATTGAATTTTTTAAGTTGTCTCAAAATAAGGGGAAATTCTTCCTCTTTTAAGATATATCTGCATGAACCCAGGGCGGATGAAGGCGTTTGCCGCAAGGCATTAATGACTCGAGGTTCCTCTTTCCCCAAATCAACAATCTCGTCTTTCATAAATCCTATAATCCCATTTCTCATACCAAGAATGTTTTTGATTTTTTTCGATTTAAGACCTTCTTGAATAAGACCACAAAGACTTGAATTTATCACCGAAGTTGGTCCGCCAAATTGTCCTATAATCGCATTTTCTTCCATAATCCACTTCCCTAATAGATTTAAAATTAGCTATACTCATTTCCAATTTTGTTTAAACTTCACATCGTTTTTTTATACTACCGATATTCTTTATAAAACTATTCCCGGAATTTAGAAAAGGTATCAAAGCCCACCGCTGAGAGAATAATGGCTCCTTTGATGACATACTGAACATAAATATGTATGCCAAGAAGATTAAATACATTAGCAATAATATTTAAGAGCAAAACACCGACTAGAGTCCTCACTACCGACCCTTCTCCGCCGGATACACTGGTACCGCCGATAACCGTTGCGGCAATCGCATCCAGCTCATAACCCTGTCCTGCCAGAGGTGTCACTGATAATAACCGGGCAGCATAAATAACGCCGGCCATTGCGGCCATTAAACCTCCGACAACAAAGGTAAGGATATGATAGTAATCTACTTTTACCCCGGAGAGCCTTACTGCTTCTTTGTTCCCGCCAAGGGCACAGGCATATCTCCCGAACCTGGTTCTCACCAAAATAAACTGCCAAAAAGCGACCATGATGACCAGGATGACCACCGGAAAAGGTATTGGCCCCAGATATCCATTTCCTATAAAAGCGAAGTCCGGTGCCTCCACATACAAGGGATACCCACCGGTATATAAATATACCAAACCTCTTACAATGGTCATGGTTCCCAAAGTTGCAATAATGGCGGGAATATGGATCTTTGCTGCCAAAAATCCGTTTAACAGACCGACCAATGAACCTACTACCAGAACTAACAATATGGCAAGACTCCAGTGCATATAGTTTTGCAGACCAACACACATAGCTGCAGACAGGGCAAGTAATGAGCCAACAGAGATATCAAAACCTGCACCAATAATAACAAAGGTTGTTCCTATGGCCATAACCCCGATAATAGAACTTTGCCTGAGGATATTGAGAATATTAGCCGAGGACAAGAAACCGGGTGTAATAATCGATAAAAAAATACATAATAAAATAAATATAAATAAAATGCCATTTTTCTTTATCGAATACCAGGTTAAATTTAAATTCATCTTTTTATTCATATTCCCTTCCTTATTTAATAAAATATTTTATTTCCAAATTTTAGCGCTTATTTATCTGCTTGTAATATAATTCTCATAATTTCTTCCTGGCTAACGCCCTGTTTAAATTCACTGGATATTTTCCCATGACTTAAAACTAAAATTCTATCCGAGACTTTCACCACTTCCGAAACTTCCGTAGAAACAAAAATAACGCAAACGCCCGATTCGGCCAGTTTACCTACAATGTTATATATTTCCACTTTGGCATTCACATCAATTCCCCGAGTCGGTTCATCCAGGATTAAAACTTTCGGTTCGGTTTGCAGCCATTTTGAGATAACCACCTTTTGCTGGTTTCCTCCACTTAAATACTTTACCACCTGATTGACGCCCGAAGTCTTTATACCTAATTTCTTTATGGCTTGTTTGGTTACATCAAATTCTTTTCTGGGTGAAATGACCCCTTTATTTACAAATTGGTCCAGGGTGGGAAGTGTAATGTTTTTGTATAATTCCAGCATCAGAACGAGTGCATCTTTTTTTCTATCTTCGGGAACTAGGGAGATACCTTGATTCACTGCATCTATTGGTGAACGAAACCTGACCGGTTTATCATTGATGAAAATTTGGCCGCCTTCCAGCTTGTCCGCACCAAAAATAAGCCGTGACAGCTCGGTCTTCCCTGCTCCCATAAGACCGGTAATACCCAAAACTTCACCGGGAGAAGCCTTAAATGACACGCCATTTATTCTTGGTTTTCTCCACAGATTTTCTACTTCTAAAATTGTCTTTTGACTCTTTTTCCCTCCGGTGGGTGGAGAGGTATAAGCATTTTTTAAACTCTCACCGACCATCATGGTAATAACTTCATCCCGGTTCACCTCTTTAGTAAGAACGGTTTTAATCTTTTTCCCATCCCTTAACACGGTAATCCGGTCGGCAATCCTAAAAACTTCTCCTAAAATATGGGTAATATAGAGGACGCTGATATGATTTAATTTGAGCTCAGCAATGATGCGGAAAAGATGCTCTATTTCATTTTCTGATAAAGAAGCGGTCGGTTCATCCATAATGATAAATTTAGTTTTATGGATGAGGGCTTTCAAGATCTCTACTAATTTTTGCTCTGCCACACCCAGGTTTCTTGCTTCTTTATGGGGAGGAAGTTCAAAGCCAAGTTTCTCCGAAATATCAAGATATTCCTGGTAGATTTTTTTTTCATCAATTAAGCCCCATGGGGTAAAACGCTCTACTCCCAAAAATATATTCTGAATCACCGTGAGCTGAGGAATTAAACTATTTTCTTGATAAATGACATTGATGCCGTTTTGAAAGGCCTGCGCGGGAGAATCAAATTCTGCTTTCTGGTTATTAAAATAGATTTCTCCTGAATTTCTTTTATAGGCACCTACCAGCACTTTAATCAGGGTCGATTTACCGGCGCCATTTTCTCCCACCAAAGCATGAACCTCATCCTGGTAGATTTCCAAATCTATATTGTCCAGTGCCTTTACTCCGGGAAAAGATTTATTTAATTTTCTCACTTCTAATATTACTTTTTCTTTTTTTTGATTTATGACTGTGTCGATAAGAAATCACCTACGGTTTTTAAATTTTCGTCGGGTATTTTCAATAAATCCCAGGATAAAACCATGCCTTTAACCTCCGTCTCTGCCAGGGATTCTAAATATTTTTTCAAAATTTTTGCGGTAATATGGCATAATCCGGGTATTTGCACTGCCTCGATTCCTACATAGATGTTGACATTTTCTCCTAAATCAAGTTCCTTTATTCTTTGCATCTCAAGGTAAATGATATTTTCGGAAATACCATTCTTTAACAGATCATTTATTTGGGTCGGCAAGTCCACCCCGATGATTCGACTTATCTCCCGGATGAACTGGCTTTCGTCCAGGGTGGGATTCATATTTAAGATCGCTTTCATAAAACAAGATAATTCCAGGGGAAGACCTGCCGGACCTGAGGCATGACCATAGATCATCGGCTTTATCCAGTCACAGGTCTTGGCTAATAACCGGTAATCTTGAGACACTAAAGGAGCCAAAGAGGGGGCAAATAAATCAACTCCTACAATTTTACCCATTTGTTTTGCCTTATCAGCAAAGATTTTTACCGCCTGATAAATATTTTGTTTACGGAAATCATAAAATTTTTTTAGATTACCTGGAATAATCATATCGGAAAAGGATTGGCAAGTTCGCAAATAAGTGATATCCATAGTTTTAAGTTTTTCAAAAACGGCTTTTGCCTGGTTCCGATAGTTTTCTAAATCCTCATCATATTGAGTATAAAATTTTTTCCGACAAAACTGACAAAAGCAAGAAAAAAGGAGTTCAAAGCCATTGGAAGGAGAAGGAAAGCGAATTCGATCTAAAAAGACCCCATCAAGGCTACTTTCTGTTATTTTATTCTGATATTGGTCAAATATTCGTCTTATATGCTCTCCATCGTTAGGGCAAAGGAATAAAAAATCTTCCTCCCCCTCTCCCAATTTATCCCAACAGCCATTTTTACCATAACCATATAATCCGTCGAATGTTTCTATTGCTTGCTCCCGTTCTATTTTAAAACCGAGAATATCAGCTAAAACAGGATACCAGAGATAAGTCTTTATTTTAAAATCCGTACAGATTTCTCTAACTAAATCAAGATTTTTTTTGTTGAGATCCGGCCATATGATTAAAGCCTCCAGGTCAAGAAACTCTTTAGCTGTTGCCAGCTTCTTTTTTAAATAATCATTTTTGCCTAATGAGTTATTTGTGATATGATTTAAAACGATCTGAGTACCAATCCATTTTTGCTTCATTTATTTAACTTAAATGTTTTAAGTATTGCCCCCTCTTAATTTTAATTAAAGATATTACCTGTAATTTGGCTAAAAACTATATTTTTACATCTCAGGAACAAACTTATCTACATTATTTTTTGTTACAATGATATGCTTAATTTCTACAAATGATGGTACCGTTTCGCCATTCAAATATTTAGCGGTCGTCTCTACTGCTTTATAGCCCTCTTCGACCACTGAAAAATAGGTACTGCCAGTAACTCTTCCTTCTTTTATATAAGGAACTAATTCTTTGGCATACTCCAGACCGGTAACATACACTCCGGTTACACCTGCTTCTTCCAAGGCCATGGCTGCTGCAATAGCTCCACTCCACCACTGACAGCTCACTAAATCAACTTTTCTACCGCTTTGCAGAAATGCTTCCATGAAAGCCAGTGCGCCTTCTTTGGTCCAACCCTCTATGGGTCTCTTCTCCACAACAGTCCAATTCGGATGTTTGGCTGCAATTTTCAAAAATCCCTCTTCGCGCATTCTTTGGGGGGCAGTTCCCGGATTACCTTCAATGAGTACAATACTGGCCGCTTTATCTCCCAGGAGCAGCTCCGCCATTTCTCCCTGAATAATTCCGGCACCAATTTCAGACCTTCCGATATAAGATACAACTCCCGCGTATTTCCCTTCAGGATCTGTGCCCAGGGAATTGGTAAAAGATATTAAGGGAATATTAGCATCATTACAAAGTTTTACTGCGGGAAGTAATGCCATATTGTCTGCAGCACAAAGCATAATTGCATCCACTTTTTTTACAATAAAGTTTTCTACCTGAGAGAGCTGCTTCCCGGCATCCCACTCGGCATCTGCATAGGTAATATTTAAACCAAGATCGAGAGCTGCTTGATCTATTCCTCTGCGCATAACGCTAAAAAACTCTACCGTCCCCGGCAGTAATACGGCTACTTCTTTCTTTTGAGCAAAGGAAACAGAAAAACTTCCCAAAATTAAACCCATCATTAACACAATCAAAATAGATAATTTAAGATAACTTTTCATTTCAGAAATCCTCCTTAAAACTTTATTAGATATTAGATCAGTAGTCTTTTTAAAGTAAATAATATTTATTTTATATACGCCTCACCGCCTTTTTTGGATTATTTTTTAGTCCGGTTGAATTTATTATGTTATCATTGCTATATTAAAATTATAAATTATTTCATTTTTTATTTATTAATTACTATCAATCCTTTCTTTTTTAAAGGCTCAAGCACCATGACTGCTGCTCCAATTAAAACGCCGTCTTCACCTAATTTAGAAAATTCCAACTTGGGAACAAAAGGGATTATTTTTCTGATATTCATCTTCATTTCTTCTAAAAATCTTGCTGGTAAAATTGAAATTCCTCCTCCGATGATTACTAATTCCGGATCAAGTACACAGGATATGTTTGCAATACCGTAAGCAAGATATTTTAGAGTTTCTTGTACAATATTAAGAGCAATGCCGTCACCCTGGGCAGCCATTTTAAATATTTCTATAACCTTGATATTCTTGCCCAATTTTTTTCTTGCTTTTTCTACAATAACTTTATAACTGGCTAATTTTTCCAAACAGCCATAATCTCTAATGCTCTTCGAGGCGTATTTGGGATCAATAAATAGATATCCTGCCTCACCAGCAGCGTTATTAGCCCCTTTATAAAGTTTCCTATTAATGATAATGCCGGCACCTATTCCGGTTCTTTCTCCCACAAAGACAAAGTTGTTAATCTTTTGGGCTACCCCCTTGGTCTTCTCGCCTAAGGCCATCAGATTCACATCGTTCTCAAGAGCAACGGGTATTCCAATTTCTTCTAAGGTTAAATCATCCAAAGACATTTCCCAGTTTAAATAAGGAGTACCAGTCACTTTTTTTAATTTACTATCAATAATTCCCGGTAGGCCAATACCTATCCCTAATATTTTTTCTTGAGAAATATTTATTTCTTTTATAAAATCTTTTAATAAAAAACTCAGAGATTTTTTTAATTTTTGGCCATTTAAAGATTCCATCTTGGGACCAAACTTCTCTTTAATAATATGGTAAGATAAATCCATCAAGGCTACTCTGATACCATTTTCTCCTCCCAAGTCAACTGCAATCATATAAGCTGTTTTTGAATTTATTTTTAATAATATTGGTTTCTTTCCTCCTGAAGAATCTCCTTTCCCAATTTCCTGAACGATATCTCTCTCCATTAAATCCTTAACAATGGCAGAGATGGTGGGAGGGGTTAAACCTATTATTTTACCAACATCTGCTCTTGAAATAGGACCATTTTTCTCAATCGTTCTTAATATCAAACCTTTATTTATATTCCTTATTTCCACTAAACTATTCCCCCTTCTGTTTTTTTTAACAGAAAATAGGTTCTCTTTATCCTTATCATGTTTTTTATTATACTTTTATATTAGCTTGTACTTAAATATGCTTTCTTAATTAATTTTACTAACTAAGTATATAATAAAATTTTTCCTATCTGATGTCAAATTTTTTTATAGAATGGATTCCTACTATTGTTTTCGCGGAAGCAGTATATAATTTTTATCAAAACTAAAAACCGACATCACCTGGCCGGTCATCTAAGCATATATGCCTTCTGAAGAAGTAATAATTAATTCGAATGATTAATGGGAAATTTCAAAGGAAAGGCAAAAACAGGAAAATTTGGAGGCTAAAAAAATCCAGCGTCTCACTAATGATCTCTTCTAAAACTGAAGAAACTATTGTTATATCTACATTGATGAAGGCCGTATCTTCGGAAATCTATGAAAATTGCTTAAATCGCTCTCTTAATTTTTAATGTTTGTTAAGCTTTTGAAGAAAGCTTTTCTATTCTACTCTTTTGGTTAATTAGAGTTATGATTTGCATAAATTTATTCTTCTTAATTTTACTCTTTCTTCCTGAATGGCGCTGCTTATTTTTTTTAGTAAACTTTCCTTCTTATTATCTGTACTATTATTCCAAGCGAAATAACAGTTAATCCAATGATAGCAACTGTGATTATACTTTGAACTGGCACAGCATCGGCAGTAAGTCGTTTTATTAGTATCCCAAATAAAGCCCAATCCACTACCAGGCAGTAGAAAATATCTTTTCGATTAAAAAGTATCGTAAGTGAGATAGCGATACCGATAATGATGACAGCTATAGTCCAAAATGGTTCACTGAGTCCAAATCGGTTCCAGTTAAGATCTACCAAAAGTGCGGTGGCGTTGGCAATCGTGGCTATGGTAATCCAACCAAGATACACACTAAAAGGAAGATGAACCAAGTATTTTTCAGATCTTGAGGAATCCGATCTACCAACCTGTAGTTTTATATAGATAGCGATTAAAGAACCCAACAGGATTAACATAAGAAAAAGGGATAAAGAGACCATTTCAAAGTGCCAGGCAAAAATCCAGCCAAAATTGGCAAGAGAAGAAACGAAAAACAGAATACCTATTTTTTCCAGGAAAGAAATATTTTGCATATTCTTTCTAAAAGCATAGACCAACTGGTAAATAATGAAAATAGCCAGTAATAGATAGATTACTCCCCAAACTAAAAAAGTAAATCCTGACGGAACGAACAAGTTGGGGTATTGGTCAGATAACTCACCGGTTGTCTGGTTATTTAAGGGAAGGGCGACAGCAAGATAGTTTATGATAACCATAGCTACAAAGCTTAATAAATTCAAAATTGATAAAGTTTTTCTTAACCGAGTATTATTCATGACATCTCCTCCTTTTCTTTATTTATAATATATTTACATAAAGAAAAATTACCCAATCCATCCCGGCTCTATTTTGCTTTTTTTCTGGCTTTTACTACCAATGATTTCTTCTTCCCGGATTTTTTTTGAAAGATTCCCAAGATAATTTCTGCTTCTTTAAAAGGCACGGTGATAAAGGAAAAATCATTATATACTTCCACCTGATCAATGGCAGAATTCCTAACCCCTGTATTTTGGATAATAAACTTTACCAGTTTACTGGGACTTATCTTATCTTTCTTACCCAAGGCTATAAATAACCTGGTGGTGCCTTCCATTTCTATCTTCCGGTTTCTGCTTGATAGATCTTGTATTTCATTATATAAGCCGGGATTAAGTTTATCATCAAAACTGTAATTTAGTAACTTGGCCAGTATCTGGGTTGGGTTATTGTCCTCAAGAAGTTTTTTAGCCCAATTATAATAAGTATTATCTACCTTTTCGCTGTCAATAGCAGTTATATCTTCGTTTATCTTCTTTGTTTTTGCGTTAATTATATCCTTGATCCTTGGTACTTTTGACTTTTTTATATCGGTCTTAGCGATGCGCTGAATAAACATCAACCGGTTATACTCGCTCGGAGTAATAAAGGTGATGGCCGTTCCCTGTTTACCCGCCCTTCCTGTGCGGCCAATCCTATTCACATAGGATTCGGGGTCTTGAGGAAGAGAATAATTAATCACATGGGTCATATTGCTAACATCTATACCACGCGCAGCCACATCGGTTGCCACCAGTACGTTGATCTTCTTTTTCTTTAACTTATCCAGGGTTTTTTCTCTTTGTGCCTGTGAAATGTCACCGTGAATCGCATCAGCATCATACCCTCTTTCAACAAGATGGCCGGCAACATCAGCGACATCATTCTTTGTTCGGCAAAAAACTAATCCGTAAAAATCTTCTTCAATATCAATGATCCGGCACAACGCCTCGAATTTGTCGGCAGCTTTGACTTCATAATAGATCTGTTCGGTAAGATCGGCGGTCAGCTGCTGTTTCTCGACAGTGATAAATTTGTAATCTGCCATGTATTTACTAGCGAGCGCTTTAATCTTTGCGGGCATGGTAGCTGAAAACAAAAAAGTCCTTTTCTTTGGATTAGTGTGTTTCATGATCTCTTCCATATCCTCAATGAATCCCATATTAAGCATTTCATCAGCTTCGTCAAGGATCAGATATTCGATATCCTTAAGATTAAGCGTCTTCCTGTTTAGGTGGTCAATTACTCTGCCGGGTGTACCCACCACAATATGCACTCCTTTTTTAAGGCGCCTCAATTGCTGGTCGATTGATTGCCCTCCATAGATAGGAATGGCCTGGATGCCGGAATCTCCCCTTAATGAGCTAATCTCTTCGCAAACCTGTATGGCAAGCTCCCTTGTAGGAGTAATGATAAGGGCTTGTACAATTTTTTTGTCAGGATCTATCATTTCTATTAGAGGAAGTCCGAAGGCAGCTGTTTTGCCGGTACCGGTCTGTGCCTGCGCCATGATATTGATATTATTCCCCAATATGAGAGGAATTGCCAAGGCTTGAATCTGAGATGGTTCTTCAAAACCTTTCTGGTGAATAGCATCCAATACTCCTTGTGAAAGGCCAAGGTGCTCAAATTTGATTTTATCTTTCATTTCTTTCATTGCTTTTCTCCTAAAATAAACTTCGATCAAAGTGAGATATATTGAAGTTTATTTCTTTTTCAACTTACTATTTTCTTTAAATTTTTTTTCTCTTGATATCGAGAGTGCGAATTTAATAGTTTTTTCCTAAGGCGTATATTAGAAGGAGTGATCTCTAACAATTCGTCCTCTTGAATATAATCTAATGCTTGTTCCAAGGAAAACTGGCGGGGATTTTCCAAACGCAGCGCTTCATCTGAGCCGCTGGCACGCATGTTGGTAACATGTTTTTTCTTGGCTACATTCACTTCCATATCTCCGGTTCTTTTATTCTCTCCGATAATCATCCCTTGATAGATCTCTGTAGCCGAATTAACGAATAAGGTACCCCTTGCTTGAGCGTTATAGAGACCGTAGATACTGGTTACGCCGCTTTCAAATACAATTAAGACACCTCGGGAACGATGAGGGATAAGCCCTTTGTAGGGTTGGTAATTAAGAAAGACGTGGTGCATGATACCTTTACCTTTGGTCTTGGTAAGAAATTCATCTCTGAAACCAATTAGGCCTCTGGCCGGAATTTCAAATTCAAGTCGAAGTTGACCATCGGCAATATCAGTCATATTAATTGATTTTGCTTTTCTTTTCCCGCAAATTTCCATAACTGCCCCCATAGTATCTTTAGGAATATCACAGGTCATCAGTTCTATCGGTTCGCACTTTTCTCCATTAATATGCTTAAAAATAACCTTGGGTTTGGACACCTGAAATTCATAACCTTCACGGCGCATATTTTCAATTAATATAGAAAGATGAAGCTCTCCCCTTCCTGATACGTGAAAAGTGTCCGTAGATTCGGTTTCTTCCACCTTCAAGCTGACATTGGTCTCAATTTCTTTAAACAATCTATCTCTTAAATGTCGAGAAGTAATGAATTTACCCTCTTTTCCGGCAAATGGACTATTATTTACTATAAAATCCATAGTTAGAGTGGGTTCATCAATCTTGATTTTTGCTAAAGCTTCCGGATTTTCTTTACAAGCAATAGTCTCGCCTATATTAGCATCGCTGATTCCAGCTATAGCTACAATCTCCCCTGATTGTGCTTTTTTTACCTCTACTCTCTTTAATCCTTCAAAAACGTAGAGCTTTATGACCTTACATAATGTTTTTCTCTTATCCCATTTGATTAAAGTTACGGTTTCTCCTTCTTTAATTTTTCCACGAGTAATCAGTCCCACAACTATTTTCCCTACATAATCGTCTTGACTAAGATTAGTCACCAGTAATTGCAGGGGAGCATTATATTCCACTAAAGGAGCAGGTATATGTTCCAAAATGGTTGAAAAAAGAGGTTCAAGATTCTCTTTCAAGTCCTCCGTAGAAAATCCGGAAACACCTGCGCGTGCAGAAGTGTAAATAACCGGAAAATCGATCTGGTCATCATTGGCTCCCAGATCAATAAATAGATCATAGATTTCATTCAATACTTCGGCAGGTCGGGCATTTGGCCGATCTATTTTATTAATCACTACGATAGGAATAAGATTTAATTCCATTGCTTTACGCAAAACAAATTTGGTTTGGGGCATGGGTCCTTCAAAGGCATCCACAATCAAGAGAACGCCATTAACCATCCGAAGTATTCTTTCAACTTCCCCACCGAAATCTGCATGTCCCGGAGTATCTACAATATTAATCTTGGTGTTCTGCCAATAAACGGAGGCATTTTTGGAAAAAATAGTAATTCCCCTTTCTCTCTCCAGATCATTAGAATCCATGATCCTCTCTTTTACTTCCTGGTTCTCCCGAAAAGTACCGCTTTGTTTAAGCATGGCATCAACAAGTGTAGTCTTTCCGTGGTCTACATGGGCAATAATAGCAATATTTCTTAAATTTATATTTTTCCTCATATTTATTTCCTTTATCCTAAATAGTGACAGGCGGGTAAATTGTAAGTATACCACAATATTAAGAAATATCAAAATTTTTTTGACCTTTCAAAAATTTATTGCATACTTTTTTAGAGAGATTATGGAATTTGAGGATAAGAACATGGATATCTCGATGAAAAAATTAAAACTTCTACTCGCTTTTTCCCTAACCTTCTTTTAGATATGCTTACCCATGATATAATGAGGAATAGTTTTCCCCAATAAAAATCGGAGGAAAGAATATTTCCCGCTAAACAATATATTAAAATTCAATTTTATAAAAAAATCTTTTGCGCTTTCTGATACAACCCCAAAATGGACTCCCCGGACATTTTCCTTCTGTAGAAAATCAAGAAAATGATCGATCAGCAAAGAACCAATATTTTGCCTTCTGTATTCCGCTCTAATGTTGATATGCAAAGTTGCAGGATATTCTTGGGAAAAATCAGGTGAAATAAATTCTCCTTTCAAATAACTGGATATAATATTTTTAAGTAATATTAGGCTATTTCTGCGTAAAAGTTGACGACGACCTAAAGCTTTACATATTAATCCTGGAACAATCTTATGTTTCATTAATCTACGCATCTTTCGAATATCCTGAGCTCCTATAATATAACCAATTACCTGATTTACTTTAACTGCAACAAAGCAGGATAAAGGTTCATAATCAGTAAAATATTTGGTCAATAGGTCAGCCAGTATCTCATCATCAAAGATAGAATCCCTGTGCTCTCCTAACACGATGTTCTCAAGGCTGATCTTTTGAATAGCCTCTCTATCTTTTATCTGATAGTTACGAATTTTTATACTCGTTACATCCATATTGATTCATCCTATTGTCGTACATTGAAACCCGTATAAACACTGGAAGACTGTATCGTGCTCTTCTCTGTTTATCTGGGTGTTTGTTATGGTTAATCGGGGTAACTTTCTACAGCAAAGAGTTCATTTTCCCGAATAAATGATTCGAGTAAATTTTTTAGTAAGGGATTCTTTAATTGACTTTGATAAGATTTAAGTACTTTTTGCTTTAAGTTCTTTGTTTCTTCCGATAGCATCAATCTTTCCCATCCTCCATCAAAAGTAATTAAACTAATTGGCGGCATGGTGTATAAATCAGGAGTGTATTTTTTGGGATAAGGATACAGAGGGTGATGAACTAAGTATTTATAAGCAATTTTCTTATTCGGAGATTGTTCTAATATTTTCTCTACAATTTTGCTGGTGATGGCATGGTCTTTATGGGTGTCGTTAGGATGAGGATAGAGTACAATATCAGGGTTAAAACTATCTATCCGGCTTCGGAAATTTTTTTCTAATTCTACCTGATCTTCTTGGATAAGATTACCGTCCGGATAATTTAAGAAAATTAAATTGTTAACCAACACCCCTAAAATATTGGTAGCGGCTTCAAATTCTAAATATCGTAGATCTTTTAAACTGCGCCTATTGCCATCAGTAACCAATACAATTTTGACTTCGGCTCCTCTCTTTATTGACTCGATAATATAACCGCCACAGGCAAGTGTTTCATCGTCAGGATGAGGTGAAAAAATCAGAACTTTTTGGTCTTTTTCCGGCAGCTTTACATCATTTAAAAAATAAATGGTCAACTGCGGCATAACTGGATTGGTTCTAATATACCAAAAAATTCCAGCGCAAACGCAAACAAACAAAATTATTATTACAATAAGAATTTGGGTTTTACGATTATTTTTAATTTTCTTGAATGGTTTTATCATGGTCCTCTTGGAAGGCCTTTTTAAAATTTTTAGAAAGTTGATAATCTAAAATAATTTTGGGTGATCAATTTTTCCTCAATTATTATTATAATAACATTTTTTTTACTAATTAAAAAATTTTTAGCAGAATTTTTGTATCGCTTACACCAAGCGAAAGTAATCGCCATAGCACAAAATTATTCTTCTTTTTATTTTAAAACAGAGTTTATCCTATTGACATTCCTGAATATTTTAGGTATAAGAAGGATGAATAAAAAAATAAGATTTTTTTATTAAAGTGAAATCTGTGAAGATTTTTGAAAAATATAGAGGAGAATTATGAATCAAAAAACTACTTCGGACAAACCTCCCCAGCGAAGGAAAAACGGTAAAGATCGAAAAGTATTTTTAGGTCCTGTTCCTGATCTTGAAGAACACGTTCGCCCGGATTGGTGGAGTCGAATCTTTAATTATCTTTATTTAAAAACCGATGGCGATGTGGTAGACGACCTGAGCATTACCGCAGGTGAAATTACTCAATTTTTAGATATTCTAAAACTCTCGCTGGAAGATAAAATTCTTGACTTGTGTTGCGGACAAGGCAGACATTCCCTTGAATTAGCCAGGAGAAACTTTAAAAATATCGAAGGATTGGATCGCTCTCATTATCTGATCCAAAAGGCTAAGGCTCGCGCAAGAAAAGAAGATTTAAATGTCAGGTTTAGAGAGGGTGATGCCCGGAAAATTCCCTCCCCACCCGATACTTTTGATGCTGTAACTATATTGGGTAACAGCTTCGGCTATTTTGAGACTATTCAGGATGACTTGAGAGTATTAAAGGAAATATTTAGAGTTTTAAAGCCCTGGGGCAAACTTCTTATTGAGATTACCGACGGCGAATACCTAAAGAAACACTTTCAAGCCAGATCTTGGGAGTGGATGGATAAAAAGCATTTTGTTTGCAGAGAACGCTCCCTTTCTCTTGATAAGCAGCGTCTCATATCCAGAGAGATTATTAATCACGTAGAAAAAGGGATGATAACAGACCAATTCTATGCTGAAAGGCTATATTCTAAAGAAAGTTTAAATCGTCTTTTGGAGACAGCTGGTTTCAGTGATATCGCCTTTCATGGTCAATTCTCTCCTGATTCCAAACGAAATCAAGATTTGGGCATGATGGAAAGATGTATCATTGTTAGCGCCGTAACTAAAAAAGAATGGACACCCATCAAAAAGAAACTGAGAAAAGAGTTAAAAAATGTGGTAGTTATTTTAGGAGATCCACAAAAAGCAGATCCATTAAAACCCTCTACCATCTTTGATGATGATGATTTTTATACTATAGATCAATTAAAATCAGGGCTAAAGGAGCTGAAAAATTATAATTTTACTTATCTGAGTAATCACGATACTTTAATACAAGATCTGATAAAAGTGAAAGAGAAAATTAATTTTGCCTTTAACCTGTGTGATGAAGGCTACTACAATGATGCACAAAAAGAACTGCATATACCCTCTTTGCTGGAAATGCTCGGTATAGCATACACCGGCTCGGGACCACAATGCCTTGCTTACTGTTATGATAAGTCATTAGTGCGTGGTATTGCACGGGAAATGGAAATTCCGGTACCGGAAGCTTTCTTTATTAAGCCCGAAGATACTGCTTTTGAATTGCCCTTTAGTTTTCCGGTAATCGTAAAGCCAAACTTCGGGGATTCTAGTTTTGGGATTACCCAAAACAGCGTGGCCAACAGTTTTGAAGAATTAGTAAATGCTATTTCGGAGATCAGGGAAAAATTTGGTTATGATAAGCCCATTCTTGTTGAGGAACTTCTTACCGGAAAAGACCTTAGCGTGGGAATCATAGGAAATCCTCCCGAACCCTATACTGTCCTGCCTATCATTATGGCAGATTATTCATTATTGCCGGAAAATTTGCCGCAGATCTGCGGTTATGAGTCTAAATGGCTCCCGGAATCACCCTATTGGAATATAAAATCTGCTGCTGCTGAGCTTCTGGAAGATGTAGAAAAATTCATTATCGAGTGCTGCTTGAAACTATCCGAGAGGTTAGAATGTAAAGATTACTGCCGATTCGATTGGAGAATTGATGCTAATGGCGCCCCGAAGCTCCTTGAAGTCAATCCTAACCCCGGTTGGTGCTGGGATGGTCACCTGGTTAAGATGGCCGAGATTGCCGGGAAATCCTACGGTGAAACCCTAAAAATGATTTTACAAGCCACCGAGCAACGTCTTGGTATAAAATAAATAAAAAATAGGGCACATCCTATTTCTTTTGATATAAATGTGATGTGTCCCTATTTTTTTTATTTAACAGTAGATTCTACTTTTTCAAGTCTTTTTTCTAAATCCTTAAAGTAGGCTTCGAGTTTTTCCAAATCAAGAAATTCCGGAGCGGTATCAGGAACGCTTAAATAATAAACTGTCATATCCGGCAATTCACTGGGATAATTTTCTATCTTTTCACTTTGATAAAAGAAGAAGGTTTTCCCCATCATCTTTTTAAAGGATTCTCGATTTAATTTGATTATATTTTCCTTTGTTAATTTTTGCCCGGTAATGATCCATTCTTCCGAATTTGAAAATGGGTCGGTGGCAATCAGACTAAAGGCATAAAACGGTTTTAAGCTGTTTTCTTGATTAATTATTTTAATATATACCCAAGAATTACTCTCTTCTGTTCCCTTAAGAATAGCCCAAAAAAGGGAAATTCCCTTTGCTTTAAAAAATGAATCCGCTCCGTGATATTTGTTGGGACCGGGTTGCTGCTCGGCAACTACCGAAATAATACAAGCTATACTTAAAGCTAAAAACAGATAGGTAAAAAAAATAAAGATCCTTCTTTTCATTTTTAATCTCCCTTCTCTTTAAAAATTTTCAGCTCCTTTTCAGCCAGGTGTACCTCTACCTCTTGATTTAATACATATTTTGCATATTCGACAGCATTGTAAGAGGTAATATTTAAGCTATGTCCATAAACATCTATGGCAAATTCGACTTTCTCTCCCAAAAAGACTTTTTCGGTAACAATTCCTTTTAATTCTTTCCCTTCTACCTTTTTAGAAAGTTGTACAAATTCTGGTCTGATAAAAACATTTATTTTTTGTTGGGGTTTAATTCCCTCTGAAACGGCAGCAATTTTGTAAGCATGATTAAATATTTTTACCATTATAAAGCCATTTTCCACTTCTTGTACTTCTGCAGGAAGTGTATTAATTCTACCAATAAACTTCGCAACAAATTCTGAATTAGGTTGAAAGTATAAATCTTCTGCTGTTCCTACCTGAATTATCTTCCCTTTATTCATAATGGCTATGTGGTCAGATATAGCCATTGCTTCCTCCTGATCATGAGTAACATAAATAGAAGTCATGTGGAGAGATTGCTGTAGACGTCTTATTTCGCTCCGAGTATGAACTCTTAATTTTGCATCTAAGTTTGATAAAGGCTCATCCAGGAGAAGAACTTTTGGTCTGATCACAATGGCACGGGCAAGGGCTACCCGCTGCTGTTCTCCGCCAGAAATCTGGTGAGGAAACTGCGCTTCATACCCGGTTAAGCCCACCATAGCTAAAATTTCATCAACTCTCTGTTTTTCTTCTTGTGGAGAAACCCCTTTTACTTTTAGACCATAAGCAACATTTTCATAAATCGAAAGATGGGGAAAAAGAGCGTAATTCTGAAAAACGAACCCAATATTTCGTTTATTTGCCAATAAATTGGTCACATTTTCTTCTCCAAGAAAAATAGTTCCCTGATCTGGTTGTTCAAAGCCGGCAACCATTCTTAAGGTAGTGGTCTTACCGCAGCCAGAGGGGCCTAATAAGGTTACCAGCTTAGCATGTTCGATGTCTAAATTAACATTATCAACGGCTTTTACTTTGCCTTTTATTCGATGTATAAAGGTTTTATGAATATTGCTTAAATGGATTCCGATTGCTTCCATATTATCCTCCTAAAATGTTAGACATATCGATTGCTCCTGGGCCGCGAAATAGCCTGAGAAACAAATTAATAAATATAATCACTATAAAAACAATTACGACTACCAGAGTGGAAAACGCAGCAGCTACGCCTAATTCCAGTTCGGTCATCTTCTCGAGAATACGAACGGTAATAAGAGTCCAGTTTATAGAAATTAAAAAGATGGTAGCGCTGATTGCTGTCATTGAACGAATAAATACTATCCCTAAACCGCTAAATAAACCGGGAAGGATAAGTGGTATGGTGATACGTTTAAAAGTGGTGGCAGCATTAGCTCCTAAGCTTGAGGATGCTTCTTCGATGCTTGGATCGATTTGCTGAAGAATAGCTACTGTAGTCCGAATTCCCGTAGCACCATATCGAAAGACATAACAGGCTATGATAATAATTGCCGTTCCGGTTATCATAATCGGAGGATTATTAAAAGCAATTAAATACGCAATTCCTACTATCGTTCCGGGCAGAGAGTAATTGACCATTGAAATAATCTCCATAGCAGATCGGGAAATAAAGGTCTTTTTAGAGATCAAATATCCCACAATAACACCATAAAACCCCCCCAGCAACATTCCCGTAGTGGCAATAATAAGTGTATCTTTTATGGCCTTTAATCCCTCGGTGAAAACCACCGTATAATGTTGTAAAGTAACCTGATAATTGGCACCAAATGCCTTTATAATAGAAGCATAGAATAAAAGAATATAGAAATATAGAATTAAAAGGGAAACAAGGATGCATACGGCAAGAAAAATTCTTCCGGTTATGGAAGTAACACTTTTAATTTGAGTCTGTGCTCCGGCTTTTCCGGTAATAGTCACATAATATTTTCGGCTTACCCAATACCTCTGAAGAATAAATACTAAAAAAGCGGGGACCAGAAGAATAAAAGATAAAACTGCTCCTCCTCTTATATCAAATAACCCGGTAATCTGAAGAAAGGCTTCGGTAGGGAGTACCGGAAATTTATTTCCTGCCAGAATTAAAGGTGTGGCAAAATCGGCCAAAGAGGCAGCAAATAGCAAAAGAAAGGAATTTGCTAATCCCGGGATAGCAAGCGGTAGGGTAATAGTTCTAAACACCCTTCCCCGGGAACTTCCCAGACTAAATGCCATATCTTCTACCGTAGGGTCAATACCAGACAGAACAGCTTTTAAAGTAAGATAAGCAATGGGAAAAAAGGTAATGGTTTCGGCAAACAGTACACTATGTAAACCATAAACATTAAATGTTTTTATTCCTAATAGATTATAGGTGATAAGTCCTCTCCGCCCAAAGGAAAATATCATGGCAATTGCTGTAGTGAAGGGAGGAGATATAAGAGGCAGTATGATGGTGCCGTCTAAAAATTTTGACCAGCCCTTGGAAAGATTAGCTCTAACCGAAGTAAAAGCAAAGAAAAAACCAAGAATCGTCCCTGACAAACCAACCAGGGTAGCCAGAAGAAGGCTATTCCAAAATGCTTGTATATGATTCCGTTTATTCAGGATTTCCAGGAGGTTAGATAAAGTAAAATGCCCGCCTTTTTCAAAAGTTAATATAATTATTTTTGATAAAGGGAAAATAATGAATAATAATAAAAAGAACCAAATTACCATGATGCTTAGTAAAATTGCCGGATCTTTTGGCAAATTAGTAGATATTTTTTTCTTAAATAAATTTAAAAAAGCGGGCATTTTTTCTCTTTCTTTCAATAAATTTCTTACTTAATAGTAGCTATCGGTTAAGGCAAAACTTTTTCTACCCATTCATTTACAATACGTTCACGATTTTCCCCCGCCCAAACACTGTCTATTGGGAAAATATTTGCGTCTTTTATCACCGCAGCCAGACTTGGTTCAATCTCTACGTCCGGATGGGCAGGAATAAAGTTAATCTGGTATTTTGCAAAAAGATTTTGCATTGCCGGACTGGAAGCCCAGTCTATTAACTTTTTGCCTAGTTCGGGGTTTTTAGCTCCTTTAAGCAAGGCAATTGCTTCGGTAGATGTACCAATTCCTTCTTTGGGGAAAGATACTACAACATCATAACCTTCCTGTTGTGTTTTCAAAGCATCGACTATAAAGAATATCCCTGCTCCAGCCTGGCCTAAACCTACGGGAATTGTTCCTCCTCCACCACTTTTTGTATACACTTGTACATTAGCACGTAATTTTTTCATGTATTCAAAGGCTTTTTCTTCATCTCTATTAAAAACTTGGAGAATAGTAAATATCCTGGTAACAGCTGTGCCTGAAGTACGGGCATCAGCCATTTGGATCATTTCTTTATAGGCAGGGTCGAGTAAATCATACCAGGATGCAGGCGGATTAAGATTTTTTTCTTTCAGAAATTCCGCATTGGACATAAATACCAGCGGATCATCGGCAATGCCGACCCAAAATCCATCAGCATCTTTAAATCTGCTTTCCAATACATCATATGAAGGTGGTTTATAGGCTTCAAATACCCCCTCTTTAATTCCTGCACTGTGAGTTTCTACGGGTCCGCCGAAAAGAACATCTACTTGTGGATTGTTTTTTTCCGCTATCACCCGTGCCAGGGCCTCACCGGAAGAAAAACGAATAAAATTTACATGTATCCCGGTTGCTTTTTCAAACTCTTCGAACATCGGTCGTGCCCAATTCTCCGGCCAAATTGAATAAGCATTTAATTCTTCGGCAGCTTGTATGGGAATATTCATTTCACCCACGAACCATACTAATATCAAACTAAAAATCAAGGTGAGGAAAAGAATAACAAAATTTTTCTTAATGCTTGACATAATGATAAAATTCTCCTTTCAATTTTAATTTTTTTTCTGGTTTATCCATACAAAGAGTTCTGAAAAGATCACCTCCTTTTTTTGTGCATTGCTTAAACTTCGTTAGGCATTATCTTTTTATAAAAAAATAAATATAAAAATAAAATTTAATTAGGCGGGTCAAAATTTTGAAAAATCTTAGCAATCCTGATCTTTTTATTTATAGTACAATAAGATTTTGGATAATACAAATTGATTTTAAAAAATGTTCGTGTCAACTACTTGTGGGGGGTTTTCCTTACCTCAAAATTTATGCAAATTAAATCAAGTTACAGAGTAATGATAATAAACAAATTCTAACCGTAAAACGAGAATAATAATAGCAATACATTCTAATGATACACTCCTATATTCTTTTATTAATCTTTAATTAATGAATACTGATAAACTCCTTTAATTGTTTTACCCAGCTTTTGTCCTGGTGGGGACCTACTAATACCGGAAGAGAATATCTACGGTCATATTTATCCTCTTTGGGGAAATGGTCTTCTTCTTTAGGCTCTATCTGTTTGAGGATCACCTCTGGTTCTTTCGGCCAGAAGTCATCCCAGTCATCATTGATGATCAATTGTCCGACCTTGGCTAGGTTCAGTGCTCCAGTAAGACTCCAGCTCATCCCCCTTTTCTTGAAGCGATTGGCCAGGATCTTGTCGATATTGCCCTCAATGGCTCCCATGGTATCTACAGGTAATCCTGCTTCTTTTAAGCGATCTACGGCATTGATTCCCTCAGAGTTATTGACAAGATAGGTAATCAGTTCATTTAATTCATCTTTTTTGGGGGGATTCTTACCTTTTTCTTCTTCCAATAAAATAAGTGCTTCCGGGAGGTTACCCTCTCCTAAGAGCGAACTAATCTCAGATTTTCTTTTACGGTTATAGGAAAGATGCTGGATTAGTTTACGTTTTAAGTGAAAGGGGCATAATTGGTAGATGGAATGAGGAAAATAATCTTTCGCTCCTTCTTTGATCCAGGGAGCACCATCCCCTCCTACTAAGATAAGGTTATGGTCATACAGATGAAACTTCTCTTCAGCCAGGAGACTGACCTGAGCCATAAATTCATCTGCTGGGCCAAGACCGGTATAGGCTAATTTATCTTTGAGCTTTTTGGCATCCGAGTTTCCCGAAGGATACCTCTTTTCTTTTCCTTGGTGGATGATAGCCAGTTTCAATTCCGCCTTTTTCTTCTGCTGTTTCTGCAGGTGAATCATGGTGCCGTCTATCTCCAGATAGAGGGGCTCTCTATTTGATTTTGGGGTGAGGGTTGTTGGTTTTAGAGCCTCTTCTAAGTTTTGGTCAAAGGCGTATTCTTCCTGTCTTTGAATCTGGCTACCCTGCAGTTGTACCTGCCTGCGGATAGCCTCAAAGCTTACTGAATCTCCATAACAATACTCTAGGAATCTTTGGGCATTATGGTAGCTGCCGGCTAGAAAAGAGAATAGCCCGGTGATCTTCTGGTAATGAGTGCTCATACGCTGATTGGGGTTTAAGCCCAGGGTTTCATCCAAAAGACCACGGTAACGACCTTCTTTGCCCCGGTAGAGATGCTTCTGGTAGGTGATATTGCCCAGGAGGGTCAAGAGATATTTGCTACGCTTTACACAGTTGGAAAGCTCTCCCCTTTGTCTTTCTTTCCTTAATTTGTTGTCAAGGAACTGGAGTATTTCGGTTAGGACATGCTGGCCTATGATTTTGGTTAGGTTAAAAACAAATTTCTCCAGGTACTGGAAATTTAGTTTGCCTTCTGGTATAGTCACTTGTAGAGATGGTAGGGTAACTGTTAAGCACAATTCTTTCATTAGGTAGATTTACCTCCTTATTTAGAAAAAGAAGGTTTCTTCTTTTTCTTTAGTTTGATCTATGAGGTAAGTCTACCTTTTTTGTTGACCTACTGGCAAGTGATTTCCTAGAAAACCCCTACTAAAATTTTACACTATCTTAAAAAATAGGGATACATCCTATTTTTTAATTTAAGGATTGATGGTGTTGATAAAGAGTTGGATTACTTTTGCTCCACCGATAAACGTCCCTGCCATACTTCCCAGATTAGCCAGAGCGACTACCAGCAATATTTTAGTAACCCGATTATGAAAAAAGTCTTTGAGGGCAGTGATATTCCCCAGTTCTTCAAAATCTTCTACCCGGGGACGCCTAATCAGGGCTTCTACAATACCGGCAAACCATCCGGCTGCTAAAAGAGGATTTAAAGAGCTAAAGGGGGCAGCCGCAAAGGCAGTAAGGATAGAAAGGGGGTGTGCTATAGCAATCAATGCCCCCAGGGCAGATAGAGAGCCATTCCATAAAAACCATTGGATAATCTGGTCAAAACCAGCAGGAGGATAATAACTAAAAGTAGAGGCGATAATCGCAATGATTACCAGAGGAATGCCCCAGGCCAACGCTTTTATGTAATTGGGAGTAGAAGGTATTTTGCTGAGAGCTATTAAATCATGCTCTTTATCTATTTCCTTTTTAATACCTGGTATATGCCCGGCACCTACAACGGCAATGACTTTATTGCCAGGAGCCAGTCTTATTTTTTCAGCCAGGTATTGATCTCTTTCATCGATTAGAGTATGTTTTAATTGGGGAAATGAATGGGCTAATTCGCTTAAGGCTGCGGTAAGAATGTCTTCTGATTTTAGCCTTTCAATTTCTTTTTCGGAAATTTTTTCCTTGCTGAGTATACTTAAAATTAGCATAAAAATTATCCGTATTTTTCCCCAGAGATTAAGCTTTTTCCAGACACGGGTAAAGGTCACTTGAATGTCCCTATCGGCAAGGACCAGTTGGGCTCCCATCTCTTTTGCTGATGAGATAGCCTGGATCATTTCCTGACCTGGATTAATCCCTAATTGTTGAGCTAATCGTTTTTGAAAAGAAGATAAAATTAAATTAACCAGAAGGAGCGGAGCCTTTTTTTGTTTTATGATGGTGATAATATCCATATTTTTCCATTTGTTCGGAGTATTGATACTGCTATAACGGGCATGACACAGTTCTACACAGACGCTGTCCGGTTTCTCTTGCTCAATTAATTCTTTCACTTCTCGGGCACTGTCTTTAGAGACGTGAGCAGTACCTACTAATAAAATTTCTTTTTCGTCTTTTTTTAATATATGAATATTTCTATTATTTTGTAACAATTGTTTATTTCCTCCAGTAAAAATAGTGTGAACGTGTTTATATCTATGAAATTGAAATAATATTATACCATAAAGAAATTATGAAGAATAATGTTGGGGGGGTTTTTGAGGAAAAAGGTACAGAAAAACCTACTAGAAAACCCTGGTCCCTTGGTAGGTTTTTATTTATTATCAATTTTTCTAATTTCTTCTTTAAAAAAACTTTTTACTTTTTGCCAAGATACATGAACAATCATCTTTGGCATTGGATTATTTTCAGCGTCTTCGAAATATATCAAGCTTTTTAAAATATGCATCATATTATAATTTACGCTCTTGTATTTTCTTTTAAACAAACCTAGAAGATTATTTAAAGATATTAATTCTTTACAGATAAAAAATAAATCAATAAAATCTCTCTTTGTTCCGCGAGAGGAAATAGCATCAATTTTCATGCAACCTATATCTCTGAGGTCTGCGACATTAATTTCTTTTATTGGTTTAGGGTCAAAAAGTAGGGGATAATCATATTTTAAAAAACTGACCCGGGTTCTATTAAATATTCCAATTAAAGTATTCTCTGTTTCTCTTTCTATAGAAAATTTTTCCAGGGTTTTAATTTTTTGAATTAAGATTTTGGTGTTAATGTCTTCTTTGGTAAAAAAATCTAAATCAAGGGAAACGCGATGCTTTAATTGTAAGGCTGCGCCCGTTCCACCAGCTAAATAAAAATTTTTAAGCACCGCTTCTTTGGTTAGTATTTCCAGATTGGCTTTTGTTCTTTTTGAAATGATTTTCTGAAGCATAATATTTTTTCTCTCTTCAGATTAAAAATTAATTGCCAATAATTAGCACTTCTGGGGGAAAGATTCTTAGAATTGTAAAGTACATTTTTTATCTGAGCATTATTAAAGTTTTCTCTCATCCACCTTACTGCTTTTTCATCCCCTTCTTCTAATACTCTTTCAATAATAAATGAAGGAAATATTTCTTGGTCTAATTTAGAAAAATCTACATCCCAAAAATATTTTTTCAGAAATTGAGGAAGTGCTTTCATATATTAATTTTACCAGATTATCAGCCAAAACAAAAGGACTCTTACCATTAGAGTTTTAAGGGTATTAATGGGCTTCTCTCATCATATAAGCACAGGACCTTACGCCGTACTGCTACTAAAATATTTATTGTGAATTAAAGAGTCACAGAAATAAGCCTGCTATAGGGCTTTCCCCTGGTAAGTTTTCGCCGTTATTTGGCTTTATTTATAAAAAGAGTTCCTTTTTTATTAGCTGTTCGGCTATTTGGACAGCATTTAGAGCAGCACCTTTTCGCAGATTATCGGAGACTATCCACATCACCAGACCATTTTCGGTGGAGATATCTTCTCTGATCCTACCTACAAAGACTTCGTCCTTTCCTTCGGCAAATAAAGCTAAGGGGTATTCTAATTTTTCCGGATGGTCAATCACTTTAACTCCGGGAAAAGAGCTCAATATTCCCCGGGTCCTTTGAAGAGAGATTTTCCTTTTGGTCTCTATATGGACTACTTCCGAATGAGCTCGATAGACCGGGACCCTCACCGTAGTAGCCACTACACGAATTTGATCATCTCCCAATATCTTTCTGGTCTCGTCTAACATCTTCATCTCTTCGGAAGTATAGCCGTTCTCTTGAAAAGCACCGATATGGGGGAGTGCATTATAAGCTATCTGATAAGGATAGACTTTGACATCAAACTTCTCGCCCTTAGCAATAGAAATCGCTTGATTCTTTAGTTCTGCTATAGCATCTTTACCGGTTCCGGAAACGCTCTGATAAGTAGCTGCAATCACTCTTTCTATCCCTACCTCATCATAGATAGGCTTTAAGGCCATCACCATCTGAATAGTAGAACAGTTGGGATTGGCGATTAAACCCTTGTGCCATTTTAAATCATCGGGATTCACTTCCGGAACCACCAAAGGAACCTTGGGATCCATGCGGAAGTACTTGCAATTATCTATTACTATCGCACCCTGCCGCACTGCCAGGGGAGCAAAGTGGGCGCTTACTTCATCACCGGCTGAAAAAAGAGCGATATCAATCCCGAAAAAGGAATCTTCTTTTAACTCCCAAACTATAATTTCCTCTTCATTAAATTTATAGGTTCTGCCCGCTGAACGGTCGGAAGCAAAGAGACTTAATTTCTCCACAGGAAATTTTCTTTGCTCTAACACCAACCTCATCTCTTCACCAACTGCTCCGGTAGCCCCTACAACAGCGACATTATATTTTCTCATTTTTCTTCACCTTCTTTATCTAAATGAAATTCTTTGTGTATTGCTTTTACCGCATCTTGGATGCGGGAATCAAGGATCAAGCAGGATATCCTAATCCCGGAGGTGCTAATCATATCGATATTTATCCCTTCTTGGGCTAAAGCTCCGAACATCCTGGCAGCTATCGCCGGGTCACTGGTAATACCTGCACCCACAATGGAAACTTTGGCTACTCCCGGTTCTGAGATTACACCCTTCGCTTTAATTTTATCGGCTATTTGTTTAGTGATTCGAATAGTATTATCAAAATCGCTTGAAGCAACAGTAAAGGCGATATCATTCACCTTATTATGATGGGCGCTCTGGATAATCATATCGACAATGATCTCTTCTTCGGCTAAGGCTTTGAATAATTTATAAGCCACGCCGGGGACATCCGGAACTCCCCGGACAACGAGCTTCCCTACATTGACCTCCTGGGTTACTCCCCTTACGATTACTTTTTCTAACATCGGATCTACCTCCTGTATAAGGGTTCCTTCTCCTGGAATAAAAGATGATTTAACTAAAATTTTTACCTGATAATTTCTGGCCAAATCTATAGCCCGATAGTGCATTACTTTTGCTCCCAAACTGGCCATTTCAGCCATTTCATCATAAGAAATTACCGGAATTCGACGGGCGCTGTCTACTATTCGCGGATCAGCAGTGTAAACGCCATCAACATCAGTATAAATTTCACATCCCTCTGCATTTAACTGAGCGGCCAGGGCAATAGCGGTAGTATCTGACCCGCCTCTGCCCAAAGTAGTGATATCACCATTAGTGTTAATGCCCTGAAAGCCAGCCACGATAATTATTTTGCCTTTTTCTAAGGCGGACCTTAGTTTTGTATGATCCACGGCGGTAACCCTAGCTTTGGTGTGAGCGGCATTGGTTACAATTCCAGCCTGCATTCCGGTAAAAGAGATAGCATCCCAACCCAGGGAGTGAATAGCCATAGTTAGCAGGGCGATAGAAACCTGTTCACCAGTAGAAATGAGCATGTCTAATTCCCGTTCATTGGGAGATGAAGTAATTTGGCCAGCCATTTTAATTAATTCATCAGTGGTCTTGCCCATCGCGGAAACTACTACCACCACTTTATTTCCTTCTTTTGCCTTTTCCACTATTTTCCCGGCTACTTTTTTTATCCGTTCGATATTGGCTACCGAGCTTCCTCCGTATTTTTGCACTATAATTTTATTCATCGATAAAATATTCACTCCTTAAAAAATTCACCGATTCTCCAATTGCCCAATTCACCAATTTACTCATTTCCAGACTGGCTAACCAGGCAAGCAACTAACGAGCTACTTCTTTCTCTTCACTCATCACTTGTCACTTATCACTTACTACTGTTCCCTCCAAATCAGCTTCTAACACCAAGATCCGACAAGTTATTCCTTCTTTTAAAAAAGCGTCTTTCATTATCCTGCTGATTGCTTCCTCTCTGCCTTTTTTGGTTAGAGAAACTACTGAAGGTCCGGAACCGCTTAAGGCTACCCCTGCTAAACCTGTCTGTTTGATTTGGGAGAACATCTCTTCAATTCCCGGGACAAAGGGCATCCTGTAAGGTTGATGCAGCCTATCCTCCATGGCCTCAACCAACCTTTCCCAATGGGAATTTTGCAAAGCATTAACTAATAGAGCAGATCTGCTTAAATTAAATATAGCTTCAGATAATGCTACTTTTGAAGGCAAAACCTTTCTCATTTCTTTCGTGTTTAAAGTAAATTCCGGGATCGCCAGTACAATTTGTAAATCAAGCGGGGTTTCTATCCTGGTCCACTTTATCTCTCCTTGATCGGTTTTATAAGCCAGGGTAAGCCCCCCTATTAGAGCAGGGACAATATTATCCATATGTCCTTCTAAAGAAAGAGCTAATTCAAGAATCTCCTGATTAGTTAAATCAAAATCATAGAACTTGGCTGCTCCCACTATCCCCCCTATTATAGCTGATGCGCTGCTACCCAATCCTCTGGTAATAGGTATGGTGTTAAGCGCTTTTATCTTTAACCCCTTTTTGGGGATATCTTTATGGATTTTTTGTAAAACCAGGTTGATAGATTTCCAGATTAGGGCATCTTCTTTCTTTTTGGCCGAAAACTTTCCCGATCCTTCTCCCTGATATTCAATAACCAGTCCCCCTTCTATTTCTTCTATCTCCAGGTTTAAATAACATTTTAAAGCCAAGCCCAGACAGTCAAAGCCAGGACCTAAGTTGGCGGTAGTTGCCGGAACTCTAATCTTTATCATAAATTTTCTCCTTTATTAGTCGATGGTGAATAGTCGTTAGTACTAAATACAAATTACAAGATACAAGTTTATATTATTTTACCTAATTGTCCGGTTTTCCTGTTTTCCAGTTAGTGATAATTCACCAATTCGTAGGGCAGGCCTCTCGCCTGTCTTGCTCCTATTTTTTATTTAATTGACTAGCAAAAACTAAATTATTCTCTACTAATCTGTTATTGCGAGTGAACAAAGTGAGCGCGGCAATCCCGGATTAGCTTGTTGAAACGTATGCAATATACTCCTATTTTTTTCTCTTTTTATTTTCTTTACTATATACTATATACTAAATGCTATATACTGTTTTTAAATTTCCACTACTCTCAGGGCACTGCATATTTTTTCTACACATTTTAAACTAGCGACTTCCTTCAAAGCCTCTTGGACATTCCCTTCTTTAGCCTGATGAGTTAAAAAAACAATATCCGCTACTTCTCCGGCTTCTCCCTTTTGTATAACCGAAAGAAAGCTGACTTTTTCCCGAGCAAAAACACCGGCAATCTCTGCTAAAACCCCCGGTCTGTCTTTTACCCTGATCCTTAAATAATAAGGAGAATAAGTTTGGTTGAAATCCCTGATCTTCTTTGTTTCAAAACAATTATACTGGTTGTGGTAATTTTCGTAATTTTTAATTATCTCTACTATGTTGCTGACAATCATACTTCCAGCGGGTAAAGCCCCGGCACCCAAACCGGAAAAAGTTAAGTCTCCAAAATCCCCTCCCCGGACTAGAATTCCATTGTAGACACCACCAATATTAGCCAAAGTATGCCTTTGGGGGATTAATGAGGGGTGAACCCTTATATCAAGATCCGAACCTGTATTTCGGGCTAAAGCTAAAAGCTTGATTTTATAACCCAACTCTCGGGCATATTCAATATCAAGCTTGCTAATATTTCTTATCCCCTCATAATAGATATCGTCCGGTTCGATCTTTGCCCTGAAGGCAATGGCAGAAAGAATAAATATCTTATTAAAGGCATCAAACCCGTCAATATCTTTACCGGGATCGGATTCGGCATACCCCTTCTCTTTAGCCTCCTTCAATACTTCTTCATAATCTTTGTCCTCTTCACTCATCTTAGTGAGGATATAATTAGTGGTCCCGTTTAAAATTCCTATTATCTCCTTTATTTTATAAGAAGTAAGGGAGTGGGAAAGTGCCCCGATGATAGGGATCCCGCTAGCCACGCTGGCCTCGAAAAGAAAATGCACTTTATTTTCCTGGGCTATATCTAAAATTTCATAACCTGCTTTGGCTATTACTTCTTTGTTGGCAGTAACCACATGTTTCCCCGACTTGAGTGCTTTTATAATCAAACTTTTAGCTGGTTCAACACCACCTATGGTTTCAACCACTATTTCTATTTCGGGATCGTTTATTACTTCTTCGGCAGAATCCGTAAAAATTTTATAGAATCTTTTATCAGGCAGAATTTTATTTTTATCTTTATCTGCCAATTTCTTTAAGATAATTTTTTTGGGATATATCTTCTGCTCAATAAATGCTTTATTCTCCTGCAAAACTTTAAGAGTCCCCTGGCCTACTGTCCCCAATCCTAATATCCCGATATTGATCGTATTTTTCTTCATGATTATCGACCATCCCTTCAAATGAGACGTTAGTATATAAAAAAATCTTTCGCCTTATACTTTAAATGTAAAGACGAAAGATTTTCGCGGTTCCACTTTATTTCTCTGAAATAAATATTTTCAGAGCTCTCTGTAAGCTCTAAGGGTCTTATCCCGAAAGATTTAGTCTTTTTTAAGATTCATCTTAAGCCTCCGGGTTGGTTTTCAGATGAAAAATCTCTACAGCAAAAATTTTCAACCTACTCTTCCCGTCATCGGCCGGTTATTCAATTTTTATAATGTTAGCACTCGCATTTAATTTTGTCAAAATTTTTGTTAGCTTTTCCGAGTATCTTTATTTTTATTTTTCAGAACCTTTTTTAGCTCAGGTCAACATCTTCACTCGACACCAGAGCAACACTGGCTACCTTATCTTCCGGTGCAAGGTTCATTACCCTAACTCCTTGCGTGCATCTTCCGGTATGACGAATCTCTTTAACTTGAACCCGGATAACAATCCCTTGTTGGCTGATCAATACCAGCTCATCTTCTTCGCTCACCTCTTTGACGTCTACTACCAAACCTCTTTCTTTGGTAAGTTTAATAGATTTCAGCCCTTGGCTGCCTCGCCTTTTAAATTCTCTAAATTCCTTCAGGGATGTTCTTTTGGCAAATCCTTTCTCGGTTACTAACAATAAATATTTATCTGTTTCTGGGTGAACTAAGCTAATTTTTACCAGAAAGTCTTTTTCCCGTAAGGTGATACCTTTTACTCCGAAGGTGATTCTACCCATGGACCTTATTGTCTCTCCCGAAAAGCGGATAGACTTTCCGTGTTTAGTTGTTAAAATAACGTCTTCGTTGCCCTCGGCGAGCTTTACCCCGATTAATTCATCTTCGGGCAAGAGACGAATGGCAATAATCCCGATGTTTCTTAAATTAGAAAAACGGGAAAGAGAAACTTTTTTTATTTTTCCTTTTTTAGTAGCCATAAACAAACACTTTTGATTATTTTCTTCCTTTGATTCTTCCAATTCGTTACTCTCTATAGGAATAAGAGTGGTAATATGCTCATCTTTTTCAATACCTAATAAATTGATAGCTGCTACTCCCCGGGAAGTTCTCCCTCCTTCGGGAATCTGATAGGCTCTCCTTCTATAAACCATTCCTTTACTGGTGAAAAATAAGATATCGTGGAGGTTGGTAGTGACAAACACCTGATCTACAAGATCTTCCAGTTTAGTGGTCATCCCAATTTTACCTTTTCCTCCCCTCCGTTGCTTTCTATAGGTGCTTAAAGGAAGGCGCTTAAGGTATCCATCCCGGGTATAAGTTATAACTATGTCCTCCGAAGTAATGAAATCTTCAATTTCGTATTCTCCTTCTTCTTCTATTATCTCAGTCCTTCTTTCGTCACCGTATTTCTGCTTCATCTCCAACAGCTCATCTCTAATGATCAACATGAGTTTCTTTTCGTTTTGTAATATATCTTCTAAATAGGCAATACGTTTTATTAATTCTAAATATTCTTCTAAAATCTTTTCGGTCTCCAGAGAAGTAAGACGCTGCAGTTTCATATCTAAGATAGCCTGCGCCTGGATATCGCTTAAACCAAATCTGCTTTTCAATTTATCGTGCGCAGTTTTTACGTTATCTGCTTTTTTAATAATCTGTACCACTTCATCAATATTAGACAGGGCAATTTTCAATCCTTCCAAGATGTGGGCTCTTTCTCGGGCTTTCCTTAATTCGTATCTGGTTCTTCTTTCCACCACTTCTTTGCGGTGAGCCAAAAAACATTTTAGTAGCTCTTTTAAATTAAAGGTTTTGGGACGGCCTTCGGAAATGGCTAAAATATTAATCCCAAAAGTAATTTTCATCTTGGTATGCTTATAAAGATTGTTCAGTACTATATCTATATTAGCCCCTCTCTTTAGTTCGATAACTATCCGCATCCCTTTTCTATCTGATTCGTCCCTTAAGCTGGAAATATCGGGTATCTTTTTGTCCTGAACCAGCTGGGCAATGTCTTCTACCAGGTTTGCTTTGTTTACTTGATAGGGGAGTTCTTTAACAATTATACGGGGGCTTTTCTTGCCCGTACTTTTTTCGCCGTTTACTCCTTCGGTAAATACTGCAGCCTGTATTTTTATAATTCCTTTACCGGTTTCATAGGCACTCCTTATTCCTGTTCTGCCGCAGATAATACCACCGGTGGGGAAATCAGGACCCTTGATTGCGGTCATTATTTCTTGTAAGGAAGCTTGCGGATTTTCGATGATCATTATGGCACCATCAACTACCTCTCCCAAATTATGTGGAGGAATGTTAGTCGCCATTCCTACTGCAATTCCCGAAGAACCATTAAGTAAAAGTTGGGGAATTTTCGACGGTAAAACTTCCGGTTCTTTAAGAGAATTATCATAATTAGGAACAAAATTAACCGTTTCCTTATCTATGTCGGCCAGCAACTCCTGGGCAGTTTTTGACATTCGGATTTCGGTATATCTTTGGGCGGCTGCAGAGTCGCCATCGATAGAACCAAAATTTCCCTGACCATCGACTAAAGGATAACGATAGGAAAAATCCTGAGCCATTCTTACAATGGTATCATACACAGCCATATCGCCATGAGGGTGGTATTTGCCTATAATGTCTCCTACTATTCGTGCGGATTTCTTATAGGCTTTATCGGGCGTGTTACCCATTCTTTCCATAGAATATAATGCCCGGCGGTGAACCGGTTTTAATCCATCGCGAACATCAGGCAAAGCTCTTCCCACTATTACGCTCATAGCATAGCTAAGATAGGCTTCTTTTATTTCTCCACCGACATCAGTAAGCAGGGTTCTGCCTGTTTCTACAAATCCTTCTTCTCGTTCTTCATTTTCTTTTTCGTTATTATTGTCTAAATTGTCTTTTTCTTCTTCTTTCATGATTCTCCAATTTGCCAACTGATCAATTCACCAATTGACCGATTAATTTAGTTTTTAGTGTTAAATGCAGGTTATCAATCCGCAGTTTAAGGACTATTTAAATATCCAACTCCTTTACTTCCAGACTATGCCGATAAATAAAATCTTTTCTGGGTTCAACTTTTCCTCCCATTAAAACCGTAAACATGGTTTCTGCTTCTATATTGTCTTCCAGTTCTATTCTCTTTAAGATCCTGTTTCCCGGGTTCATAGTGGTTTCCCATAATTGTTCAGGATTCATTTCTCCTAAACCTTTATACCTCTGAATCCGAGGATTGCCGTCTATCTCTTTTAACTTATCGTTTAGCTCCTGATCGTTAAACAAATAATAACTTTCTTTGTTATATTCGAGTTTATAGAGGGGAGGTTGAGCAATATAAATATTCCCTCTTTCGATTAACGGTTTCATATAACGGAAGAAAAAGGTTAAAAGCAGAGTTTTTATGTGGGCTCCATCAACATCCGCATCAGTCATTATGATCACTTTATAATATCTTAGTTTTTCGATATCCAAATCTTCCCCAATGTTAATGCCCAGGGCAGTAACCATGGCTCTTATTTCGTTATTATCCAATATTTTGTGCAACCGGGCTTTTTCTACATTTAATATTTTACCTCTTAGGGGCAGGATAGCCTGAAATCTTCTATCTCTCCCTTGTTTGGCAGAACCTCCTGCCGAATCACCCTCCACTAAAAATATCTCTCTAAACAGGGGATCTTTTTCTGAACAATCAGATAGTTTTCCGGGAAGAGTGCCAAGCCCTGATATTTCATTTTTTTGCCGGACTAAATTTCGTGCTTTTCTGGCTGCTTCCCTGGCGTTTAAGGCAGAAACAGATTTATCCAGTATCTTCTTGCTTATGCTTGGATTTTCGTTAAGAAAATTATTTAAACCTTCACCTACAACATAAGAGACTACCCCTCTTACCTCGCTATTCCCCAGTTTGGTTTTAGTTTGTCCCTCGAATTGGGGATTTAATAATTTTACACTAATTACAGCAGTCAGACCCTCTCTTACATCATCGCCAGAAAGATTATTATCGCCATCTTTTAAAGACGATTTTTTGCCATTAGACAATAAATTATTGCGGGCATAATCATTTATTACCCTGGTTATAGAAGCTTTAAACCCTGCTAAATGGGTTCCTCCTTCTTCTGTGTTTATATTATTGGCAAAAGAAAGGATGTTTTCGGTATAACTGTTATTATATTGCAATGCTACCTCTACCTCTATATCGTCCTTTTTCCCGGTAAAGCAGATGGGCTTGGGGAACAGAAGATCTTTATTTTTGTTTAAATGGCTGACAAATTCACTTATTCCTCCGTTGTACTTATAAGAAACTTCTTTGTTCTCCTCTCTTTCGTCTTTTAAAATAATCTTAACGCCGGCATTTAAAAAAGCAATTTCCCTAAGCCGGTGAGTAATATTATCAAAATTAAAGTTGGTTTCCTCAAAAATGGTTGGATCGGGTTTAAAAGTAATTTTGGTTCCAGTACGGGAAGATTTTCCTATCTTTTTTAATTCGGATACGGCATCTCCCCTTTCAAATCTTTGAAAAAATATTCCCGAGTCTCGAGAGATTTCTACTTCCAGCCATTCCGAAAGGGCATTTACCACTGAAAGACCTACTCCGTGTAGTCCGCCGGTGACCCGATATCCACCTCCTCCAAACTTACCGCCAGCATGGAGCTTGGTTAACACTATAGTCACAGCGGGTAACTTGGTTTCTTTGTGAATGTCAACCGGGATCCCCCGGCCGTCATCAGTTACGGTAGCACTGCCGTCGGGGCGAATAAACACTTCTATTTTTTTGCAATAGCCAGCCATTGCTTCATCAATACTGTTATCTACTACTTCGTCTAAAAGATGATGCAGTCCTTTACTGGAAGTACTACCAATGTACATGCTAGGCCTTTTTCTAACCGCCTTTAACCCCTCTAAGACTTGTATCTGTTTGGCGGTATATTGATTATCTGTATTATCAGTTTTCTTTTTTCTTTTTGGCAAAGCGTAACTCCTATCAAAATGAAACCGCGGCTTATCGCCACGGTTTTTATTTTTATAATTTATGGTGAAGTTTAATTTCTTATTCTAAAAACCTGGTTAATTTTACTATATTTTAGCACTTATGTCAAAATTCATCTTCGTTTTTTGTACCTCTTTAAAGCCCTTTTCTCTTGTCTTGAAAATAGGGAGTTCGGATCTTAAACAGGATGTTGGAGATTATCTCCTCTCCCGCTTCCTGATTAATTTTTTCAATAAACTCTCCCTTTCTTAAATTCAGTTCATTAGCCCAAACATTGCTTTTCACAGCCAAAAAAAGGCATTTATCCTGTATCTTAATAGGTTGGGAAGATTGGGCAATCTCCTTGCCCACTAAATCGTTCCAATGACTAATTATTTGATACGCCTTTATCTTTGTGCTCCATTTTTTATCTTGTAAAAAATTGCTTAAAGCCGCTTTAAAGGAAACCATTTCTTTTTTTTTCATAAAGCAATTATCTTTCCTTCTTTTATTTTAAATATCTGGCTTTTTTCTTTAATATCACTATTAAAATAATCCAGATTTATGCTGGTAATAAAGGTCTGAACCTTTTTCTTAATAATCAGTTCTAATAAGAAATGCCTTCTGTCTTCATCTAGCTCTGACATAACATCATCTAAGAAAAATATAGGATAGACTCCTTCTTTTTCTTTAATTAATTCTAATTCGGATAGTTTTAAAGATAAGACAGCTGTTCGTTGTTGACCTTGTGAACCATAAGAGGCGAGATTAACTCCGTTGATAAATACTGAAAAATCGTCCCGGTGGGGACCTACTAAGGTGGCTCCTTGTTCCTCCTCTTTTTTCCTGTATTCTTCTATTTTGTCTTTAAATAGTTGGGTTATTAAAGAAATGCTTTCTTCTTTGTCTTTTAATATACTGCTTTGGTAAGTTAACTCTACCTCTTCTTTACCTTTAGTAATCTCTTGATGAAAATTATAAGCGAGTTGACTTATCTTTTTTATAAATTTAATCCTGGTTAATATTAAAAAAGATCCCCTTTCTATTAGCCGGGGATCCCATATTATTAGTTTTTCTTTTTTCTTTTTTTGGTCAATTTCTTTTTTTAATATGTTGTTTCGATGGCCTAAAATTCTATAATATTCGGAAAGATACTTGTGGTATAAAGGATAAATTTGGGATATTTGCTCATCTAAAAACTTTCTTCTTAAAGAAGGTGCTCCTTTTATGATCTGCAAATGCTCGGGAGAAAACACCACTCCTTTAAATTCTTTGTTTAAAGCAGCTTTTTTTCGAATATTTTGATTTATTTTTATGGTCTTGCTCAGCTTGTTTTTGTAAAAATCCTCTGTTTTATTTTCTAAGGCAATGGCTATTTGAATATCTTCATCATCTTTGTTTATTTCTCCAAATAGATAGGCGCTTTTATTTTTCCACTTGATTGCTTCCCAGTCTTCTTTTGTCCTGTATGAGCTGCCTTTAATTATTAAATTCAACCCTTCTAATAAATTGGTCTTCCCCTGGGCGTTATTTCCGATAAAAATATTAAGATTAGAATCAAGATTTATTGTTAAGTTAGAAAAATTTCGGTAGTTTTTTAATTTTACTTTTTTAAAATACAACTTCTTCTTTTCCTCTTTTTTAAGTAAACATTACGTATAGTATATCCTAAAGAAGAAATATTGTATAGTTACTCTGCCCTCACCGGCATCAAAACATAGACATAGTTTTTATCTTCATCCGGAGCAATAATTGCTGGATTAAGAGGGTTATTTAATTTTATAATGGTATTTTCTTTTTTAATTATTTTTAGTACGTCTAAAACATAATCACTGTTAAAAGTAATGGTAATGTCCTCTCCTTTTTTAAAACAGGAAATCCTTTCCGACGCTTCTCCAATACTTGGGCTTTCTGCCTTTAAAATTATTTCACATGTTTCCTCTTTCTGATTATTTTCTTGATTAATTGCTTCCACTTTTACTGTTTTTAAATCTTCCCTTACAAAGAGGGCAATCCTTTCCATTTTATCCCTAAATTCCTCTGTATTCACTTTTATCTCGGTTTTAAAAGAATTTGGAAAAATCTGTTGGTAATTGGGAAATTGACCTTCTATTAATCGAGAGTAAATTCTTATACTATTCTTCTGTCCATCAGGGAATAAAATAAACATTATTTGTTTTTCCCCAAATTTTATTTCTACAAAGACCTCTTCATCTTCTAAAAGGATTCTGGATAATTCTGATAAAGCTCGATAAGGAATAATAACCTCTATTGGTTTATCGGCTGCTGTTTTTTCTAAGTTTGTAGTTTTAATATTTTTAAGAGATAATCTATGACTATCAGTAGTAACTACCTCAATTTTATTATCATTTATTTTAAATAGGGCTCCGTTTAAAAAAGTTTTACTATCATCTCGGGCAGTGGAAAATATAATTTGTTGAATGGTCTCTTTTAGTAATTTTTGGCTTAGTTTAATTTTAGCTCTCATCTTTATTTCGGGAAAATTAGAGAACTCTTCTGCGGAAAATCCTAAAATTCTATAATTTGAACTACTTTCTTTAACGGTAGTGATATTATTATCTAAACACTCTATCTCTATATTACCTTCAGGAAATTTTTTAATCAGTTCGCCTATTATTCTACTGGGAATAACTGTAGATCCGGTATTAATAACCTGGGCAGGAATATAACAATCTATTCCAATTTCTAAATCGGTAGCAAACAGATGAACTTTATTATCTTCGTTTGCTTCAAAAAGTATTCCATTATAGATAGGTAATCCAATTCTGCTAGATATTCCTTTTTGTACGGTTTGAATCCCATGTAATAAACTCTCTTGAGAACATATAATTTTCATATTTTCTTCTCTCCTTTACTCTGAATAATTAGATAAAAAAATAGTATTATTAATAATAGTGTTGTTAAAACTGGGGAAATAAAAATAAACCCCAGTACTTTATTATTTGTATCCTGTGGATAAAAATAGGGATAAAATTTTTATATATTAACAAATTCCCCATTTTTATTTTTAAATAAAAAGAATTGTCCATTAAATCAGAGTTTTACACATATTATTAAAAAGTTATTAAC
>Ga0209206_10000011_pt1 | contig 47622 bp, 37 predicted proteins | sample ZodSprsou2mmetaG_FD_185478 | JGI IMG/M metagenome (GOLD analysis project Ga0209206, IMG submission 185478) | Hot spring sediment microbial communities from Zodletone spring, Oklahoma to study Microbial Dark Matter (Phase II) - Zodletone Spring... ...
TTATTATACCAAGAATAACATTATCTGAATCTGAATGCTTGGAACTATTTTTTTCTAATTCATTAATTAAAGAAAAATGTAATTTAAAAGCTGTGATAAAATCTTTAGAAAATAAACTAGCCATTCCGATTATATATTTTGCAGAAAAACCCATCTTTTGCCCTTCTATTTTAAACCCTAAAACTTCATTCATAACGGGAAAAAGATACTCTCTGGGAAATATTTTAGACATATCACCACTAAAAGCAGTACTAACAGGCTTAGGTATTAGATTATGTATAACACTAGCTTCTAATTTTAAGTAATAACATTCCTTTCCTTCATGCATTCTTTTTGCACAATGGCCAAAGACTAAAAAAGTACAATTGGTTGATTTGTGATATTTGATGCAATTTTTTTGTGGATTTTCTTTTATTTTTTTTGAATGGTAATTAGATAGGTTAATAACTTGAAATTGCTTATAACTTCCCGAATTAATTTCTTCTCTAATGCTGTCCATTAAATAATTTTTTAATCTTTCTTGGATTGGTTCATTTCCGCTGTGATTGCTATCGCGATTCCAATATTGCCCTTCTGATTTTTTTTATTTTAGTCGAAAGATCCCAAAATAGATATTCAAACAATACAATAATGGCAAGTAAGTAAAAATTTAGATCGTTTAAATATACTGATATTCCAGAAGAAAACCAAAGAAAAATAGTCCTAGTTATAACCGTAACAATTGCTATTGGATTTTGCCAATTATTAGTTAGTAAATTATTAAATAATTCTACTATTATATCTTTCATGTTTTTCCTAATTGTTAAAATATTGATATTTTAAAAAATATCATAGAAAAATTTAGATTCAAACTTTAACATTTGCTTTTTCTATTTTTATTTATATTTTACAAATTTGTATAATCTGCTCCCAATTCCCATCTTCCTGATAAAACCATAGATAAAACGCCATCACAAAAATAAACATATTTAATAAATATGATTTAAGAATTACTCGTCTCTCTTTTCAACCCCCCGCCAGGTTTCAAATACCGGCAAATTATATTTATTAGGTTTTTCTTTTGGTGTGTAAACAATCACATAATTCATATTTTTCCACCCAATAAAACCATTTCCTTCGCTGCATTCATAATAATTTTTTATCCAGGTTCCTGTATTTAGATAAAGGGATTCACGTATTTTTCCATTATCCTGCTGGTCAAGGAAAAGTGGTAGTTGTAAGGGAAAATGGGTATGTCCCATGACTATATATTGGAAGTTCTCGTTCAGACCATGGAAAAGTTTAATCGCCCCATCACTATCATTATGATCGCTTAACTTACTCATCATATATTCTATAATCCCTGATAGTTTTTCGAAGGATAATATTTTAAATTTCTCTAAACAAAAAATACAAGCTTGAATCATATCTACTGTGTCAAAGGGGTGATACCATTTGTCATGATGTTTGTACCAATTTTTTACAAATTTCAAATCATTAAATTCATTCATTATTTCATCTATGGTATCTTCAATGATATCTTTTAATACCATATTTTCTTTTACTTGAAAAATAAGCCATTTTAAAGTTGCCCAAAAAGGTCGAATGTTTCCTATTTCTTGAAAATTATATTTTAACCGAATTGAATCTTCACTACTTAGTGAATTTTTTAACTCAATATTTTTAAATAATTTATAAGGAATCTTGGTTAATATTTCTGTTGTAACAGGATCCCCAATCGGAACTGATCTATAATCTAAATCGGTATATGCAGGTCCTCCCTCATAATTGAATTTATCAAATATATGTCCATGTGTAGCATATACTCCATGTTCAATATTAGAAAAGTAATGCTCAAAATTTTCGGCATTATTAGCACGTAAACCTAGAAGCTCTATTACTTTTTCTTTCAATTCATCTATCATCCAGCATAACCTGTCGTGGTTTCCGGGTATATAAATCGTTTCAACATTGGTGTCTTTAAATGTATTTTCCAGATTTTGTTTGGAGAATAAATTGAAGGTATCTTGGTTTTTTTCAGCAATTTTATCTAATATGATTTTTGCTCTTTTTTTCATGCTTTCAGTATTGTTTCCCCAGGGCCTATCTTCTTCTTTTTCCCGGAACCATTCTTCAGCTCTAAGAAGATCAAATATGTCACCTAAAAATACTATCTTTAATTCTTTTTCTTTATTCTTGGTTTTTTCCGAATGCGTTTTAATATCTGATAAAAATAATTTAAAAGCAGATGTAGGAATGTTTTGTTTTCCGGCAGTTTCATCTACAAAGTGTAAATCGCTAATAAAAACTAACATACTATTTCCCCTTTTTTTATTTAAATATCCATTATAATTAATTCGACAAAGTTTTGGAAAGTCCTTCTTTTTGGAGGAAAAAGTTATTGGTTATTATAAAAAGTATTACGAGATTGCCACGGATGATATTAAATATTAATTGAATATCATCCTCGCAATGACAATTACTGGATCCCATTCCCCGATCAGGTTGAGGACAGGTTTCATGGGAATGACAGAGGGGGGCGGGAATGACAGAATGAAGCGCGGCAATGACAATATTTCGCAATGACAATACTCCCCTATATTTTTAAATAAATTTATATTAAAATGTATTAAATAAAAAGGGTTTTTTGATTTAAATGGCGAATTATTATTATATAGGGTTAAGAAATATTTAATTAATAGGTAGACGTGGAGGTTGAGATTGCCACACTCCCTATGGGAGTTCGCAATGACATTTTTAGGGAGAGAGAGATATATGGAGATGGAGAAATAAAAAACTTTAAAATAGAAAAAGACCCGGAATTAGAAGATTTATTGGCCAAATGTAAGAAAAAGGGAATGAAGTTCGGATTGGCTTTGGGTAGCGGTTCTGCCCGCGGCTTGGCGCATGTGGGAGTTATTCAGGTTTTAGAAGCATACGGCATTCCCATTGATATGATTGCGGGTACCAGTATCGGTTCGGTCATTGGTTCTTTATATGCTTCCGGTGCTTCAATAGAACATCTGGAAGAAGCAGCTTTATCGATGAAAATAAGCAAAACCTTGTTTTTATTGGACCCTGCTCTACCACATTCAGGTTTCATTAAAGGTCACCGCGCAGAAGAAATTTTAAAAACCATTGCTTTAAAACATAAAACATTTGATGACCTGAATATACCGTTTGCTGCAGTAGCAACGATTATTGAAAACGGAGCAGAAGTGGTGATTAACCAAGGAAAAGTAATTGATGCTGTAAGGGCAAGCATTTCCATTCCCGGTATATTTACACCGGTAAAGTATCAGGATTATTACCTTGTGGATGGAGGCTTGGTAAACCCGGTTCCGGTGGATGTGACAAGGAACATGGGTGCAGATATCATTATTGCAGTTAGTTTAACTAAAATAATATCCCGAACCATTACCTTGAATATGAATAACGCTGCAGACAAGATAGAAGATGTAAAAGTTAAAACGAAAGATTCAAAAATAGAATTAAAATCAATCATCCATCAGAAAATTACAGAGGCAAAATCATCCTTCAAGACTCCCGGCATCTTTCACATCATTAGCCAAACGATTGATATTATGGAATCAAAAATTATAGAAAGATCACTGGAAGGAGCTGATATCGTCATTGTTCCTTTTGGCCTCAAAGGTATCCATGACTTTGATTTTGATAAAGCAGAAGAGCTGATTAGAGGGGGTATTACTGCTACACTGATTAAAATACCTGAGATCAAGGCAGTTATTAAAGCAAAATTAAAATAAAAAAAGAATATTTAGTTTCGTTTTTAGTGAATTTATTAGAAATGGGAGGAGAAAAAATGTCTAAAAATATTTTTAAAATTATCTTGCTTTTTATTTTATTATTTTGTCTGTCGAATTTTACCTTCTTTATCTATGCGGATACCACAAGCGAAGAAAGAGTAGAAAATACTGCTATTGATCTAACTTATGCTGAAATGGAAGCTCAATTTGTTAATAATGTATTTATCACTAAAGATGACGAATTTAAGGTAGTGGTAGAAAAGGATTTAGAATTGGAAGATTTGTTGGCCAAGTGTAAAAAAAAGGGATTGAAAATTGGTCTGGCTTTGGGGGGCGGCTCGGCACGAGGATTGGCCCACGTAGGTGTTATTTTAGCACTTGAAGCCTATAATATTCCTATCGATATAATCGCCGGCACCAGTATTGGTTCAGTGGTGGGATCTCTTTATGCTGCCGGAGCTTCTATTAACCAGTTGGAAGAAGCTGCTCTCTCGATGAAGAAAAGCAAAACGCTTTTCTTAATAGATCTTGTCCTTCCTCATTCAGGTCTGATAAGCGGCGAAAGAATAGAAGAAATGTTAAATGATTTATTTTTAGAGGGTAAAACTTTTAATGACCTCAAAATTCCTTTTACAGCTGTAGCTACAGAAATAGAAAGCGGAGCAGAGGTGATCTTAAATCAAGGAAAACTAATTGATGCTGTAAGGGCAAGTATTTCCATTCCCGGTATATTTACACCGGTAAAGTATGGGGATTATTATCTGGTAGATGGGGGAGTAGTCAATCCGGTCCCGGTAGATATAGTCAAGATGATGGGAGCTGATATTATTATTGCTGTGAGTCTGGCGAAAATAGACCCTTACACTGCCGTATTGATGATTGATAAAGAGACTGGCCATTTAAAAGAGGTAGAAAATTTAGAGGGTTTAAGAATAAATAAAGAGGAAAACCCAAAATTTAAGGATACAGAAGAAACTATTCCTTTAGTTGAGGAAGAAAAAGGGATATTGAAACAAGCAATAGAGAAAGTAACATCAAAATTTGAAGGCCCTAATCTCATTGAAATAATCAACCAATCTACCGATATTATGGAATCAAAGATTACCGACCAATACCTGGAGGGGGCAGATGTTCTCATCGTCCCCTTTGGAATTAAAGAAATAAATCTTTTTGATTTTGATGAGGCAGAAATACTGATTAAAGGTGGCATTATGGCTACTCTGATTAATATACCAGAGATTAAAAGAGCGATAAAAGAAAAACTACGAGAATGAAATAATGGATACCATGGTAGAAGCTAAAAAAGATAATGATTTTCCCTTATATCTAGGAATATTCTTTTTTTCTGGTTCAGTCTTGCTTTTTGAACTCTCTCTTATGCGAGTATTTTCTATTCTCCAATGGAATTATCTGGCTTTCATGATTATTAGTATCGCTTTTTTAGGATATGGAGCTAGCGGAACTTTTTTATCGGTCTTTTCTTCTTTACTGAAGAAAGCTGAGGGGATAAAATTATATAAATATCTTTTCTTCTTTTCTCTGCTATTCTCTTTGGGTTCTTTATTCTCTCTATTTATCATCTCTAAAATCCCCTTTGACCTTTATCGGATAACTACAGATAGATATCAATTACTGTACTTAATAATTTATTATTTAGCCATTGCTACACCCTTTTTCTTTGCCGGACTTTGCATCTCTTTAGCTATATCTAAATTGCCCGAAAAAGTAAATAAAATATATTTCTGCGATTTAGGAGGTGCCTCGATTGGTTGTATCTTTTTTTTAATCATAGCTAATTATATAAGTTTGAGCCATTTATTGATTATCCCTCCCTTGTTCTCTTTTTTAGCTTCTTTTTTATTTTCCTTAAAACTGAAAGACAAAAGATCATTCGTTTACATTGTGATGGGGATATTTATTTTTATCATTTTATTTTTCGGTGGAAAGAGCTTTTATTTTTTCCCCATCAATCCTTATAAAAGTTTATTTACTTTATTGCGTTATCCCAATTCCCAGATAATTGATCGCCGGGAGAATTGTTTCTCCAGGTTGGAAGTAGTAGAAAGTGAGGGAGTAAAATACGCCCCAGGGTTAAGTTTGAATTTCTCGGGAGAGATTCCGGAACAGTTGGGCCTGGTTACCGATGGTGATGGATTGAACGCAATTACCAAATTAGGCGGAGAAGATTATTTAAAAAGGCTAAGAAAAATAGAGTTTTCAGATTACCTTCCTTCTGCCTTAGGATTTCATCTTATAGGGAATTTAGATAATCCGGATAAGAAGACATTAATCATCGGACCGGGAGGAGGATTAGATATACTGGGAGGAATTTATAATGACATAGAAGAGATCTGGGGAATTGAGATGAATCCCAATATCAAGATCTTACTTCAAAATAATTATGGCAATTACTCGGGAAATATTATAACCGTGAGGGAATTAAAATTTTAACCGGAGAAGGAAGGAGCTTATTAAAAGGATTAGACCAAAAGTTCGACTTGATTCAAATTTCTTTAATTGGCTCATCCAATACTGCTTCCGGAGGATTTTATAGCATATCAGAAAACTATCTTTATACAATAGAAGGATTTATCGATTTTTGGCAGCATCTTTCTGAGGGAGGAAATTTGAGTATAACTCGTTGGCTAAAATTCCCGCCTCGAGAGATTGTTCGTCTTTGCAGCATCAGCTTAGAGACTCTTAAACAAATGGGAATAGAAAAACCGGAAAATCATCTGGCTATCATCCGTAGTTGGGCTACCTCTACCCTTATTCTAAGAAAAAAAGAAATAGGAGAGGAGGAGATAAGAATAATTAAAGATTTTTGTGATAAAAGGAACTTTGATACAGTCTATTTCCCAGGAATTAAGGAGAAAGATGCTAATATAAATCATATCCTGGAACAGAATTATTATTATCAGGAAATAGACCAATTGATAAATAGTTTTAAGGAAGATAAATTAAAGGATTTTTATGATAGTTATTTCTTTAATGTTTCGGCAGTCACTGATAATCAACCTTACTTCTTTTATACTTTAAAATGGCAAAATATCCCTAAGATAATCAAAAGTACAGCTAACTGGCAGTCTTTAATAGAATGGGGAAACTTAATTATATTTGCCACTTTCCTTCAGGGAATCATATTTAGTATCATTTTCATATTTTTACCTTTAATTTTAAAGGGACTCCCTATAAGTAAAAGAAAGGTAAAAATTCCTTTTTTGCTTTATTTTGCTTTTTTGGGTTTAGGATATATGCTTTTAGAGATCTCTTTTATCCAAAAATTTATCCTCTATCTAACTAATCCTGCTTATTCTACCTCTATTATTATCTTCTCTTTCCTGTTCTTCTCAGGTTTGGGAAGTTTATATTCTCAAAAAATAGAGAAAAATTATATTGAAAATTTAAAAATTATTATACTTTTCCTATGTGTAATTTTAATACTATATCAAATTATTTTACCTCATATTTTTAGTGATACTTTGAAATACGGTTTGTTAATAAAAATATTAATTACTGTGGGTTTAATTTCCCCTCTGGGATTTTTAATGGGTATGCCCTTCCCTTTAGGGATAAGGCTGATCAGTATAATAGACCAAGGAAAGGAAAAGGGATTGATTCCCTGGTTATGGGCAACTAATAGTTTCTGTTCTATTATCGCCTCCGTCTCCGCAGTGATAATAGCCCTCTTCTTTGGGTTTCGAGTAGTGGCTATGCTGGCTACTCTTGCATATCTTTTTGGATTTCTAGTTATAACCAGGGGAACAGGGAGCAGGAAAAAGGAGAAAAGAGAATCATCCCCTGTTCCTATCCGCATTTTGATTATTTTTCTCAGTATTACTTTAATATTAAACTTCATCAACATATCAGAGGTTTTTGCATCTGATTCGGACAATAAGCAAGATATCGTTTCCGGAGTAGTACCCCATCATTTGTTAGCCAAGGATATAATTGAGGATTTTTTTAGTTATATTTCCTCTCAGGGAAAACCTGAAATCATAGTGATACTAGGCCCTGATCATTTTAAAAGCGGAATACTTGGGGAAAATAACTCCTTCATTACTGTTAAATTAGATTCTGATATCCATAATTTCAAGAACTTAAAAATTGAACCATTATCGTGGGAAAAAATATTTAAAGAAAATAAAATGATATATAACAACTCTGCGGTTACTTCTGACCATGGAATAATTACTCTCCTTTCTTATATAAAAAAATATTTGCCTGAAACTAATATTTTACCCATTTTGATACCTGCTAATATTACCAAAGAACAGATGGAAGGATTGATAAAGACAATTAATAAAAATACTCTTCTTGATACTATTGTTATTGCTAGTGTAGATTTCTCTCATTACCTTCCTTCCAGGGCAGCTGATTTTCATGATATTACGAGTATCAGGGTTTTGTTAAATTTTGAGGAAGAACATTTTAGAAACATAGAGGTTGACTGCTGGCAAGCTCTGTATGCAGTCAGACTTTTTGCTAAATTACGACAAAAAGAAGTACCTCACATTATTGCGTATAAAGATTCTATTGATTTTTTAAATTTGGAATTAGAAGAAACCACATCTTATTTAAGCGTAGTCTTTGGAGAGGATAAATCCGCAGACTACCTATCTGACTTATCCCTTGAGAATTTTAGTTCGGGAATAAAAACTATTTTATTGGTAGGAGATATAATGTTAGGTAGGGGAGTTGAAGGCTTAATTAGGAAAAATAGTATTTACTATCCTTTTCAAGAAATTAATCAATTTTTAAGAGGGGTAGACATTGTTTTTGGAAATTTAGAAGGTCCTATTGTAAGTAATCCCCCTGAATTTCCCACCAATTCTTTAAAATTTGCCTTTAATCCAGAATTAATTAAAGGAATTTTCCGGAGTCATTTTAATTTATTTTCTTTAGCGAATAATCATACTCCAGATATGGGAAAAGAAGGATTGGCAGAAACAAAAAAGTGGTTAAGAAAATACGGAATGGCTTTTGTGGGTAATCCTTTTTCCGATAGTTCGGATAATCTTAGTTATTCTTTTATTAGGGACAATATAACTTTTTTAGCTTTTAATCAAATTTTCCCCTTCATTCATAAAGAAGAAGAAATGATGAAAGCAATCAAAACGGTCAAATTTTTAAATCCCGATAATTTTTTAATCGTAAGTATACATTGGGGAGAAGAATATCAGCTAACTAATTCGCAGACTCAACAAAAATTAGCTTATAAGATAATCGAAGCAGGAGCAGATTTAATTATTGGCCATCATCCTCATGTAGTACAAAATATTGAAAAATATAGGGGAAAACTCATCTTTTATTCTTTAGGAAATTTTATCTTTGACCAATATTTTTCTCTCGATACTCAGCAAGGTTTAGCGGTAGGATTAGAAATTTACCCTGATAGACTATCCTGTCGACTTTTCCCTCTCCAAATTAATTTAAGCCAGCCTGCCTTAATGAAACAGAATAAAGCTAGCGAATTTTTAATCCAATTAGCAAAACGCTCAGATGATAAGTTGGTAGATGAAATAAAGGGTGGTATAATAAAAATCGAAAGGCGATAATCATTATGTTAAATTTATTTTATAAATTAAATTTTCAAAATATAGAAAGACAAAATAGCGTCAATTTATTGAAGATCGCCATATTTTTTTTAGTCTCTATTTCCTTCTTCGCTTATGTAGGAAATGCCTCATGCGGAGTCATTCCAACTAAACAATTTATCGAACCGAATAATATGCTTCCGGGAGAATTAGAAATTATCCCCAGCATACCTGCCTATCCTTTACCTTTGAACATGACAAAAATTAATAACTTTCAAAATTTTTCTGAAAAAATACAACTTAGTCCTGAAGCTCTAACTCTTTTACAAAAGAATGGTTTCGTAGTTATCCCCACTCCTCTTGATATTGGAGAACAAAAAATATTTCTTATGTCTTCCCGTCAGAATGCTTACCCTAAAGATGATTTCGTAGCTTATTATAAAGCTATAGGAGAAATTGATTTACCCATTTTTATCACCACCGATTCCCTTTTACATTATTATCATATCTTCTTCGATACTACCTTGATGAAATTAGAAAGAGATCTTTTCTACCAAGATATATGGTTGATAAGTAAAAATTTATTAGAAAAATCTCTGGAAGAATATAAAAAAAGTAGTGGGGACTTAAAAGAGGCAGCTAAAAGGAATATAGCTTATCTTTCAGTAGCTTTAGAGCTTTTAAAACCAAAAATAAATCAGGTAATGAATGAGGAGACCTTAAAGGAGGAATATTGCCATCCGGAAATGGATCCGGAAGTTTGCAAAATGTTCATAGAGGGTGTAAAGCAGTATTATGGGGATAAAGCCAGTTTTAAATATTTCAGTGAGACAGAATTCAAGCAATATAATTTTAAAATACCTGATTTGGTAAAAGAATTCACCCAAAAAGAAATAAAATTAATTGAAGAGCATAAAGGCTGGGAATATTCTCCAATATTTATCTATCAAGAAGATTATTCCCAATATATCCCCCGAGGTCATTACACTAAATCGGAAAAACTGAATAATTACTTTAAAGCTTTAATGTGGTATGGGAGGATGACTGCCCTAATCGAAGGATCTACTCTTTTATCTCCCGGAGAATCACTGTGTACCGGTAATATGGGTGGAATTATTTCTGAATATGATGCCCGAATTCAAACCCTGCAAGCCTTCTTATTGGCTAACCAATTTTCTCAGAGTCAAGGCCTTCAGGAAAGGTGGAATAGAATATATGTTATTACTTCTTTTCTGGTGGGATTCTCCGATGATTTAGGTCCAAACGAATATAGTGAGGTGTTAAAAGAATTATATAAAGGTGAAATAGATCCCCAAAAAATAGGAGAAAAATATTTAGAACTCAAAGAAGCACTCTTAGATTATCCTTACAATCCAAAAATTTATAGTGGATTAGGTGCTTGTGAATTATTAATGCCCTGCCCCCCTCTTTCCGAGGAAAAAATCCAGGCTTTAAAAGTACAGGCCAAAGAACTTTTGAAAAAAACCAAAGGATTCAGATTAATGGGTCAGAGATTTACTTTGGATTCCTGGATTTTCTCTGAAATTATTTCTCCTTATAGTGGAGAATATATGGGACCAAAACCTTCCTTGCCAACTGAAGAAAAACCCTTTACTTTTAGCTGGGACGATGCTTATGCTGAATATAGAGGAGATCGTCCTTTCACCTGGGTAAAGACGGATGTAAAAGCCTGTCCTCCACCTGCAGCAAGAGAGGTTAGAGGTTTCCCGCGAGGATTAGATTTAATTGCCTTATTAGGCTCTGAAAGGGCAAAAAAGATATTAGAAAGTTCGGGAGATACCCATTATACAGATTACGATAAGAAATTTGCCGAACTAAAAATTTACATTGATTCTCTTACCAAAGAAGATTGGTCTAAAAATCTTTATCTCAATTGGCTTTATGTGTTGAAATCATTAAATGGTGAATTCGGTAAAGGTTATCCTACTTTTATGCAAACCGAAGCCTGGCAAGATAAAGAATTAAATACAGCTTTAGCCTCCTGGACCGAATTAAGACATGATACCCTTTTGTATGTCAAGCAGAGTTATACTATTGCTGAGATGGGAGGAATATTTGAACCTCCTCCGGTAGTCGGTTATGTTGAGCCAGTCCCTGAGTTTTATGGCCGGCTGTTAGCTTTAAGCGAAATGACTAACCAGGGATTCAAAAATTTAATCCCTCAGGAAGAATTGGAAAATCTTATGATAGAAGCAGGACTTAATAAATTTGCAGAAATATTAACTAAATTGCTGGAAATCTCGACAAAAGAATTGGAAAATAATACATTAAATGATAATGAGTATAGTTTTATAGAAAACTTCGGCAGTATTTCTGAAGATCTAATCAGGACTGTTTCAGGAGGAGAAGTTGAACCAGAGGTCTTTAAAACAGTTTTAGTGGCCGATGTCCATACAGATGGTAATACTGAAAAAATTTTAGAGGAGGGAGTAGGTTATATTAAAACTGCAATAATAGCTTACAAACTTCCGGAAGGCCATATACTTATAGGGGTGGGACCAACCTTTAGTTATTATGAATTCAAACAACCCATGGAAGATAGATTAACTGATGAAGGTTGGAGAAAAATATTGAATTCCAATCCCCCATCCCAACCTGGGTGGATCAAGTCCTTTCAGGGTGATTAATAAAGCTCATTTAAAAACATATTTATTGCCATTAAAAAAACTCATACAAAAAATTGGGTAAAATAAAAAATTCAAAAAGCCCTTTGCAGGATTACAAAGGACTTTTTGAATTTTTTATTTTTACTTAAGGAAATTTTAATTGCTTTTAGCTATTGAATTATATATTATTAATTCCAATCTTCTGTTTCTTCTTCTAAATATTCTTCCGGATTATTTTCAAATTCGTCACGGCAGTCTTCAGAACAAAAAAAATAATGCTTCCCCTCATGTTCAGTACTATATTTGTCTTTACTTATATCTTCTCCACATACGATACAAAATTTTTTGGCCATTTTTTCACCTCCTTACCTAACTAAATTTTCGATTTCATATTATATCATACAAGTAAAGCGATTTTTAGTAGTTTTTTAAAAATATTTTTAAAAATTTTACTGATACAGGGGACGGTTCTCTGTATCATTTACAAATCAATAAATTAGAAATTAAAAGGAACAATAGCACTCTTTATTCTATTTAACTATTCTTTCTCTTATAGATTAATCTTAATAGAACAGACTATTATTATTATATCATTCAGATATTTTTCAAAATTTATCTCATTAGTACTAAAACTAAAGGAATAAAATAGATCTTCGATAATTGAATCATAGCGGATAAATTTAAGTGTATCCTTCCCGAATTTCATCGTATACAAAGTCCGCTGAGCAGGATATCCGGAAAGTTTACCCGGAACAGATTCCAAAAAGATTGCACCTGCTTCTTTCAAGGTGTCCATATTCACAGAATATAGTTTGGCAAGCGTATATTCTTCTCCAAATAAAGGTGTTGCCCGTAAGGTCAGGGTTCCTTTAGAGTCAGGAGTGTAAATAAATATTCCTCGTTCCTGAGAAGAATAATTAATCCATTGTTCTGGATAAATTAAGGAAATATCGAAATATGCATATTGATAATGATAAAAAATAAATCCTGCCGGTATCTCTGGACTCTGCTCTTGTGCATTAACTCCTAAATAAAAATAAAAAATTATCAGTACAGCAAAAAAAAGAAAAAGATATTTCTTCATATTTTCTATTCCTCCATCACTCATTTTATTGGTTACTAATAATCAATAATAAAGTTTTCTTAGATTCAGTTTTAGTGAGAGAAGCACTTTTTGTTTTTTAATAATTAAAATTCATTTACTTTATAAAACAGATTACAAATCTTTCTCCAGGTTATAGCCCGGCGGTGTTTTATAAAGAGCTTTTATCATAGACTGCATAATCTCCGGAACAAGATTAAAGTTTTGCCAATCTTTTTGGTCAACAGTTTCTCCTTTCCAAACATCAAATCCAGCTACTCCGCTGAAGGCATGGAGATACAAAGCATAACTGTTTTTAGGATAACCACAGAAAGAAGCATCCGGATTTATCTTTACCTCTGCGGCATATAATTGATAATCCCTCCAATGAGTATCTAGATGAAAACAAAGATTTTGTTCCCGTAAATCCGGATTATAATTCACTTTCACTGGACTTTGAGGATTGTTACTTAAAAGAAAAACAACCTTGTCTCCCATAACCTCATTCCATTGATCTAAGACTTCCTGCATTCTACTAAAATGAGTAGCATCATAGACTTCCACGTAACCATCAGGCCAACGGATGATACGATTATTACCCCATCCGTATTTTTTAATCAATTTTTTTTCTTGTTCAATTAATAAAGGAAATTTATCTAATACCCAAAACTGAACTGTTCTACTATCCTTACCACCTCTGTTATCAATCACTTCACAAGTAACAAAATAATCACCTGTTCGATTAGGAGCTATCCAGGAAGCGTGGGCACCGTTTCCTAAAAGAGCTCCTCCGGTACTAATCCAACTGTAATAAAGTTCATCTTTATCCTCATCAGCAGCATAGCAGGTTATATCACTCGGCTGTCCAATTTCGAGGGAAGAAGGTCGAGCAATAAGACCAGAGATTATTGGAGGATGATTCTCTATCCAGGGTATGGTCTTAATAATTATACCTTTATTTTTGAATTCCTCTTTATTAAGATATATTATTTGTCGCAAAAAACCATAGTTATCGTTCGCAGCTGCATTTAACCATAAAACATCACCTACATGTAATTGTTCTAATTGTGAAGTAGAATTTCTAAATAAAAGAATGCTTTGATCCTGAGAAATATAAACTAATTCTTGAGATGATGATTCATCTAAAACTATAGTATTCTTTGGTATTAGATTTTTATCTACTGTAGAGTATATTTCTGTAGCAAATATTGTTACTCCACAAATTAATATAATTATTAAAGTAACCCAAAAAATAAAAATTTTAAAATATTTATTAAACTTCTCGTGTTTCATTATTAATAGCCCCCTTCTATTTTTCCTCTTAACCTTCACTCTTCATCTAACTTCAACTGTTATTTAATCAATAGACCATCTAAGTATCTAAAAATCCAGTTGATTAATACATTATAAAAATTATTACATTTTTATTTTTAAAAAATTCAATCCGATGATTTTAATACAATTATACTTAAATGGTTAGTGTTTTGTTCTAAAAAAGCATTCACACAGTTAATTATTAAAGTTCGATTGGTTAAAGACCAATCATTGTATGGCTCCTTATTTATTTTTACAGTTAAGTCTTCAGTATCAACCCCTTCCGGTAAATTGATCTGCAAATCTATAAAGTCATAATCTTTGGCTATACCCAGAGCATCTCTGATTCCTACTATTATATGATAAGAATGTTCATATACTACTTGGGAAAGGTCTTCTTCACCGTAATCACTATAATAAAGCCGAACATCGTTGTTACTATTTTTGGGCATATATTTTAATTGCGCTTCATCGTTCATAGATAGATCAGTTTCTTTTCCTGCCTGCGTTTTATATTTTCTTATTATGGGGCGTGACTGGATATTTTCAATTACTAAAGGAATAGAAACTCGAGGAGATAAAGTCTGTATATCCACAAAATTGAAATAGTTGCTTACAATAGAAGGAGGGTTTGGATAATCGACTGAATATATTTTTGTATCAGGAAGTCCTATGGAAAGAGAAATTTCTTCTTGAACATAATAATATCTTGGATAATTTTGGTTAATATAATCTCCGGTTACCGTAATTTTATCTTCTAAGGGTATCTCTGCTCCTTGTTCATTAAAAGCCTGGACCCTGACTTTTAGCCTGGAAGGTCCGTAAGATACTGAGGGAATATAACCCTGAACTTCCAAATGGTCAAGATTGGCTGATCTGAGACGATAAATCTTTTTACCTACAGTTCCAACTAACAAAGAATTCCGGTAAGGAATTACCCTGGTGATATCCATTGCAAATCCCTCTGCCATATTGAGTGGTGTCTGATGAATTGCACTTCCAAGTCTTAGTTGAGATTGCAAATTTTCGGGGAGTTCTTCCTTTAAATTCTTCACCGTTTCCGGTGTTTCGATAAATTCCCGGTACCAGACAGGCTGACCGTTTGCCATATCTACCGCTAATAATTGGTAATTCTGATTAATACAGTAAGAATAACCTGAGTCATCATTCCACAAGTTAATCGTCGTATCCGGCTGAATTCTAACATTGATAACTTGAGAAGTAGAATCCGCATAGTATTCCTGTTCTATTTTATCGGGAAGTGTCCACAGCTGATTTCCCTGGTAATCCAGGCACTGCATTGTTCTGCCGACAATGATTTTGTCGGAAAAAATACTACCCGGATCCTTAATCTGCTTTAATTCGCTTAACTGACCGGAAAGGTAATTATACCGATAACTGTTAGTAAACAAAGATTGCTGATAACGTATTACCTCACCGTCCACCCATTTAAAATGTTCTAATTCTTCTCCACCCAGACTGTAAAGATATTGACCGGCCAGGATATGGTCACCTAAGAGAAAAACTTCCCCATACCTTTTTTTATTTGTTTCCCACAATAGAATTGGTTCACTCATGGTAGAGTCAAAACGATATAAGGCAACCGGCCAACCAGCCAACAGGTAATAACCGTCATAATCAAAACTTCTGCTGTATTCCCGGATACTCTGCTGGGAACCATAGGTTGTCTCGGTAAAAATGTTACCGCTGGTCCAGATTTTATTTCCCGATTGGGTATCAATCATTACTAATCGATAATCATCCGAAAAAGTCAATAATCTTTCATTTTCAGTATCGGGATATATCAACAACAACATCGCAGAAGACTGTAAAGGTATTCCATTCAGACCAGTTACAGTATATTGTAATTCTCCCGAAGCATTGTATTTTTCAATAGTACCGGAGGTGGTAAGTACATAAAAGTTATCAGAATTACATACTATATCTACCGGAATTCCGTTCAGCTCAATAACCCAGTCAGTAATCAGCGGCGGGATAAGATTGAACTTTTTCCATCCAGTATGGCCCCGGTCTCCTCCTTTTGTGTACCAGGGTAAAGATGAGTTATCTGTCAAGGTAAACCAATCCATGAATCCATGATTGTTTTGCCATTCAGATTCAGGTAGAAGCATATTCGGATTAACTCCCAGATATAGGCTATAACTTCCTGCCGGAATGTAATCAAGATTGACTCTACCTAACTTAATGTTTTTGGTTTCATGGTAAGACAGGTCAGAAATCTCTCCTGAGTTAAGAAGAACGTTAACATCACGGCCATTCCGCAGCCACAATTCATAGGGGATGGGTCCCCATTTCGGTATAAAAGGATCATCCTCATGGTATTCATTCCATTTATTGATGATATTTTTAGCTCCACTCTTTTCCGCTAAATCAAAATTTACTACAATATTATTATACTGGTCGAAGGAAAAATAGGCATTCTCAACGGCAAAATCAGGGGGAGTAAAATCTAATTCGGGAGATGAAATAAATTCTATGATATCTTGAATCACATTATTTTCCTGGTTCTCCTCTTCTGTTAGAGCAGATACCTGTAATTGACAATCATGAAGATTAGACCAATAGACAACTGTTTCATCATTGGTGTCATCTATCTTTTTATCAAGGCTGAGTAACAGTTCTACATTAAAAAATTGACTGGAATTGGCTACAAAATCATCGATTTCTTCTTCCCAGATTTTTTCATCGGCTTCAAAATAATGGTTATAATTATTATCAATAAATAAGGATAATTTCAAAGGTACATCCTGATTTTCACTGCTGTGAAAGTCTTTTACCCCTTCATTGGTAACATAAAGATTAAAGGTAGTTTTTCTTCCTGGATAAAGTTCCTCTTCCTGGTAATTGCGGGTATTAAGAGGTACATAATCTGGTAATCTCCAACCCACCTTCAAATCAATGGGAGGAAGAATCTTTACCTGAAAAGGAAATATTATTTTTCCGGCATCAGTATTCCAGAACTTTTCTCTGGGATTTGTAACCTCAACGGCAGGTGGTCTAGGCTGATATTGAGGATCAACAATCAATTTACAATCATATATTCCTGTTTTGTGAAAGGTATATGATACTTCGGATCCTTCTAAGGGATCAGAACCGTAGGGTATTTCCCAGGAAACATTTACCGTAGCATTGGCAGGGCTTTCTAAAAGTTCAGTCTCAAAGGTTACTTCTTCTTCGGGAAATGCTTCTATATCACGGGGTAAAGTTATTATCGGATTTAAAAAATAAGGGGAAAAAGAAAGAGAAGTATAGCAATTGACTTTATTTAATCCTGAGGTCTTTTTGGCACTTGAACTAAGAGCTAGATACACTTCTTCAATCTCAGTTTTTCCATATTCTTCCGCATTGATAGATACCACTCCGCTCCACATCAATATTCCGTCCTGATCTGCCGCAATGGCATTAACACTATTTATGTTTTCTAACATACAATCTGCCAGGTCGTAGGTATAGTATTTTTCATCATCCTTAAAACGAACACCAATGGTAGTCTTACTTTTAATATTTCCCGTCTGTCCCTGGTCACATTGAAACCAGCATCCGATTTTAAAAGGCAACATGATCATAGTACCAGAACCTTGAATTTTACAGATGACGGTATCACAAAGCTCAAGGTTACTCTGGGATATCCCGACATGGCTCTCCAGATTTAAAGAGTAATCCTGGGATTGGTATTGTGAGGGTACATTGTCATATTGAACCCTACCTCCATTTAACAAATCATCATTAATCAAAGATATGGTGGGTCTTATTCCTCCGCTAAAACTATTCACTGCATCAACAAAAAAAGTTCCAAAATCTCCTGAGGGTATATTGGTAATAGAACCACTCTCACCACCGGTAATATTATAAACCATCTGTTCATCGTTATGATTTAGCATAACCATTCCCGATTCCGGACAGGGAGATATCTTATAACCGGTTGTAGTAGGGTAAAGAAATCCAATTTCATTTTGTGATTGTAGGTATATATCCATACCTAACATAAAGATAGCAGGTAAAAAAGTATAAGGATTAGCCACATCAGCCAGTGCACCTGCCATATCACCCAAAGGACCACTGGTCGTAAACACATCATTCAAGAAACTCATATCCGGTACCGGATGCAGCAACTCATCCAGTTCTTCGATATATTCTTCCGAAGGATTATAGGTAATACTATTCCATTGATTCATGGGAGCAATGAAGGTATTGTCCAGCTGCATTAAATAATCGGGCCGATAGGGATTCTGCAGGCTTTCTATTTGATTATATTGCCAGACAGAAGAGGGAGGAATATCGTTAAATTCATAAAAATAAATACCCTGTTGATTAAGAGCAAAATTGATATCCTGCTGAGATAGATTATATTTTACAGAACTTTCTTTTTGTTCCATAGCTATCATTGCATCTGCAAAAGAACGTAAATTTAAAGCTTGCGCATGCAAGGGATCATTAGAATTATTAGCAGAATTAATTACTTCTTGTGCTGAATTCCATAAATTTTTATAGGGAGGTATAGAAGTTGGATAAGGCGCAAACTGAGCAGGCTCAGACAAATAGAGAGGTAAATAATCTCCATAAATCAATACACGATTAACTGTATCTTCCCCCAAAAATGGCGGTATAATAGCATTATCTATATAATTGACATGTACGTGCTCTGCTTCCTCAGTAATTATTTCATCTTCACTTGCTGCCACTAACAATCCCAGATTTAACACTAAAATAGAAACTAAAATAATTAAAAAAAATCGGATTAGCTTCATATTTTTATGCTCCCTTTCCATCTTCTTTAAAGATATATATAATACAAATTATTTTATCTACAGACGATTATTTACCTTTCTCTATTTTTAAAGTAAAATTCTATTTACATCTATATTTATTTAGTTCCTGATCTCGGGATTTCGCGATAACCGGATGATGGTTCTTCGGTGAACAAAGTAATGCTTTCTTGATTAAAAGCTACGTGGTTATCGTTAGGAGATATACGTTCTACTCTAAAGAAAAAAGTAGTAGCTCCGGCTATGAAAGATCTCGGAATGGTTACCAAACCATTACAAGTGTAACCAACAGGATCGCTTGAGGGTGAAGTATTGGGAAGAGTAACATCTATAGTTTGAAAGACTCCTCCCATTGAGCCGCTACCTGGGAACCCATAAATAAGCTTAAACCTTGCTGGAAAACCCCTTCCTCCATCAGCCTGATTGGTAGCAAGTGCATTAATATCCAGGGTTAGGTTGGTATTTCCTGATGGAATATTTTCGAAGGTCCATTCCGCATAATGCTGTAGAGTAGAATTTCGCAGCCAGTACCAACCCTGGATTAGGGTACCATTAGACCTAAACTTATTGGTAGTGAACCCTTCCAAAGAACTAGATTGAGATTGGTCTATCTGATCTGACGGGTAACCAGAGATATTTATGGAAAGTTGATAATCCCCTTCTCCAGATGAACGAGTAACCCTAATTCCCCAAATTCCACTGACATCAGCTGTGTACTGTAGAATTGTTATATTCCCCTGAGGGGTTGGTGAAAATGCTCTGGAAGAAGTAGATCCAGGACGGTATAGATAAAGTTTAAAATTTGCTTCGGGTGGCATAAAAAGTTGAAGACTTATAGTCTGCCCTTCCAAGAGGTTTATATTATACCAATCTACCTTATCCGCTCTATTTAAGAAACCTGTAAAGACTCCCGGATAAAGTGGAATCGAATCATTAAAGGAATCTCCAGCATCGTGATTACTTCCGGCATCATTCTGATTCTGAATATCCACTGAAAGCTGATAATTTCCCTCACCGGAAGAGCGGTTTATCCTAATAAACCATGCCCCGCTAATATCAGCTACGTGTTGGAAATTTCTAATGTTATTTTGAGTTACAGTGTAACCAAGGTTGGAAGTTGATCCCGGTTTTCTTAGAAAGATAGTAAAAGAACCACCGGAAGGTTGAGTAAGTTGGAGATTAATAATTTGCCCTTCCTGTAAGTTTAAACTATACCAGTCTTCTTTATCGATTTGACCTCCTGCTATTTGCCCTCCAAGGCTTCCCTGATAAATACCAGGTTGAATCAAAAATGCATCATTCTGATTATTTGTATCAGGTAATTGGCTACCCTGGTAAAATTGAGTCTCTTGGTAAAGAGGGAATGTTTCTTCTCCAGTAATTTCTGTTATCTCAATGCTTCCTTTTTTAAAGGCAACGTGATTAGTATCAAAGGAAATTCGTTCAATTCGCACAAAGAGAACAGATGCCCTCTGAAGGACCAATCTGGGAATAGTAAACTGACCCTGACAGGTATAGCCAACCGAATCACTCGGTAATGATATATTCGATAAAGTAACTTTTTGGGTTATAAAGACATTTCCGCCCGGTACTTCATAAATAAGTAAGAATTCCGCAGGTAAACCTCTCCCGCCATTCTGACGGTCAGTGGCCAGGGCAGTAATATCAAGGATTAAATCATTATCACCAGAGGGTATATTTTCAAAAGTCCACTGAGCATAGCTTTGAAGAGAATCATCTCGGAGCCAGTACCAGCCATTGATTAAGTCACCATTGGTGTTAAAATCTTTAGGAAGATTTGAGCTGTTGGCAGAAAAAACAGTTAGGCTCATAATAGCAAAAATTGAAAGTAAAATTAGAGGTATAAAAAATTTTTTTATTTTCATGATACCTATCTCCTTTATTTTTCTACAATCTTAAAATATTTTTATTATAAAAAATAAATCTTAATTCTTTTCTTATGACTTCTTATGAACAATTACAGTTCTCATTCCTCCTTTCTGTAAAATATAGTATTAAACCAAGTTTTATTGAAATTAAAAAAATTACCCTCTTTTTTGTCTTTAGGAGTTGGCAACTATAGCAATAAAGTGATTTTTATATCCATAACTTTAATATGGCCTATACTTTGGAATAATCTACTTTTTCAATACATTCAATAATTACTACCTCATTATGATATTCTTCTCTTATGTAAATAAGATTCTATTTAAGTCTAAAAATCCTTCTTTTTAAGAAATATTTTTATCTTATTTTTAGTAGAGCTGAACTGGTTATCTAGAATACCTTTGTCCCTTATCTCTATCTGTTATGTCCAACCATAGGAACAAATCTAACCCCCGTAATTCCTTTAGATTTTATTTGTCCTCCTACCTTCTCAATTTTCATTAATGCCTGGGTCATCCATATTCCGCCAACCGGTATTACGATTCGACCTCCATCTTCTTTAATCTGCTGAAGAAGGGGAGGAGGAATGTGATCAGGTGCACAAGTTACAATTATGGCATCAAAAGGAGCATGTTCTCCCCATCCATAATAGCCATCGCCAATTTTAAAATGAATATTTTTATAACCCAAATTGCTTAACAAACTCTCTGATGTTTTAGAAAGACTATCATATATTTCTACTGTATACACTTCTTTTACAATCTCAGCCAAAACTGCAGCCTGATATCCGGAACCGGTTCCTACCTCTAAAACCTTTTCCCCACCTTTTAACTCTAATATCTGGGTCATTAAAGCTACAATATAAGGCTGGGAAATAGTCTGTCCTTCACCGATAGAAAGGGGATAATCGTTATACGCGGAATCTCTAATATGTTCATCAACAAACTGATGGCGGGGTACAGTAAGCATAGCCTGCAAGACTTCAGGATCGACTATATCTCTGCTTCGCAGTTGATTTAATACCATGCTCTGTCTTTTTTCTCTATAATCATCTCTTTGGTCAATTTCATCATCTTCATAAATGATTATAAATAAAAAAAATATAAGTATTAAAAATATAAAAACAAGGGCTTTTCTCACAAAGTTACACCCTCTTCATTTAATTCTTTAATTTCATCAATTATTTTTATATTATTACCGTTTAACTTCTAAAAAGTACTTCTTCTTTGTTAAAGAGACGAGTAGCCCCGAATAAAGCAATTCCGGCAATAATCATATTCGCACTAAAAGTAGTGATAATATGATTCCAGTAAATCTTGCCCATCAATAGCTCTCTGAAAACAAAACTACTATTTAATACCGGTACTAAAAACATTTTGCCGGTCAGTTCCATTCCCTGACTGATAGAAATTATTCCTAAAAAGATAGTCAGCATATAGATGGGGGTAATGTAACTCGAGGCTTCTCTAATATTGCGGGCGAATAGTCCGATCATTACCAATACTGCGCTGGCCAAACCAACCAAAGGAAATAAAACTAAAAATAGTAAAAAGATAATATTCGTTGATATCCCAAATTGGACTTCCTCAATACCCCCGGTAATAGAAGTACCTGATAAAAAAGCAATAAAAAGACCGAACAACCCCAAAACCATACTGACAAAAGAAATTAGCATCACGGCAAAGCATTTACCCAATACTATCTCTAATCGGCTTATCTGACTGACTAAGAGAGTAGCAATAGTCCCTCTTTCTTTCTCTCCGGCAGTTATATCTATAGCAGTATGCATTGCACCGGTAAAGATAAGGATTATAATTAAATAAGGAAGCAAAACTGCTAAAAATGAACCGGTCATTTTTTCTGCAGTAGCTATATTTTCTTCTTGTAGAATTAACGGAGTAAGAAATTCCTCTTTTAAATTCAGGCTAGCAAGCCTTTGTAAAACTATTTCACCTTTGTATTTTTCAATTATTTGATCAATTCTTTGCTTTGCTATTCTTGATTTAGCCTCTGTAGTATCATATTTTAAAACGAGCTTATTTGGTTCTTCCTTTTCAATTTTATATTCAAAATCGCGAGGAATTACCAAAACTGCCTGAATATCACCGTTTTGCAATTTATGGGGAGAGTCGTCTTCTAGGATAATAATTTCGAACTTTTCATAATCCTGGAGATATTTTACTAATTGAGGAGCAAATTCCGCACCATCTATCATGACCCTTGAAGCAGCTTCTTCAGATTTTACACTTCCTAACCGATTAAAATAACTAATTACTGTAAATAAGAGAGGATAAAAGATTAAAGGAATTAATATCATAGCAATAATGGTTCTTTTATCTCTTATGGTTCCCAGTAATTCCTTAATAAATATAAGCTTGATATTTTTCCTGTTCATTCTCAATTCTCTCCCTGATTTATTAATTCAAAAAATATTTCTTCTAAATCATCAAATGAAGACTTTTCTTTTAATTCAGCTAAGCTTCCCTGAGCGACAAGATTACCTTGATGAATAATCGCAATCCTATCACATAATTTTTCAGCTTCCCGCATAATGTGAGTAGAATAGATTATACATTTTCCTTGATCTCTAAAACTTTTGACATATTCAAGTACTGCTTTAGCCGTAATTATATCTAATCCCACTGTGGGTTCATCTAAAATTAATACAGATGGATTATGAATCATACTTCTGGCAATAGATAGTTTCTGTTTCATTCCGGTAGAAAGTTTATTTACCCTGACATCCTGAAAATCTTCCATTTCCAGATTGTGAAAAATCTCAGCTATTCTTTTTTCGATTAATTTATCTTCCATCCCGTTAATCCGACCAAAAAATAAGATGGTTTCCCTGGGGGTAAAACGGTCATATAATCCTGTTTCGCTGGATAAAAATCCTATCTCTCTCCTTACTTTAGCTGCATCTTTTACCACATCAAGACCATTTATCATTAGTTTCCCTTTGGTTGGAAGTATCATGGTGGCTAAAATACGTAAAGTGGTTGTTTTTCCTGCTCCATTGGGACCCAAAAGTCCGAATACCTGACCTTTTTGGCAATTAAATTGTAAATTATCAACTGCAATGATCTTACCCCTTTTTCTATCGTGGAATATCTTTGTCAATCCCTCTACCTGAATCATTTTTATATTATATCCTTCCTACTAAAATGCAAATCTTGTTAAACTGAAAATTTAAAACAAAAACCGAAAAACTTTAATAGCATATAGTGTGCAACGTAGAGCGTATAGTATTATAATTAAAATTCTTATCTTTAATAATTTACAACTTTATTCCACTTTACCCTTAATCTCTTTTTAAAAGATAAAATATAATAAAAATTCTGTATATGTTTATAGATTTTTTGTAGTGGTCGGATTTATTCGACCCAAGACGGTTTTGATGAATCAAGTCCCTACATTTGCTTATTACTATTAAAACATCTCCAAGGCATTTATAATTTCTTCCCTTACTTCTCTATCTTCCTCATTCTTTAGAACTTTTTCTAAAGCCAGTTTTGCTTTTTCTCCTCCAATTTTTCCCAAAGCCCAAGCGGTATGTCCTCTTAACATTGGGTTATCTTCTTCCCTTAAAACTTTAATCAAGGGAATAACAGCCCGAGGATCACCAATGTTTCCCAAAGCTAAGACAGCATTTCTTTTAATTGCTTCTTTTGGTCTCATAGCAATCTGATTAAAAGAGAAATAGTGCTGAAATTCCTCTTCAGTAAATTGCAATAAGGGTATTAAGGGAATTTTAGAACCGATGTATCCAAATTCCGGTTTATATTTTTTAGGTTTTACTTTACGGTTTTGTGGACAAACTTCCTGGCAAGTTGTACAGCCATACAGTCTATTTCTCCATTTTTCCCGAAAAACCAAGGGCACATTCATTGACCTTTCCGAAATAAACTGAAGGCATTTAGTTCGATCAATTACGTAAGGGAAAATAAGTGCCTTAGTCGGACATTGATCTATACATATCGTACAATTACCACAATCTCGTTGAAGTGAATTATCTATTTCCAATTCTAATTCAGTTATTATTTCTCCCAAAACTACCCACGAACCAAATCTTTCGGTAATAATTATTCCGTTTTTCCCATACCAGCCTAATCCGGCTCTCTGAGCAATCGGTTTTTCTACTAAAGATATATAGCAAGACTTATTTTTTGATTTATATTTAAAGTCAGTCTCTTGGACTATGAGGTCAACTATTTTTTTTAGTCTTAATTTTACATCATAATAAAAATTAGCGATGTCATATTTTGCAATTTCGCCCAAAGGTTGACCTTTATCCTGAATATTTTTTGTCTCCTCTATTAAATAACACTGAGCAACGCTAATTATAGATTTCGCTTTTTTTAGAATACTCTTAGGGTTACATCTTTTGCGAATTTTATTCAGATTTAGTTGATTGTTAATTGAGGAATTATTTTTAGAGGTGTAGAAATCATTTTTAGGAATATAACCTTTTTCTATATTTTCAATAATATGCTTCTCTGCTTCCGGAAAGCTTTCAGTATGAGTAATTCTGATGATATCTATACCAATTTCTTCTCCCAATTCTTTTATTCTTTCATTTAATAACATCACTATTTAATCTTTTTTCTTAAAAGCATGGACCATCATAATTATACCTACGGCAATTAAAATTATCGGCCATAGTTTATTCCAGCCTACCCAGGGGAAAAAACCGTTCAACAAAAAGATTAAACCTATTGTTACGATAATTATGCCTCCTAAAATCCTCCTATTTTTATCTGATCTGTGAGAAGGTTCTTCTGACTCAAAATGTTCTTTAACCTCTTCAATCACATTCTTTGCACCCTTTTTAACTTTTTCTTTAATATTTTCTCTCGCTTCAAAAGTCTCATCAGAAACCTGATCGGGATTCTTGGGAATTATAATCCAGGCAATAATATACGCTACAATACCTCCTCCTCCTATAAGTACAGCTAATACTGCCAATAACCGAACTAAAGTAGAATCGATTTCAAAATACTCAGCAATCCCTCCACATACACCACCAATCATATAATCTTTTCTTGACCTATAAAGTTTTTTGCTCATAGTAAATTCACTCCTTTTATAATATAATTCACCAATTTACCAATTGGCCAATCTCCCAATTAAATTAGTCGTTAGTCGTTAGTATATAGTCATAGCTTCAATTTATCGAAGCGTGGCAACTCATTATTTGGTTGTTCATTAGAGGTTCGATGAATCGAACCCCTACCATCACTCGTCACTTATTAAACATTATCAATCACTCTACTCACCAAAAACTATGCACGATACTATTATCTTCGACTTCCGCCTTTTATTTTTTTCTTCACTCGATACTATATACTATATTTAAAATTTAAAGCTTATATCCAATCATTCTCAGAAATTCTTTTCGCTCCCGAACATCTTTGTCTGTCTCTATATTTTTTGGTGAGTTTCCATCAATAACTCCCAATACCCCTCTACCCAAATCGGTTTGAGCAATAATTATTTCTACCGGGTTAGCAGTAGCACAGAAGATAGAACAGATCTCAGGGCAATTTTTTATGGCATTTAATACATTGATAGGAAAAGCGTCTTTTAAAACAATGACAAAAACATGTCCTGCTCCAATATCATTTACATTTTTTATAGCTAGAGCTTTCAATTGGGAATCATTTCCTTCTGCTCTTACCAGACATGGACCTGAAGCCTCATTAAAAGCCAGACCAAATTTTATATTCGGTACCGAATTAACCATTACTTCATAGAGGTCTTCCGCGGTTTTAATAAAATGAGTTTGGCCAATAATTATATTGGCATCTTCAGGGAATTCCATTCTCACTTTCTTTAATTCCATTTGTATTTCCTCTCTTTTTTTATAGTATTCTCCACCAAGACTTTTTTTCCTGCTATTCTTCTGAAAAATATCAAAATATATTTTCTTTTCATTTATTATCTTATTTTTTATATTATGATATAATTGTTAATATTTTACCATAGTTTATATAAAAAATTTAGTATTACTTAATCGTATAAGAATTTCTTTTTTTCGTATCCACAATTCTTATTTCATATTTCGTAAGCTGGTTAGTTACTTGGTTAGTCAAAATATTAAAAGGAAAAACTAAAGCATAAGATTAAATTCGTAAATAGTATCTGTGGGTTAGCGCACAGCAAGTAGATTTAGTTGCCCGATTAACTCTGATTGAGAAATGAATATTTTTAAGAATTTGAAGAATTAGTAATAAATTAATCAACCAATATAAACCGGTTAACTGGCATACTATATACTAACGGCTATTCACTATTCGCTTTGCGATTAATTTAAGGAGCCTCTTAATGAAATTTTGGATTAAACTCCGTCAATCGTTATTTATTGACCAAAATGTTTCGGTATTATCTTTAACAGTTCTGTTTATTCTAATTGCTTTTTTTAGCTGGTATCCTATTCTCCCTATTTATCTTCAGGAATTAGGGGCAAATGATTTTCAAGTGGGTTTCTCCTATAGCTTACTTGCCCTATCATCTACTTTGATACAACTCTTGGGAGGAATACTTTCTGACCAATTTGGCCGTAAGCTGTTAATAATTATTCCCAGCTTTTTCTTTCCCCTTCTATATTTTTTGGCTGGTAATTCTTCTCATTGGATCACTTTAATCATTTTTCTCACCATTGCAAATAGCCTGAGTGCTCTTCAATTACCCTCTTTCTATTCCATGATTGCCGAATCTGTTCCAAAAATAAAAAGGGGTAGAGCCTATAGCGAATTTGAATTATTTGTAGTTTTAGGTATCACCATAGGTCCAGCTATGGGGATGATATTGATTCCACGAATCTCAATAAAATACTTATTTTATCTTAATTCTTTAATTACTTTTCTCTGTGCTTTGATTAGAATAGTTTGGTTAAAAGAGACACATTACCACCGTACGAAATTAAATATATTTGATTCTTTTAAAAACCTATTTAATAAAAAATATTTGTATGTTATCTTTGCTCTTTCTTCTCTTTTTCTTTTGTTTAATCTTACCACAAATGGACCTTTCATTTCTTTATATGCTAAGGAAATACTAAATTTGGATAAGTCTAAAATAAATTTACTTTTTGCATTAGGAGGGTTTGCGGCAGTTATCTACAGTATGTGGGGAGGAAAAATAATTGATAAATGGGGAAGCAAAAATGTATTATCCTATAGTGGATTGGGACTGGGGATATTTATGATCTTGTGGAGCTTGAGTTCTCTTTGGTGGATAACTATCGCTCTATTTACTATTTTATATATTTTTTTTCAGAGTTGTTATATTGCTTATGGTTCATTGTTGGCCAATATCACACACCGAGAATCAAGAGGGTTGGTAATTGGTTTTATCGGTACCTGTACTGGTTTAGTTGGATCGATTGGACCTTCCTTGGGAGGATATTTAAAATTGCAGTTTAGCCCTTCATCACCCTTCTGGGCTGGATTGACTTTTGCCTTGATAACTTCTCTCTTACTTATAAAAGTAAAAGAATAAGTTCTTATTGCCCTCAGTAATAATCTGTTTATTAAATTAGTGTATCGGCTAAAATAGTGATAAAATATGTTAAATAAAAGGAGGATGAAGATGAAAGAAACAAATAATAATGAAGTGATAAAATATAAAGTAATATTTTTTGATTTTGGTGGGACATTAATGTGTGCTGAAAGTGATAATATTGCTCATTTACATATGATGAAAGAGATTATTCAAAGATATAATCTTCCTGCCTCCCCGCAAAATATGGTAATCAAATACAATTCTTACCTATTTACCAAGGAAATGACTTTGCGAGATACAAACCCTAAAGAAAAATCCTTTACCCCTCTTCGTGAATCTACCAGAAAAGCTTTTATGGGAGTGCTTTCAGAATATAATATCCGCCCCTCAAATGAAGACTACTATTGGTTTAAAGAAATTTATTTCAAAAATCATAAAGAATATGTAAAACTATTTCCCGAAAGCATTGAAATTATCAACTACTTAAAAAATCACAAGGCAATTCATATTGGAATTATCAGTGATATAGATAATGATTATCTGGATTTTCAATTCAATGTCTTTGGGATTAAAGAAATGTTTGATTCTATTACCACTTCAGAAGACGTAAAATCTTATAAACCTGAACCAAAAATCTTTCAAATAGCCTTAAATAAAGCTGGTTCGCCGGCAAAGGCATCAATTATGATCGGTGATTCTTACAAGAAAGATATCATCGGGGGAAAAAATATTGGAATGACTACTATCTGGATAAATAAATTCTGCCTAAATAATAATGATCATGATAAAGCAGACTTTATAGTCAAAGATTTAAAAGAGATATTTCCTATATTAAAGGAACTTATTCAATAACTACTTTTCTGTTCTTTACAATCTTAATATTCACAAATCCTTCAAATATAGTGAGATATAGTATGTTACAATATATCATAAGATAATTTTTTATAATATAATATAAGGAAATAATATGTTTTTATATCAAGAAAATTTACTTGCTTTTTCCATTAAAAAATATAAATTACCATCACCGTTCCGATTATTTATAGCTGCCTTTATGGTAATTTTTCTCTTGTTTTATCAGAGTAATTTTTTAATTACAAAAAATACTGCTTATGCTCAGGAAGATACCCTTATCACTATTTTAACTTATCATGATTTCACTGCAGGAGAAGGGGATAGTTATAAAATAAATATCACTAACTTTGAAAATCAGATGAATTATTTAGCTGCTCATCATTATTCGGTAATCTCTCTTTCTGAACTACTTAAAGGACTAAGAAATGGTCAGCTTCCTGCAAAAACAATTGTAATTACCATTGACGATGGTTTTAAATCTACGTACACTTTAGCCTACCCTATCTTGAAAAAATATAACTTTCCAGCTACTCTCTTCCTGTACACCAATTTCATCGAAAGAAATAGCTATAGTCTTACCTGGAAAGAAATTAAAGAGATGACTAAAAATAACATAGAAATTGGTTCACATACCTTAAGCCATTGCAACCTCTTGAAATATCAGGAAAACGAAAATTATGAGACTTATCTGGATCGAATTAGAAAGGAAATTATTTTGTCAAAAGAAATTTTAGAAAGTAAAATAGGAGAAAAAGTAAAATTCTTCGCCTATCCCTATGGCATTTACAGCTCTTCAGTAAAAGATGTAGTTATCCAGGCAGATTATGAAGGAATTCTAAATGCGAATAGTATGAATAATACTCTTAATGCCGATCCCCTTTCTCTAAATCGACAAATAATTTTTGGTCAAAATTCCTTTAATTCTTTTATCCAGATATTAAATCAACGACCTTTTTGTATTTCACATATCTTCCCTTATGACGGTACAATAGAAACTAACCAACTTGTCAAAATAGGGGCAATTTTAGAAGATGATAATTATGATGTAGAAACTTTATCTATGAAATTGGGAGGGGCAAAAGTAAAATTTGATTTTAGCCTAGAAAATCGAGAAATTTCTTTTGCCCCTGATGTTCTAAAACCTTTAATTAAAAAGTCTTATATTGTTAATATTACTGCTCTTGACAAAAATAGCCCTTACACGCGAAAAACTTCCTGGCTAATTACGGTAAAATAATAAAAAATGATTTGCTTTTAAGGGAATCTATATAATTTATCCTCGATAATTTTATTCTCCGAGATAAGCTTTTTTTACTCTCTCGTCTTTTAAAAGCTCTTCTCCGGTTCCTTGCAAAACAATCTTCCCGGTCTCCAAAACATAAGCATAATCAGCAATTTTCAAGGCAGCAAAAGCATTTTGTTCAATTAATAAAACCGTTATGCCATCCTCTTGAATTTTTTTAATAATATCAAAAATTTCCTTCACTAATAAAGGCGCCAAGCCCAATGAAGGCTCATCCATCATTAACAGTTTTGGCCGTGACATTAGTCCCCGGGAAATAGCTAACATCTGTTGTTCTCCACCTGACAGTGTACCACCTTTTTGCCATAATCTTTCTTTTACTCGAGGAAACAACTCATAAACCCATGCCAGGTCTTTTTCAATTTCACTGGTGTCGCTCCGGGCAAAAGCACCTAAGTTTAAATTTTCCTGAACGGTTAAATTAGGGAATATTTTCCTTCCTTCCGGAATGAGTGCAACACCTTTTTGAACAATCTTGTTCGTAGGAATATTGGTTATTTCGTTATTATTAAACTTTATTTTGCCTTCCTGCGGTTTAATCAAGCCACAGATGGTTCTTAAAGTAGTGCTTTTACCTGCACCATTTGCTCCGATTAAGGTGACAATTTTCCCAATGGGAACATTAAATGAAATTCCTTTTAAGGCATGTATGCCACCAAAAAAAACATTCAAATTATCAATCTTAAGCATAGTCTACATCCACCCCCAAATAAGCCTTGATGACTTCCGGATTACCTTGAATTTCTGCAGGATTTCCCTCTGCAATCGTAACTCCATAATCCATAACTAAAATCCTTCTACATATTCCCATGACTACCTTCATATCATGTTCTATTAAAAAAATGGTTAAATCGAAATCATCCTGGATTTTTTGAATAAAACCCATCAACTCTTTGGTTTCCTGAGGATTCATTCCGGCTGCCGGCTCATCTAAGAGCAATAACTTGGGTCCGGTAGCTAAAGCCCGGACAATCTCCAATTTCCTCTGCTGACCATAAGGAAGACTTCCTGCTTTCTCCAGTTTACAGTGTTCTAATTCTACCTTCTCTAATAATTCCATTGACTTATGATAAATACTTTCTTCTTCACGGACATAATTAGGAAATTTAAAAATGGCGGAGGTAAGGTTTGATTGTAAGTGAAGATGAAAACCAATCATGACATTGTCGATTACGGTCAGGTTATCCATAAGCCTCATATTCTGGAAAGTTCGGGCAATGCCTGCTTTGGCAATTTTGTCAGGTTTCATTCCCGTTATATCTCTATCTTGAAAATAAATCTTATTCATCGTTGGTGTATATATTCCAGTAATCATATTAAAGACGGTCGTCTTTCCCGCACCGTTTGGACCGATTAATCCAATGAGCTCTCCAGGGATAATTTTCAGCTTGAAATTATTCACTGCTGTCAAACCACCAAACTTCATAGTGATATTATCGATATTTAATAATTCCATTACTTAGTACTCCCTTCAGAAGATTTTTTATTTGTGGATAATTTGTTAAAAAAGTGAAAAAATCCTTCCCAGGAGAACTCAAATCCTCCCAATAATCCCTTTTGCTTGTACAGGATAATAATCAATAGTAAAACTGAGAAAGTGACCATCCTTAAACCAGGTATCGCAGGCATGGTAACTGGTCCAATTTGGAAACCTGCTTCTATGGGACGTAGATATTCCAGAAAGAAATTAAATAAAAAGGCGGCCAAAACTGTTCCGGTAATACTACCTAATCCGCCCATCACTACCACAATCAAAATATTAAAAGTCATGACAAACATAAATGCCTTTGGGTCTATGGTTGTTAGCAGACAGGCAAATAATCCTCCAGCAACCCCGGCAAAAAAAGCGCTAATGGTAAAAGACATGACTTTATGATAAGTCAAATTAATCCCAATAACCTCAGCAGCTATTTCATTTTCCCTGATTGCCATCAATGCTCTGCCATAACTGCTATCAATTAATCCTTTAATTATATAAATGGTAACAACAGCTACCCCTACTGACCACCAAAGATTAGTAAATTCCGGGATCCCTTTAATTCCCAATGCTCCATTGGTTATGTTGGGGAGATTATTGGCAATAATTCTAATAATTTCCGCAAAACCCAAAGTAGCTATGCCTAAATAATCCCCTTTCAGCCTTAATACGGGCAATCCGATTATTAATGCTGCAAATGCTGCAAATAATCCACTCAAGAATAGGGCAATGATAAAAGGAGCATGTATAACCGTGAATGGCCAGGCTAAAGGTTCAAGTATATAAATCATTTCCTTATAATAGGAAGGAAGCACTAATAAGGTAGTAACATAGGCGCCAATAGCCATAAAGCCAGCATGGCCCAGGGAAAATTGACCGGTAAACCCATAAATTAAGTTTAAACTTATACCTAATGTAACATAGATAGCACCCAGATTAAGAATCCTTAACTTGTAGGCATCTAAATGCTTTTCGGCAAGATAGACTAATATCACTAACATGATTAAAGCGAACAGTGTAAATATTTTTTCATTTTGTTTTTTCATTGGGTTACACCTTCTCCTGTACTTTTTTACCTAAAATACCATCAGGTTTAAACAACAGGATTAAAATCAGAATTAAAAAGACAAAGGCATCTCTATATCCTGATATTGCTGGTAAAAAAGCAACAAATAATATTTCAGTCATACCCAAAACTAATCCGCCGAGCATCGCCCCCGGTATATTTCCAATCCCTCCTACCACCGCTGCAATAAAAGCTTTTAAACCGGGTATCATACCCATGGTGGGAAATAATTGGGGAAACCTTAAGCCCCACAAAATACCACCCACGGCTGCCAGAGCAGAACCAATAATAAAAGTTACAGATATAGCTTTATTAACATCAACCGCCATTAATCTGGATGTCTCTATATCTGTAGATATTGCTCTCATAGCCAGGCCAGTCTTTGTTCTGTAAATTACATATAGCAGTAACGTAAGAAAGATAGAGGATACAATGATGGACGCAAAAAGAGTTGATTGTATACGAATCCCCCCAAACTTATATAACCTTGTGAAAAATTCGGGACGATGAACAGACTTGGGAATTCCAGAAAAAACCACAATCGCTAAATTTTGTAGAAAAAATGATACGCCAATGGCTGAAATCAAGGCAGAGATTCTAGGGGCATCCCGCAAGGGCTTATAGGCAATCTTTTCTGATAGCATTCCAGTCATGGAAGTCAAGGCAATAGCAACGATAATTGATGCCCACCAGGGTAAATGAAACATCAAGAATCCAAAATAAAGAAAATAAGGCGCTAACATAAAAATTTCTCCATGGGCAAAGTTAATTAATCTTAAAATACCATAAACCATAGTATATCCTATGGCGATTAAGGCATATAAACTTCCCAGGGATAAACCGTTTGCAACATTCTGCAAGAATAAATTTAGTGACATAGAACTCTCCTTATACTATTTGGAATTGTCATTGCGTAATAATTATTAATATGAAATATCAATTAAATAATTGTTGTTTTAAAATTTGATTTAATGAAAACTTAATCGAAAAGTTCTTTTTTCACAGAGAGAAGAGATAGGATTCGCTATCCTATCTCTTCTCTCTGTGAGTTCAATTAATTAATTATTTATTGTATTTAGGGAGTAACAGTAGTCTCATATTTATACTCTCCATTTACCACTTTAACCAAAACAGCAGGTTTAATGGCATCCCCAGTTTCATTAATGGTAACGGAACCACCTGCACCCTGGAAGCCTTTGGTTGCAGCCAAAGCATCCCGAATAGCTTTCGGATCAGATGAACCGGCTCTTTCAATGGCATCAAGCATTAAATTGTAAGAATCATAAGTAAGAATAGATACAGCATCTGGTGCTAAACCATATTTTGCTCTGAAAAGAGTAGCATATTTTTCCGACTCCGGAGTAGCCGGTTGATCTTCAGCAAAGAAGGTACTGGCAATTAAACCTTCGGCTGCCTCTCCTGCTAATTCAATTAAAACTGGATTATGTAAGGTATCGCCACCTAAGTATTGACCTGTATATCCTAATTCTCTCCCTTGAATAGCTATTAAGGCAACATCTCCGAAATATCCGGGGAAGAACAATGCTTCAGCACCGGAAGCGATAATCTGACTTAATTGGGCACTAAAATCCTGGTCACCGGTATTATATTTGGTGTCACTAACGATCTCCCCACCAAGTTCTTCAAATGTTCTTTTATAGAAATTAGCTAAACCTACTGAATAATCCTGAGCAATATCTACCAAAAGTGCTGCTTTTTTGATTCCCAAATTTTCAAAAGTATAGCGAGCCATGACCTCTCCCTGAAATGGATCAATAAAGCAAGTACGGAAAACAAAATCTTTGCCCTGGGTAACCAATGGGTTTGTTGCTGTGCCAGAAAGCAAAGGAATTCCTGCTTTATTGGCAACTTCACCGCCCGGAATGGCCATACCGCTGCCATAACTAACAAACACTCCTACTACACCATCTCTTTCAATAAGCCTCGAAACCGCATTTGCGGCCTCAACCTTATCACTTTTATTATCAACAAGAATTAATTCTACTTTCTTTCCTAATACTTCAGGTTTTTGCTCATGGGCAAGTTCATAACCTCGCATACAAAGCTCTCCGCCTACTGCCATAGCCCCGGTCATTGGTTCAGCAATTCCAAGTTTAATTACATCCTGCGCAAGAGCTGCACCACCAATAGCAATTATAAGTACAGCCAAGGTTAAAACAAATAAACTTTTTCTCATTTCTTTTCTCCTTCCTATTAAATTATAAATCTCATTAAATATGAATCTTTTCGACTAACTATTTTACTTTCTGAAAATCTTATAATTTTATTATTTGTTCAGCCCCCCCTCTCCATTAATTTTTATTTTGACTGTTGAGCTATGTCGAGCATAGGGTAATTTAACTAAAATATCATTTTCTATGTTAATTTATACTGACCTTAATATCTATTATTCATTTTTTTACCATGATGATTAATTGTTTCAGAATGATTGATAAGAACCTGACATATATTTTTTCCTAAATAGTTCATCAAAAAATGGAAATTTATAAATGTTCAATTTAGCGGAAACCCATCCTATGTATAAATGGGAATGTGGAAAAAATCCCGATAAGCCGGGACAGATGAAAACATCTTTTGGTAAGCACAACGTCTTGAGAGGCGTGTGTATCAATATTGTAATATTCTCCTTATCAGCAAATATAAATTCAATTTTTATCGTAAAAATAGTTATTTTATCTACAATTTTGAAAGTATTTAGTTAATAATATCAGAATGCCATAAAAAGTTTAGCACTAAATTTATTAAAACACAAATATTTTTTCAATACTCTCTACGTTTATATCCACTTTTATCAAATAGTATTAAAAAGGGGATAACATTTTAGCATGTCATCCCCTTTTTAATTTTTTAACTACTTAACTACTAATCGGTAGGTATGATCAGTTCCTGACCAGGCCTGATAAGTCTCGAGTTACTTAACTCATTAAGATCAACAATTTTCTCTACTGTTGTTCCGAATTTCTGGGCAATTTCCCACACAGAATCTCCGGCTTCCACTACATAAAGTTTCCCGGCTTTTTCTTCGGATAACCAATTTTGTTTAACTAGTGATATAATTCCTGCTTTTTCTACTGCCTCCATTAGAGCATCCCTTATGGGAATGAAGGTATCCAATCCATCTTTTGCATTTGTAAAGTTATAATTATCTCCACCGGTAAACATAAAGTCATTAGTAACCACAGTATAATATTTATCCATTTCAACTGGAGTACCGTCTGCTAATTCCATACTGGTAATTCTGCTACCTGCTTCCGCTTGGGAGTTATAGGTTACCCTTACTCCGGCAATTTGCACCCAGCCAATATCCTCATTCATAATACCATGTTCAATGTTCGCCTTTATATCTGCACCGGATAACTTCATAGTATATAAAGTATTATCAAAAGGCATTACTTCATATAGTATCCCCGCAGTAATATCTCCTGCCGGAATAGGAACTCTGAGTCCGCCACCATTAGTCATGGCAATCTGGACTCCTGCCGCGTCTTTCATTACCTCACAAGCCCATTCACCCAACAAAGATGGTCCTGCATATCTATCATGGTCTAATTCTACTGTAGTTTTTCCTAATACTTTTCCTAAAACAGGGCTTAATTCTTCTTCGTATTTCTGGTATATTGCCAAAGTATTCGCATCATCCTTAAGGGTGTCAGGTCTCTCATAGAGATTATCTAATACGGGCTCTGCGCTAACTAGCTTATTATTTTCATCAAAAAGGAAAGTCATTTTCGCAATTGTCCGGCCGTTATAGTAAGCCTGCACCAGAGGTTTGCTATCAACCAGACCACTAATCCTTTGATGGGTATGAGCTGATATGACTGCATCTACTCCATCTACCTGAAATAAATCTACAGCTTCACCAGTAACTTTTCCTTCTTTATCCTGAAAAGCACCCAAATGAGTTAAAGCGATAATCAAATCTGCTCCTGCCGCTTTTACTTTTGGCACCCAATCGATTAGAGTTGGCACAGGATCTTTAAAATCATAATTTTCTACATTTGCCTTCAGGGTCTTATAAGCGGTCTCTGGAGTAGCCAAACCAATGAATCCAACTTTTATTCCAGTTTTATCGAGAATGACATAAGGTTCTGCCCATCCGACCGGCTGATTAGTCCGCTTATCATATATATTAGCACAAACAAAAGTTAATCCACCATCTTCTGCCCATGTAGAAATCCTATCAATCCCCCAATCAAATTCATGATTACCAACTGCCGATAATTCTACACCTATTTCTTTGAAAACTGCAGAAACTGGCTCACCATACAAAAGGTTGGACATTGCACTCCCCTGATAATTATCTCCAGCTGATACAATAATTGTACCTTCAGGGTTTTTTGCTTTTTCTACCTTTAAAGCGTCGGCAAGTTTTGCTGCCCCGACATTTTTCCCGCCAGGAGCGAGACTTCCGTGAAAGTCATTAATCGATAATACAACCACTTCTTTTTGTGCGGCAAAAATAAAACACACTGAACTTAGAATCAACAAGAAAGTTAACAGAAAAATTAATAGTCCCTTATTTATTTTAAATCTCAACATATTGACATTCACTCTCCTTATTTTTTTTAATTAATTTTCCAAGCCATCAAATGCATATTAAATCTTTAGTGCTTGTACTGAATTTGCCACCTCCCTTTTTTCTTACTTTTAACTTTGCACTTATTACATTTTTTTCTACCTTAAATTCAATAATGTAAAATAGATTTCTTATTTCTTTTTTCTACATTTACCTTGGATAATCCTTCTTTTAATAAAAAATTATTTGAAATAAATATCACTCTTTAGTCTTTTATATAATTTTTAACTTGATTGTAAAATTAATTAACTATTTTTGTAACATGCTACAATTTCACCAAAATATAAAGTATGATAGTCATTATCCGAATATAGATACTCTCTATATTCTTTACACAGGAAATCAGCTTCCATTTTGTTTTTATAAACAATTTTACATTCAAAATGAAATCCAGGGAGATCAATAATGGGAGTGTTTACTTTTTGAGCGGGAACTACAGATAATTTACATTGTTTAAACTTATCAAAATCCCTGCCGGATTTAGTGCCGCAAAAGCTTAAAGCTTCTTCTAAACCATCCCTGGGAATACTAACCGTAAAACTGGAAGCCTTTTCGATAATGCAATGAGTAAAACGGCTCTCTCTAACCATTACTGTCATTATCGGCTTTCTCCACATATATCCGATGGCAGCCCAACCAATAGTCATAACGTTTATTTTTTTATCGTCCGTTGATTTAGCTACCAAAAATGCACCTTTAGATTTTATTTGTTGCAATACTTCTTCGGTAATAGATAAATAATTAACCTTTTTCATAACTATTTTTCTCCTTAAAGAACATACAATATTACCCTTTAATTTTATTAATCAACTTCCTTCAACTTTTCTATCATTTTTATGAAATCATCTATCCATTCTGCGCTAAAGTTTACACCTTTGGGTGTGGGAATATATTCATCACCGTCCTTTGGTTTTACATATTGTCTTAAATCAACTCTTTCTACTCCTCGAAACTCACCGATAGATAGAACCAATCTTTTATTATCGGTAACGTCTAATTGCCCAACTTGCTTCATTTAATCTTTTCTCCTTCCCTCTAATTTTTATTTATTTTTACTCATGCTTTTATATATCTCTATATCGCATCTCGCATCATATTTCTTTCACTGAAATCTTCCAGATTAATTATTTCAATTCTACTTCCTGGATATAATTTCTTAATCTTCCCAATCTCCTGCTTCAAATCGGGAGCAATAACTATTTTTATTTGATTAACATTTTCTGCATAGTTAATTACATTTGGATGAGGGGAACTGGGAATAATAATATAACACCTGGTTATTTTATTTTTTATGATGTATTCTTTCAGACTTCTTAGGCAAACCATGCCTAACTTCTGGGTAAAAGATATAATGATTTTTTCTTTTTTATCGTTCTGCTTCTTTTTGAAAAACATAGTTGTCACCTTATTAGATTAAAAACTTAAAAATCTTCTAATCCGCTAATCTACCAATTAGCCAATTAACGGTTAACCAGCTAACGAATCTTCTATTTTCATTTTTCTTTGTTTTCTTCACTATATACGTGATAGTTGGTAGGAGTTTACTCAAATGACTCTTTTAATAGATCAAAAAAACCATTTAAATAACCTATGCCCAACAAAATATCTTTTTTCATCAAATCAATTAATCTTTGGCTGTCTGAAGAGTTAGCAATTTTCTTCATTTCTTGCTCAGTAAGAACAATCAGCTTTTTATCATTATTTAATTCAGGAAATAATTTCATAGTTTCTTTATAAGAAGAGGTAAAATCTTTTCTGGCTTCCTTGCTTAGTTTAATGGCGCTATCGACCACATCCTCTATTTTAATCGTTTTTACCTTGGGGAGTAGGTTATAAAACTCGTCTTTATTGTGTTCAAAAAGATATCCATTAAAATCTTCATATCCGTAATGAGCGTTGGTTGCCAGTTTAACCAGTTTTTTAACCTTAAAAAATTTCTTAAAAAGAGTCTTCAAAGGGACTGGATAGGCATGATAAGGCTGGGAAAGATCTTCTAAATAATGAATAGCTCGAGCGGCAAATCTAAAACCCCAGTAATTATCGCCTTTCCTAAAGGCAGTTTTTGACATTTCAAAAAAGTGATTAGCTCTTTCCGGCGCATCTCCCGCTTTCACTAAACCTGAAAACACGGAAAAATACATATGACGATATCCATGGCTTCCTCCGGTTAATGCTTGCAATTTATTTAATTTCAAATTAGTATCTAAATCCCAGTCCGGTTCGTCCGAATAATTGATAAGAATATTTGCAGCATTTGTTTTCCCTCCGATTTCCTCATCAATATATTTTATTACAAAATTTGGATTATATTTATCCTGGTCTATATCTTCATAAGAATAAGGAGTTACCTCGATTTCAGGGAAATGGTTTATCCAATCACTATTTTTTATGGCTAATTCGGTATAAAAAAAGTGACTATTCCAGGAAAACACCTGGATATAACTTAAGATAAAAACAGAAAGAATTATCAGAACAACAATTGTTATTTTCTTCCTAAACTTCATCATTACCTCCGAACTATTTTTAGATTGCCATTGTTTATCTTATCGGTGCTTTCTCTAATACAAATAGAAGTTTAAACGTCACAAAAATAACAGAAAAATTAATGATTTCAATCTTATCTTTCAAAAGGGAATTTATATTGATTTAAACCGAGCTCTTTTTTCAAGGTAATAATCTGTTGTTGAAGATTCTTATTAACAGGCGCACCTTTATCCTTTCTTTCCAGCCAGGCTAAATACTCTTTTTCACCGGCAGTGTAAATTCTTTCTGCTTCAGGAGCTTTATTAGAAGCTCGAAGAGAACGAAGGATATCTCCGGTAATTTTCTTAAATATCTCGAGATCGATAAAGGAAGATACGTTAATGGCTATAAAAAAATGTCCCAGGTTAATGGGTGCGAGTTTGCCCTCCTCTACTCCTGATAACATCTTAAGATACTTCCCGTTTTGCAGGGCAGCAGAAAGGATTTCTACTACAGTAGCATAACCATAACCTTTATAACCGGCCATTTCTTCTCCGATGCCTCCTAAGGGAGCAAGAGCAGCTTTTCCTGTTTTTAAGTCTTGTAAAATTTGATGAGTATCTGTTCTGGTCTTCCCATCTTCCCCGATTACCCATCCGGGTGGAATTTCTTTTTCAGCTCGGTCATAAAATTCTATCTTCCCCCTCTGGGTAATAGAAGTGGCGCAATCAAGGACAAAAGGAAACTCTTCGTCAGAGGGCATGCCAAAAGTTAATGGATTAGTACCTAACATATTTTCTATTCCAAAAGTAGGAGCAATCGAAGGACGGGCATTGGTACCGGTAATTCCGATCATTCCTGCTTCAATAGCCATTAAATCATAATAGCCGGCAATTCCATAATGAGTTGAATTTCTCGCTACAACCATTCCTAATCCCATCTTTTTAGCTTTTTCGATAGCCAGAGCCATAGATCTTTTGGCAATTACCTGTCCCATACCGTTGTGGCCGTCAATAACTGCAGTAGTAGGACCATCTTTAATAATTTCTATTTCTGTTTTTGGTGATTGGATCCCAGCTTTAATCCTATCATAATATATAGGTTTTAAGCGCCCAATACCATGTGAATCTATCCCTCTTTTATCAGAAGTAATCAATACTTCAGCACATATTCTGGCATCTTCTTCCGGAACTCCTATCCCCTTAAAAACATCAATCATAAAATTTTCTAAACTATTGAAATCTACCCAAACAATATCTTGCGATTTATTATTCAAGGTTACCTCCTCCTTATTTTTACATTGAAGTATCCAAATAAGTTATTAAAATTAAGACTATTAATTTTAATATAACAAAATTAGAAATGTTTTTCAATTATTTAATTTCATTAGTTGTGCAAAAAGTTATTACTTTTGTTTTCCCACCTTTTTTTTGTTTCTCTAATTTTTTCCTTCACACGATACGCGATACTATCTCATCTTGCGTCTTCTTTGTTCTATTTTCTTAACCAGGTAACCAACTAATCAATTACCTCTTTTCTTTTCACACATTACTCATCACTGTGTTTCTATATGCTAAACGCTGTACGCTCTACGCTGTATTATATACTACATACTATTACTCGGTACAGATTATAAGGTTGACATATCAATACCTTACTGATATATTATTAATATATTAACAATATATAGGTGATATTTATGGTAAATATGGAAATCTACAATAAACTTAAAAAACGAATAGTCTACCTGGATTACCAACCAAAACAAGTGTTAAGCATTAAAGAATTAGCCAAAGAATTTGGAGTAAGCCCTATACCCATCCGCGAAGTTCTCATTCTCCTGGAAAATGAAAAATTAGTATATATAATTCCTAATAATGGTATCTATGTTACTGATGTAAGCTTTCAAGAACTTAAAGATGTCTTTGAGGTCAGACTATTTTTAATTGGATTATCAGGGAGGCTTGCTGCCCAGAGGATTACCTCGGAAGAATTAAACAAATTAAAAGAATTACTTATAAAAATACAACAAGAACAAAACAGAAAAGAATTAATTATGTTGGATGCAGAATTTCACGATTTGGTAAACTGTTCTACGAAAAATCAAACCTTGGTTGAGACTTTGAAAAGATTGCGAAATCAAATTGGCCGCCTCTGGTTCTTTGCTAAAGAAAATGATGCTTATTCAAAAAAAATACCCGACGATTTTAAAGCACTCATAATGGCTCTGGAAAATAGAGACCAAGTCAAGAGTGAACAGATCATGAAGGATCACGCTATTCACTTTATAAATCAGATAAAAATGAGCTTATACAGTGAATAAAAATATTTTCTGTCATTCTGCACTTAATGCGGAATCCATAAATAGGACAATTGCCCTAGATAGATTCTCTCTTCCCAGGCAATAACACTATTAAAGCCAAAATTTTATTATTACTATAATATAAAGTGAATTTCTTAATTCAACTAAATTGAATTGTAAAAGGAGAAGAAATGAAAAGAATTCTTATAACCGGAGCACTGGGTCAAATTGGCTCTGAGTTGGTTTATTTTTTGAGAAAAAAATATGGTAAAGAAAATGTTATTGCTTCAGACATTAAACCTTTACCTGAAAAGATGGTTGACCGGGGTGGAATATTTGAGCATATCGATTGCTTGGATGTACAGGAAATTTTTTCTAAAATTAAAAAATATAGAATAGATACCATATTTCATCTTGCTGCCGTCCTCTCTGCTGCCGGAGAAAGAAATCCCCAGTTAGCCTGGGAAGTAAACATTAATGGTCTTTATAATATACTGGAAGTGGCCAGAGAATATAAATGTTCTGTCTTCTCCCCCAGTTCGATAGCTGCCTTTGGTCTTTCTACCCCCAAAAACAACACTCCTCAAGAGACAATACAAAGACCCAGTACCATTTATGGATTGACCAAAGTTACCGGAGAGTTGCTTTGTGATTATTATTATTCAAAATATAGCGTAGATACCAGAGGAGTAAGATTTCCGGGAATCATTTCTTATGCTACCCTCCCCGGAGGAGGGACTACCGACTATGCTGTGGAAATATTTTATGAAGCAATTAAAAACAAAAAATACACCTGCTTCTTAGATCAAGATACTTACCTGGATATGATGTACATGCCTGATGCTCTAAAAGCCACAGTTATGCTGATGGAAGCTAAACCTTCCCGATTAAAATATAGAAATGCTTATAATGTGACAGCCCAAAGCTTTAATCCGGATCAACTCGCTCAGGAAATCAAAAAACACATTCCGAACTTTGAAATGAAATACGATATTGATCCAATTAGGCAGGCAATTGCCGATTCCTGGCCTAACCGGTTAGATGATTCTGCAGCGAGAGAAGATTGGGGATGGTCTCCTGATTATGATCTTCGAGCAATGTGCAAAGATATGATTGAAAAACTGAAAATTAAACTTAATATTTAAGTAGTCTGAAGCCAGTATCCAGGAGTCAGAAGATTATTAGCGAATAATGTTTAGGAGGTAGGGGTGCGATTCATCGAACCCGTTTCAGGTCGAATAAATTCGACCCCTACAAAAAAACCAAGAACCAAGAACTAAGAACTAACGACTATTCACTATCGACTAAAACAATGGAGGTTTTAAAAATGGGATTAAATAATTTAGAGAAAGTACTTTCCAAAACTATAAAAGAGTTAAAAGAAAACGGAAGATTAAAGGGAAAAGAATCCATTATTACTAAAGTAAAAAGAAGCGAAGGAGAAAAAGGCCCCAGATATTTTCTTAAAAGCAAGGGCGCACAGGAATTTATCAGAATGAATTCTAACTCTTACCTGGGAATGTCTTTAAGAGAAGAGGTCATTCAAGAAGAAGAAAGAGTATCCAGGGAATTTGGCGTGGGACCCGGAGCGGTACGTTTCATTAGCGGTACATTCCAGGTTCACCGGGAACTTGAAAAAAAATTAGCAGCATTTCATCAAAGAGAAGATGCTATGCTTTTCAGTTCTGCTTATTCTACCGTAATGGGCATCTTAACTCCTCTCATCACTCCTGACACCATCGTAATAAGTGATGAATTAAACCATAATTGCATCATCAACGCACTTAAACTTTCTCGGCCAAAAGACAAAAAAATCTATAAACATTTGGATATGAACGAACTTGAAGAAAGGATAAAAGAATCTATTGGTCTTGCAAAAAGATTGATCATTATCACCGATGGAATCTTCAGTATGAGAGGTGATTATGCTCCACTTAATATTATCTCAAATCTTTCAAATAAATACGACCAGGAATTCCCGGAAAATATCCTATTAGTGGTAGATGATTCTCATGGTATTGGAGCTTACGGAAAAACCGGTCGGGGAACAGAAGAATATACCCGTGCAGAAAGAGTTGATCTATTAGTAGGAACACTGGGAAAAGCATTCGGAGTAAATGGTGGATATATTACTTCAAATCAAATAATTATCACTTACTTGAGAGAAACAGCCCCTATGTATATCTATTCTAATCCCATCTCCCCTACTGAGGCTAGTGCAGCTTTAAAATCGTTGGAAATACTGGATAGCGAAAGTGGCATATCTCTTTTAGTTCATCTTCAACAAATGACCAAGAAATTTGAAAACGGTCTCCTTAATTTGGGATATGAAATTATTGAAAGTGACCATCCTATTGTTCCTTTAATGGTGAGGGATACAAAAAAAACATCTGAGTTGGTAAGTTATCTCGTAGATAAGGGGATTCTCTCCACCGGTCTTAATTATCCGGTTGTCCCCAAGGGTGATGAAGAAATAAGATTTCAGGTTAATGCTGATCATACTCCTTATGATATCGATTATGTCCTAAACGTCTTAAAAGAGTATAAACAAAAAATAGATATTTAAATGATCCAAAAGATAAAGTAAAATAAAATATTTTGAATATTGGATTTTTTATGATAATATATTGTAGAAAAATTCTCTTAATATCCAAATATTTCTAAAATAAATTTAATAATTTCCAAATTAATGTCTAAAACCTTCTGATTTGGGGAATATAGTTTATAGAAAAGTGAATTTTGAAAAGAGAATCAAGATTTTAGCAGCTAAACAAGTTGAAAAAGGCAAACTACCCGAAAGGGTAGGACGCAAAGCAATGGGTCTAAGGCACTAAAAGTGCTAAGGCAGCCAAGCTACCGACTTTTTTTTGTTTTTAAAAAAGAATAAGAAATTTATCAAGTTGATAAAGGCAAACTACCCGAAAGGGTAGGACGCAAAGCAATGGGTCTAAGGCACTAAAAGTGCTAAGGCAGCCAAGCTACCGACTTTTTTTTGTTTGAAAAAGCCCATACTTTGCTAAAAGCCTTCACAACTTAAATTAAAAAAAATTTAAGGCTCTGTAAAAAACAGAGGAGATGAGGGAAATAATATGAAAGCAAAAACAATGGGTAAAGTAATCCTAAGCTTGTTCTTAATGGTAATAGTTGCTCTTTTTCTAACGTCTTGTAATGGTGTGGTTACCCCTGAGCTTCAGCTTAATTTAGATGAAGAAATAAATAAAGTCGAAGAAATAGACTCTGTGTATCTGGATGTACCTTATGAAAAATATGCCGGGACAAACTGGTGTCTTCCGGCTTCAGGAGCAATGACCTTTAAATACTTCGGAGAAAACATTAGCCAAGAACAAATTGCCAAAGAAGTAATTCAAGATGGAATAAGTAGTGTATTTAAAATGATTACTTATGCCAGAGAGCTGGGATTTGAAGCAAAATATAACTATATGACCATAAATGAGATAAAAGAAATCTTAAAGGAAGACACTCCGGTAATTGCTGTACAAAATTATAGTCTCACTTTGCCTTATTCGCATGCAAGGGTCATTACGGGATATGATGATGAGAAACAAGAAGTAATTACCAATGACCCAACCGCGGGGAAAGATTATATCATTACTTATTCTGACTTTATCGCTCTAAATACTGGAAGCAATCCTGATTTATGCAAAGTATTAGTAATTTCAACAGAAGAAATTGGCACAAAGAATACATTTCTTGCTAATAATGCAAATAATTCTTAGAAAATAAAGTAAATTTTACCAGATTAAATTTAATTTTTTTAAAAAAGGAGGATAAATGATGAAAATAAAATACGATTATTGTAAGATTGCTCCGCATCAAAATAAATATATTGTAGAGTATGGACATAGTACTTATAAAGGGTATGCTTTATCTTCGCCGATAAAGGTAGCAGATAGAGCCTTCTCCACTGAAAAAAAAGCAGTTCGTTTTGCCAAAAAAATTGTCCCGGTTGAATGTATAAAAAAAGAAGGAAAGTAGGTTAATTTTATTTATGAGTCAAATAATTTATCCAATTTTCAGACCACTATTTTAAATTTTTTAAGTCAAAGTTTTTAATAAAGAATTTTTATTAAAAGTACGGTACCTTAAAGATAATTATTCTAAAGGAGTTCGCTGCAATAAAAAATATTGCCTTTCACTTCTTCATTCAATGAAGAAGTGAAAGGCAATTTTACTACAAGCTCTCTCATTATGCTAACATTACATTTAGTACATTGTATCGATTATAAGAATTTATGTATTGTAAAACTACATTCAATACAATGTAAAATATTCAGTAATTTCAATTTTATGGACAATAAACACCGTATGATTCACCGGGACCTAATCGGTATATCTCATAGGTTGTATATCCAGGTCCGCCATCAATGCGGATATCAAGAGTAGTGATGTCGCCATTACACAGATTGATCATGGTGGGGTCAATAACACCACCATACGTTTGTTTCCACGTGCTGACACCTCCACCACAATGACTCCGATCGTATCTGAATTCAACCATGGTTTCAGGGTCAATACATGCGGAGACGCCAAAGAAAACATGATTTGCTTCATGTACTACTTCAATACACGTATCCGAAAGTCCATAAACACCGCCCTTATTGTCTACAAGGAAAAATTCATCAGCTTCAACGACTACTTCTATAGGATCACTATCCACAACTTCAGGTCCACATGGTCCGTTATATGTATAAGTAACAGTTATGTAACCGGTACCTACAGCTAAACCGTAAAGACTGGTAGAACCTGAAATACTGAAATTACCCGTATCTGGTGAAGTTATCGCTATAGAGCAAGTACAATCAGCACAAGAATTAACACATTCATCAAGAGTTATTGGTGTACCTGGAACCCCATCAAACTCAGGAGTAATGGTAATTTCTGAACCTATATCCCTATCTTGGTCAACACATACTACAATCGGGCCGCCTTCAAATGTTGCGCCCGTTAAAGCAGGTAGTTCGGTAATGGTTATTGTGGCTGTATCACTGACACTGCTGCATTCATCAGTTACTGTCAGAGTTGCAGTGTAAGTTCCTGCAGGTAAGGCAACACCTGT
>Ga0209206_10000012_pt1 | contig 43330 bp, 38 predicted proteins | sample ZodSprsou2mmetaG_FD_185478 | JGI IMG/M metagenome (GOLD analysis project Ga0209206, IMG submission 185478) | Hot spring sediment microbial communities from Zodletone spring, Oklahoma to study Microbial Dark Matter (Phase II) - Zodletone Spring... ...
CTCATGAGAGTGTCCGGGGAATACTCTTTTATCCCTACTTTTTATATTATGAGATATAATTACCGTTTATCAGAAAGGTGAATGAAAATTATTGATAACTATTATCATTTTAAGCAACTTTAAGACAAATTAGATTATACTCTGCTCATTAAGTGATAATTATTATCATTTTATCTCATTTATACAATAAAAGCTTACAAGGAAAAGATTGTGAAACAGATCACTGTAGCATTGGCCGGGCAACCGAATGTGGGAAAATCATCCCTGATCAATGCTATCTCCAATGCCAGATTGAAAGTAGGAAACTTTTCCGGGGTAACTGTCGATAAGACCGAAGTAGTATTTACTATCTGCGATGACCTCTCCTGTGAGAACTATGAGACACATATCATCGACCTTCCCGGAGCCTACTCTCTTGCAGAATATACGATCGAAGAGAAAGTGACCAAGAGTTTTATCCAAAGTGATGAGTATGATATCATCGTCAATGTCGTAGACTCAACCAATCTCCAGAGAAACCTCCTCTTTACCACACAGCTTCTGGAAACCGGGAAAAAGGTGATCGTCGCACTTAATATGAGTGATGAAGCCAGAGAGGAAGGGATCGAGATCGACGAAAAACAGCTCTCGAAAATTCTGGGTGTCCCCTGTGTCAAGACAGCAGCATCTACCGGTGAGGGAATTGATAAACTTAAAGAAGAGATCGTCAAGGTCTATCATAAAAAAGAGACGACCGCCAAAGTGATCTACTCTGATCCGATAGAGGAAGAGATCCAACATATCGTCAGCTTCCTCAAAGAGAAACACTACAGATCAGAACTTCCCTACAGACTTCTGGCGATCAAACTGCTGCAGGAAGATGAGGATATCTATAAAAAAATGCACGATGAACCGATCTGGATCGAGATGCTCCCGCTTGTGCGTGACGCACTTGGTCACCTCTACCTTCACCACAATACAAAAGACCTCAAAGAGATCTTCGAGGAAGAGCATTTTGCTTTTGCAAAAGGTGCAAAGATGGAGGTGATGTCCACAAAAAGCATGAAGGCAAAGAATCTTACGCAAAAGATCGATAATCTTCTGATCAACAAGTTTCTGGGTATTCCCCTCTTCCTCTTTTTCATGTGGCTTCTTTTCCAGCTTACCTTCGAACTGGGTTCCATCCCTATGGACTATATCGATGCTGCTTTTTCATGGATGGGAGAGCAGGCCAAAATCATTCTCGGTGAGGGGCAACTCGGCTCGTTGATCGCTGACGGGATCATCGCCGGTGTGGGAGCAGTCATCATGTTCCTGCCCAATATTGTCATCCTCTTTATCGGTATTGCACTGCTTGAGACTACGGGTTATATGAGCCGTGTGGCGTTCCTGCTTGATGGATTTTTCCATAAGTTCGGACTGCACGGGAAAAGTTTTATCCCGCTGGTCACAGGATTTGGATGTTCCGTACCGGCTTATATGGCCGCACGTACGCTCAAAAATGAAAAGGACAGGCTCATTACACTCTTTATCATCGGTTTTATGAGCTGCGGAGCAAGGCTGCCGATCTATGTGCTTTTCGCCGGGGCATTCTTCTCTGAAGCACAGGCGGGGAACATACTATTCATTATCTATATCTCAGGAGCCATGCTGGGACTGGTGATGGCAAAAATGCTGAAACTCTTTGTCTTCAAGGGAGAAGATGAACCCTTCGTTATGGAGATGCCAAAGTACCGTACCCCATCCTTTAAACTGATCTGGCATACCGTTTACGGGCAGGCAAGCAGCTACCTCAAAAAAGCGGGTACCTATATCCTTGCTGCAGCGGTATTGATATGGTTTGCCAGCAACTATCCCAAATATCCCGAGCTTGAGCTCAGCTACCAGGCAAAGATCGAGCAGGCAGCCAGTGAAGAGCAGCAGCATCAGCTTGAAAATGAACTCAAAATGCAACTACTCGAAAAAAGCTATCTGGGGATCATAGGCCATGCCACAGAACCGGTTTTCGAGCCCTTAGGCTTTGACTGGCGTATGACTGTGGCACTGGAGACAGGACTTGCGGCCAAAGAGGTGGTGGTTTCCACCCTCGGTGTGCTCTATGCACTGGGTGATGAAGTGGATGAGGGAAATGAAGGACTGATCCAAAAGATCCGGGACAACATCCCTTTCGCATCGGCAGTCGCCTTCATCGTCTTTGTGATGATCTATCTACCCTGTCTGGCAGCCTCCATGGTATTTGCCAAAGAAGCGGGAGGATGGAGATATCTGGTATACCTGTTCCTGATGACAACCACCACGGCATGGATACTCAGCTTCATCGCCTACAACGTTACAAAACTGATCACCGGAGCCTAAAATGAACTTAACAGAACTCAAAAAAGGACAGAGCGCTACGATCGTACAGATAGATGCCGAACAGAGCCTGAAAGACCGTCTTAAATCCATGGGGGTCTGTAAAGGCGAACGCCTGACTGTCAGAGGCTGTTCCCTTGCCAAGCAGACGATGGAGATCGAGATAGAAGGAACGCTCATCGCGCTCAGGGCAGTTGAAGCCAAAAAAATCGAAGTTGAAAAAAATGAGGCATAACTCTTTTTTTCGTATCTAAGTAATAATTATTATAATAAGATGAATCATATGAAAAATTATCAGTTTCTTTTAACCATTACGCTTGTATCTACTTCTCTTTATGGTGAAGCGCTTCAGGAAAATACCAATCTGTTCAATAATGATTTGGTGGAGACTTCCTTTCTGATGCAGAGCCGTTATACCTATGACAAGATTGAACATCACCCTGCGGTCAATGATTTGGTGATAAGACGTATCGAGACAGGTGCAAGCCTCTCTCCCAACCAGTGGATAAGCGCAAACTTTTTATATATCTTTGAAGATATAGGTCAGGGGAGCGAGATCAATCTGCTTGAAGAAGCGTATATATCCATAGCGAACAGTAGCGTAACCCCTTTTTATCTTAACGTAGGTAAGATGCTTCTGCCTTTTGGTAAGTTTGATTATTTCACTGCACGAGAGCCTTATACGATTGATTATGGTGAAACGATCAGACGGGGTATACTTGTTGGCTATAAAGAAAACGGATTGAACCTTGGCACCTATGCCTTTATGGATAAGAATGATCATGGCAATGAGCAATTGGATTATTTTGGCGTCACACTCGACTATGATGCAACATGGGATGATTTGGAACTCTCTACTCGGGTAAGTTACATCAATGACCTCACAAGAGCGGGTGGCTTTATGGGGATACTTGCGGAACAGTCGCTTCAGGCAAACAAAACCCCCGGTTTTGGTTTGGCTTTGAGCGCCGCTGTCGATAAGTTGGGCTTCATTGCAGAGTATATGACAGCAGGTGATGATATAGCGGGGGAAAATACGAAAACAGCTATCTTAAACCTTGAGGCCTCCTATACCTTTGAATTTGCCACCGCAGCACTCTCCTATATTCATACATCAGAGGCAGAGGTTGCTGATCTGCCTGAAAATGTTATAAGTATCACCCTGCCAAAAGAGATATTTCAATACACAACACTCTCTTTTGAGTATGCCAATATAGAATCATACGATAAACTGAAACAAGACTCTGCGGTCCTGCAGCTGGCCATTGCTTTCTAGGTCGTTTTATCCTACAAGAGGAGAGGTTTTCATTTTTGGCAACGTAGTCCTGATCTGCTTGGGCATATAATACTTAAACTGTTTGGGCTGGATGAAAAAGTCCACCTTCCCACACTTCTCTGCGATATCACTCCAAGAGTCGATATCCAGCAGAATAGAGAGAACCCCCAGGGTCGGGAACTTTGCAAAGTTATCCTCGATCAGAAAGTTTGCAAACTCTGTCAGCTCCGGGTTGTGGCCTATGAGAAATATCGTCTCATAACTGTCATCCTGAAGTGTCAGTACATTCATCAATGTTTCCGGACGCGAACTGTAGAGCTCTTCCATATAATGCACTTTCCCCTCATAGCCTATCTTCCTGGCCAACTGATCTGCCGTCGTCTGAGCCCGAAGCGCAAGACTGGACAAGATAAGATCTGGCTGCAGCTGCTGCAGTGACATATAGGAACTGATCGTATCAAGATCCCTGTATCCCCTTTTTTTCAGTCCTCTTTCAAAGTCACTTAAAGAACCGTCACTCCAGTCTGATTTAGCATGTCTGATAAGATATAACGTTTTGATGGTAGACTCCTTTTTTATCTTATATAACCTTTGTTGCTCATACCTTGTTTGCCTATGCGCCCAGCGCTGCCAATCTGTCAAATACCGCTCTGATATCACTGCTTTTGAAAGGTTTATTCAAAAACTCGTTAAAGAGTTTTTTTTCTTCATTGTCCACTGCAACATCGCCGGTAATCGATACTGAATAGATCGGCTTGACTTCAGGATATCCGTTTTCAACGCTTCTGTACTCTCTGAGCAGTCCGGTTCCGGAGAGTTCAGGCATATGCTTGTCAAGAAAGAGTACGTCATAGGGTTGTTTTTTTGCCAGCGAAGACTTGAGTTTTTCCAATGCTGCATTGGGATTCATCTCATAGGAAATCTCACAGTAGGTACCTTCCAGTATAGACTCCAGAAGTTTGATATTCACCTTATTATCATCAACGATCAATACTTTAGGCTTGATCAACGATGAAACTGTACTGAAAACCGTATCCCCGTAATAGGTGTTTTTTGCAATGGTTTTCAACGCTTTATAGTCCGGTCTATTGGAGAGAGAAAAGAGTTTTTCTTCAAATACCGCCAGTTTGATCGTGTGTTCTTGACACACCTCCACTACTTTATCATTAAACTTATGCTCAAAACAGAAAAGGTGTGTGGTACCTTTTTTGATCTTGTCACCGATGTAGATGCTCTCTTCTGACATCCCAAGCTCAACCAAAAGCTTTTTGATATTGTTTGCATCGATACAGAACGTGTCATCCGTATAGATCATCACTTTTTTATCGCTCTCTGCAAGCGGCACAAAAGACGGAGCAGCATCGATCACCTCCACGGGGATATCAAAATAGAACCTGCTGCCTCTCTCTTCCTGACTCTCGAGTTCCAGTCTTCCGCCAAGATCCTCTACATAGTTTGAACTGATTGCAAGTCCCAATCCCGTACCGCCGTAATGAATGCTCGTATCTTCCTTTGCCTGTTCAAACGCTTTAAATATCTCTTGCTGTCTCTCTTGAGGTATACCCAGCCCCTGGTCCTCAATGATACACTCCAATCGTTCTGTATCGGGATGATAGACCACTCTGAATTCAATCGTTTTATCCGTCGGTGTAAACTTATAGGCATTCCCGATCAGGTTGATCAACACCCTCTTCAGTTTGACCGTATCCAGCCTGATCTCTTTGGGGATACGCGGATCGATAGAGACAAGATAGTGAATATTCTTACTTGTCATATTTGCCGTAAAGATATTGGCGATCGATGAAAAATATTTCACACTTCTGACCGTCACAGGTTCAGCGTATTGCATTTCGTTTTCATGCTTTACTCTGTCAAGGATAGAATCTGTCAGTGTATGGATAAATGCAGCACTCTCTTTTGCGCCTGTGATATACTCAAGCAGTCTCGGATCATCGATACGCTCCTCCATGAGCTCCAAAAAACCGTAAAGACTATTTGCCGGTGTCCTGATATCATGTACCGTATTGGCAAGGAAGAGCATCGTATCATTGATCTCTGCATTCTGATCTCTGATCGTATGCTGCACTTTCTTTATGTTGCTATTAACCTCAGACTGATCTATCTGTATATCATGGCTCTGGTCATTGAGGTAGAGATGTACCAGTTTTAAAAGGTACGGATCTATCGATTTGAGCAAGGAGAGGTCATAGTTTGTAAAATTCCTGGCATTGGTAATACTTCTGGAAAATCTTACTATGCCCAGAATATCATCATTTTCAATAAGAGGATAGATCAGCTGAGACTTGATCTTGAGATCTCTGGGATTATCCATCTGCGCATGGAAAAGCTTTTCACTTTTGACATAATTATAGATAGCCGGGGCTTTTCTCAGATAACTGTTTCCAAGCAAACCTTTCGGACTTACCATCGAGACAGCTGCAACCTCCTCATCATTGATACTGTAGAGTTCATTTTTGGTCTGATCCAGCAGCAAAAATGAAATGAATCTGGCATCCATCAATTGGGCCAATGTCCCATTGATGATCTCTTTTATCTGTATGCGGTCTCTGCTCTTGGAGACCCTGTTCATGCTTTTGACCAAAGTATCGATCAAGGCTTCGGTAGTCTTTTCCATCATTTTCCTTATCTATTATAAAAGCTTGTCCCTCTTCCGCTTCCACATAAGGTCTTTATACCTTGGACTTAAGAGAATGAAAAATATATCTATCAAACGATGCATGAGCCTTATAGCTCATGCATCGCTTTGGACATACTCTGTGCTGTTTTTTCCATGATCATTTTCCCAAGAGCCACATTCCCGTCATCTCTGAAAATTGCAAAGAGTGTCAGTTTTGAGAAGTTGTCTCCGCCCGTATTTCCGGAACTGTTGATCAGGAATACGTGGCCATCCTCTGTTCTTGACTCTACCAGTGATGCATCGGCAAAACCGACATCCAGAGAGGATTCGGAGATCATCCTGAATGCATCGTTGAAAATGCTTGCAGAGTAGGCGATATCCACGCTGGTATTCTCTTCATCCATATAGAGTGTCTCCCCGGAGAAGTTGAGTACCGCTGATCCAAGATATCCGTTTACCGAACGTAGTTTTTTCATCGCTTGATCAAATTCAATCATCTTTTATCCTTTATTCACTTTTTTGCAGTGTTTGCATCACATCGCTAAATGTTGCAAGAGATGCGCCGTTTTCAGCCAAAAACGCTTCGAGAACTTTTTGGGAAGCTTCCATGCCCCCGTTCTGTTCCGCTTCTGAGAGTTTTTTGTAAAGCGGTTCGATCACACCCCTCGCGCCGGAAGCCATTGCCCTTCTTGTAGAGACATAGTTTCTGAAAGTACCGTCAGGATTGGTTGCTACCCTGACATGCGCAAAAACCCAGTAAAATCCTCCATCCTTAGAGAGATTTTTGACAAAGGTCATCACATCCTCTCCTGACTTGAGCCTATCCCACAGGTACTTGAAAATGATTTTTGGCATCTCCGGATGCCGGATCATTGAATGGGGCTTGTCGAGCAATTCTCCCTGTGTATATCCTGCCAATTTAAAAAAGATAGGATTGGCATAGATAATATTACCCTCCTCATCACCTTTTGAAACAACGATATCGACACGTGTCACTTCATGTTCTACATCTGTCGGCGTGACTCCCATATTATCTCCCTTAATAAATAGAATTTTCAAATGCTATGTATCTTTTACAACAGGCATATAAAGCAGCATACTTTTAAATCAGCTTCATATTTTTATTGTCTAATACAATATCTGCTATTTCAGTTACATGAACATTGGAATTCAATTTTCACATAAATAGGAGTATTTTTATCTTATTTATAATTAATCTGAGAAATTTTATCAATTATGGAAAAAAACGTAACATTTAATAACAAATTGATAACATTATTATAATTTTTATTAATTTATATTAAAAATTTTTCTCTATATCATATTGCTGCATTATGCTGACATTGACTGGGATCACTCATCTCATCTTTGAAGCAGGGTATAGAGTCAAATGGGACCAGCATCCATAGATTCATGCCGTACCTTGGAACACTCTAGCCGTATGCATTTGTTCTCTTTGCTGACTTTTTGATATAATGCGCCATTTCACCAATACTGGGAGTACTATGGGCATCATTATTGCACTACTCGTTTTATCTGTTCTCATCTTTTTTCACGAACTGGGCCATTTTGCGGCTGCGCGTTTTTTTGGCGTCAAGGTTGAAGTCTTCAGTATCGGCTTCGGGAAAAGAGTGGTGAGCAAAAAGATCGGCGATACGCTCTGGAGTATTTCGGCGATCCCGCTGGGCGGGTATGTCAAGATGAAGGGTCAGGATGACAGCGATCCCACAAAAGTAAGCTATGACAGCGACAGCTATACGACCAAAACCCCATGGCAGCGCATCGTGATCCTGCTTGCCGGGCCTTTGGCGAACTTTCTTACCGCATTTGTTCTCTACTTTGCCGTATCCCAGATCGGCACCCACCTGAGCCCTGTTTTCAACTATGCGAAGTATATGCCCGCAACCATCGGCAGTTTTGCTCCTGATTCTCCGGCCAAAGAGGCAGGACTGGATATCAACGATACGATCGTGCAGGTCAACCATATCAAGATAGAAAACTGGGAAGATGTAGGCGAAGCGATACAGACCACCAACCATACGCTCGAACTGACGGTTGTAAGGGAAGGTGCACTGATGAACTTTCATTTCTCACCGGTCATCAAAATCCAAAAAAACAAGTTCGGTGAAGATATCGAGCGGAAGCTGATCGGAGTAGGACCGCTGCTCAACCAGGAGAAGTTGCATTTTTCACTCCTTGAGGGAGTCCAGTTTGCCTGGAATGAGACGCTCTATGCATCCATGCTGATCTTCCAGAGTGTCGAGAAGCTCGTTACCGGTGCAGTCGGTGCAGACAAGCTGGGAGGGGTGCTCACCATTGTCGATGTCACAGCCCAGGCAAGCAATGTAGGCATCGTCGCCCTCTTCTTGTTTACTGCGCTTATCTCCGTGAACCTCGGTGTGCTGAACCTGCTGCCTATTCCGGCACTCGATGGAGGGCACATTATCTTCAATCTCTATGAATGGATACGGGGAAAAGCGCCAAGCGAAGCAGTAATGTACTATCTGACAGTCACCGGCTGGGGAGTTTTAATCTCTCTGATGATGCTCGGGTTGTATAATGATATCAATAGACTACTAGGCTAACAAAGGAAGGATATAAAATGATACTCGATAAAGAACAGCTGAGAAAAAACCTTGATGAAGTGATCTGGAAGATCGAACAGGCGCGTATCGCTGTGAGCGAGCACCACATTGTCCAGCTTGTGGGTGTCGGAAAGTATACGGAGATCGAAAATATCGCGGCGCTCTACGAACTTGGGCAGAGGGCTTTCGGAGAAAACCAGGTGCAGCAGCTGGCACAGCGTATGGAGGCACTTGATGACCTTCCGCTGCAGTGGCACATGATCGGCTCTTTGCAGAAAAACAAGATCAACAAGCTTATCGATCTCCGTCCCTTCCTGCTTCACTCCCTCGACAGCATCGAACTGGCAGAAGAACTCAATAAGAAGCTGGAAGCAAAAGCACAAACGATGAGCGCTCTCCTTCAGATCAATGCGGCAGGTGAAGAAACAAAGTCGGGTGTTGCCACTGAAGTGGCCTACGACGTCTACCAGCAGATCAAAGAGAGCTGCCCCAACATCAACCTCAAAGGGGTCATGACGATCGGCGCCCATACAGAAGATACCGCGTTGATACAAAAAAGCTTTGAAGAGACCTATGCGGTTTACGATAGGGTACAAAAAGAGGGAGCAACCATCTGCTCCATGGGAATGAGCGGGGATTATGAACTGGCGATCAGATGCGGATCGAACCTTGTTAGGGTAGGCTCAGCATTATTTAAAAGCTAGATATAATCTAGCTTGCATGCTGACCTCTTTGGCAGTCGCTGCAGAGACCGTAAAGGTTAATCTGTTCGCTGCTTAGCGTAAAATTCTCTTCTTTGGTCATATCTTCTATCAATGTATCCACACTGCGGATCAAAGGCTTGTCTTCCACTTTTCCGCACTCTGTACATATCAGGTGGATATGATCCTCTTTCTTTAACTCATATTTTGACTTCTGCCCTGCTACGGGGACCTCTACCAGAACATTTTTTTCGACCATCAACAGGATGTTTTTGTAAACGGTAGCGAGTGATAGTGAGGCATGGATCTTAGAAACTTCTTCGTAGATAGTATCAATCGTAATATGTCCATATTTTTCGATTGTCTCAAGGATGTTTATACGTTGAAAAGTTGCTTTGAGCCCACTCTCTTTGAGCAGTGTGACATAATCTGTCATCTTGTATCCTTCAAAGCGCATATAGAAGATGGGAGGCAATGGTTTAGCTTCTTGCTCCGACTAAAAAGGGGAAGAGGGGTGCCGAAGAAGAAGCTAAAGCATTACCTCCACGTTATGTAACGTAGATGTAACGTTTGTTATGCGCGTATTATAGCCCAGCAAAGCTGAGCCTAAGCTTAAATTATAAATCTTTTTCGTGTTTTGCGAGATATTCTGCAACACCGGCAGTGTCAGCTTTCATACCTTCATCGCCTTTTTGCCAACCGGCAGGACAAACTTCACCATATTCGTTCGTAAAGAGCATTGTATCCACCATTCTGATCATCTCATCGATGTTTCTTCCAAGCGGCAGGTCGTTGATCACTGCATGTCTTACTGTACCGTCTGCATCAATAAGGAAAGAACCTCTAAGCGCTACGGACTCGTTAAGAAGTACATCATAGTCTCTTGCGATCTGCTTGTTAAGGTCAGCTACAAGTGGCATATCAACTCTGCCGATACCACCTTTTTCTACCGGAGTCTCTCTCCATGCGAAGTGGCTGAACTGGGAATCGATCGAACAACCGATGACATTGACCCCTCTCTCTCTGAACTCTTTTGCTCTGTGTGAGAATGCGATGATCTCGGATGGACATACAAAGGTAAAATCCAGCGGGTAGAAAAAAAGTACCGCACCTTTCTCACCAATATTTTCATAAAGGTTGAAATCTTCTACGATCGAACCGTTTGCAAGCACAGCAGTCGCTGTAAAATCAGGAGCTTTTTTAGTAACTAGCATTTAACTTCCTTATTGATAATTTTTATTAACAAAATAATTTTATCACAATTAAATTAATTTACTCTTAATCCATTTAAAATGGTAATAAACCAAACTTTTTAATAAAGGTCTCATCGATATCGATGAGACCTTTTGCCTGCAACCCATCCAAAACTTCTTTGGTACAGTGCGTATCACCGGGCCACTCTCTATCATATCCGTCTATCATACCCTTGTTTGTCCCGTCAATGACAATGAACGGAGAAAGTTTGATATCTCTCTGTGCATCGATATTGTTCACTACACGCCAGATCAGCATATAGGGATTATGGATATCATTGTTTGTTTTATCGACAACCACCAGCACTTTTATATGCTCTTTAAGGCTATCTACCTTCTCCCAGTCATCCGATATCGACTTTGTCTTCTCTACGGTAATCACACAGAGAGGATTTTTGGTATGGGTCATATACTGTTTGAGTTCAAGGATATTGCTGTCGATCTCCTGCATCTTAGCCAGGAGTTCGCTGTCGCTCAGCGGCACCGCGATACCTTCGGCCACTTCGCTGCCTGTTGCATCGATCCCCAGTTTGCCGCCGACAAACTGTTCGGGCGAAGAGTGGTCCAGATGGTCGACGACACCCTGGGTGATCAGTATCTTGTTTTGATCGAGTCTGTTGAGTATATGTTCGGTCAAAGCTTCGTACGCTTCAAGCTCGGGAGCATCCTCCCCGACAAAAACCGCATGCTTGACAAAACTCATCTGCCCTACTCCCCAGAACGCATGCATAAACTGCTGTGCATGCCCTTTGTAGAGTGTTTTCATCTTGGCGAGTATCAGGTTGTGGAAAACCCCGTTTTCAGGCATATTGTAGTCGATGAGATCAGGCGCCATCGGTTTGAGCATCGGCAGAAACACTCTTTCGGTCGCCCATCCCATATATTTATCCTCAAGCGGGGGCTTTCCTACCACTGTCGCGGCAAAGACAGGCTTTGATTTCATCGTGATCGTCTCCACCTCCAATACAGGGAAAGGTTCTTTGAGCGTATAGTAGCCCGTATGGTCACCAAACGGCCCCTCGATCTCCATCTTCTCTGGGTCCACGAACCCTTCGATCACGATATCAACATCTTCCGGGATATAGATATCGTTGGTGATCGACTTCACCACCCTTGCATTCTGGTTGCGCACAAATCCGTAGAGCAGCAGCTCGAACATACCGTGAGGCATCGGTGCCTGTCCGCACCAGATATAGAGCGGGTCACCGCCGACTGCAACACTCACCGGCATTTTTTTCCCGGCTCTTTGATACTGGTCAAAAAAATGGGAAGCGTCTTTATGGATCTGCCAGTGCATCCCCAGCCTTCTCTTGTCGTACTGCTGCAGCCTGTACATGCCAAGGTTCTGCATCTGCCCGTCAAGGCTCTGGGTATAGACCTGCCCCATCGTAATGAACGGACCGCCATCCTCCTCCCAGGTTTTCAGTATGGGCAAGCTGTCAAGATCGACCTCCTCTTTCGTGTAGATCACCTCCTGACACGCTCCCCTTCCTTTGAGTCGTTTGGGGAAAACATTCTTCAGACTGAAGAGCTTGGGAAGCATTTTCAGCTTTGCAACCACTCCCTTCGGCGGTTTGAGTTTCAGCAGCTCCTCAATCCCCTCTGCCACTTCATCGGGATGTTTGCCGAAAATCTTCTCTGTGATCTCTTTGTTGGCAAAGATATTCATCAATACAGGCATATCATAGGTAATGCCCTTGGCTTTGTTGACAGGGTTCGTAAAAAGCAAAGGACGGGAGTCCTCTTTTTTTACTTCGATATAGGCAACATGCGGTATTTCAAGTTCAACATCAAGCGGCTCATCGATAATCTTCAAATTTCCATGCTCTTTCAGCCATGCAACCACATCTTTCATATCCATCCTTCTTGCTATAAATCTCATCAACTCTATATGATTGGAAAGATTATAGCAAAACCGGATGAATTTTATAGAAGAAGAATCGCCAAATATCAGCGATTCTTGTTAGATGATCATAGGAATATATCCATGAATCCCACGAACCAGCAAACAGGATTCATCCATGCGAAGAATCCATCACAATAGGTAGAGGGTCTGCTGTTAGGATCTGTTGGGTCCGTACCCTCCTCTATTTCGGCACGATCCCCGTAACCATCATCATCCGTATCAGTGTCTAACGGATCTGTAATATAGACATTTCCCGCCCCGATATCTGTAGTGACTTCATAGTTATCCCCAAGCCCGTCATCATCAGAGTCTTGATCATGGGGATCCGTTCCGATGCTCAACTCATCACCGTCATTAAGCCTGTCTCCGTCACTGTCAGGATCATTAGGATCTGTACCGATGTTCACCTCCTCTCCGTCATGAAGTCCGTCCCCATCACTGTCCGGATTGGCAGGGTCCGTATGATGTGTACTGCTCTCCTCGCTATTGCTCAGCCCGTCACCGTCCATATCCGTGTCAGTCGCATCAGGGATACCGTCTCCATCGATATCTGAAGGTACACTTGTATCATCCAACGGATCACTGCCGGCTGCCTTCTCCTCACTATTGCTGTACCCGTCACCGTCACTGTCATTGGTCGCATCATCATCCACGGTATCAAGTTCATCAGAAACACCGTCACCGTCACTGTCAGTATTCGCCGACTCGACCGCATCGATCTTGCCGTCACCGTCGGTATCCGTTGTACCCTCTGCGCCGTCATTTTTACCGTCTCCGTCCGTATCAGGGTTCAGCGGATCGGTTCCGTTGCTCACCTCTTCACCGTCCCAAACACCGTCCCCGTCCGTATCTGCTCTCAACGGATCGGTTCCATGTGTGATTTCATCCGCATTGCTCAACCCGTCCCCGTCGCTGTCATTGGTCGGATCCTCATTGGCTCCATCGAGTTCGTCAGGGACACCGTCACTGTCGCTGTCGCTGATCGCCGATTCGACCGCATCGATCTTGCCGTCACCGTCGGTATCCATCACACCCTCTGCACCGTCACTCTTTCCGTCTTCATCCGTATCCGGGTTCAGCGGATCGGTTCCATTGCTCACTTCCTCGCTGTCAGATAGCCCGTCTCCGTCCGTATCCGCTTTCAGAGGATCCGTTCCATAAGTATTGGTTTCATCATCATTGCTCAGCCCGTCTCCGTCGATATCCGGATCCGTCGCATCAGAAAGAGCGTCTCCATCCAGGTCTCCGGGAACACTTGTATCATCCAGCGGACTGCTTCCGGCTGCAGTCTCGTCACCATTGGTATATCCGTCCCCGTCACTGTCGTTGGTTGCATCATCATCTGCTGCATCGAATTCGTCAGGGACACCATCACTGTCGCTGTCACTGATCGCCGACTCTACTGCATCGAGCTTGCCGTCTTCCTCACTATCGGTTGTCCCTTCAACGCCGTCACTCTTCCCGTCACCGTCCGTATCCGGGTTCAATGGATCGGTTCCGTTGGTCACCTCTTCACCGTCCAGAACACCGTCTTCGTCCGTATCTTCTTGTCGAGGATCTGTACCGTGAATATTGGTTTCATCCGTATTGCTCAGCCCGTCCCCGTCGCTGTCATTGGTGGGATCCTCATTGGCTGCATCCAGCTCATCCGCCACACCGTCACTGTCGCTGTCAGTGATTACCGATTCAACCGCATCGATCTTCCCGTCTCCGTCTTTGTCAATCGTACCTTCCAAGCCGTCACGTTTCCCGTCACCGTCCGTATCCGGGTTCAGCGGATCGGTTCCGTTGGCCACTTCATCCCCATCTGAAATACCGTCTTTATCCGTATCTTCTTTCAGCGGGTCAGTACCGTAAATATTGGTTTCCTCTGCATTGCTCAGCCCGTCCCCGTCACTGTCATTGGCCGGATCCTCATTGGCTCCATCGAGTTCGTCAGGGACACCGTCACTGTCGCTGTCGCTGATCGCCGATTCGACCGCATCGGTATTTCCATCATCATCTTTGTCAATAGTACTTTCCAGATCGTCACTCTTACCGTCTCCGTCCGTATCTGGGTTCAACGGATCAGTTCCGTTGCTCACTTCCTCGCTGTCAGATACCCCGTCTCCGTCCGTATCTGGGTTCAACGGATCAGTTCCGTGAGTATTGGTTTCATCATTATTGCTCAGTCCGTCTCCGTCGATATCCGGATCAGTCGCATCGGAAAGACCGTCTCCATCCAGGTCGCCGGGAACACTTCTATCATCCAGCGGATCGCTGCCGGCTGCTGTCTCATCGGCATTGCTATATCCGTCCCCGTCACTGTCGTTGGCCGGATCATTGTCCATTGCATCCAGTTCGTCAGAAACACCATCGCTGTCGCTGTCACTGATCGCCGATTCTATGGCATCGAGCTTACCGTCACCGTCGGTATCCATCACACCTTCTGCACCGTCATTTTTACCGTCACCATCCGTATCAGGGTTCAGGGGATCAGTCCCGTTTTTTATTTCATCAGTGTCAGATACACCATCGCCGTCCGTATCTCTTTTCAAAGGATCGGTTCCATGTGCGATTTCATCCGCATTGCTCAGCCCGTCCCCGTCACTGTCATTGTTCGGATCCTCATTGGCTGCGTCGAGTTCATCCGCCACACCGTCACTGTCGCTGTCGCTGATCGCAGACTCAACCGCATCGATTGCACCGTCTCCGTCTGTATCCGTCGTACCTTCTTCTCCGTCACTCTTCCCGTCACCGTCCGTATCCGGGTTCAGCGGATCGGTTCCATTGGTTACTTCCTCAATATCAGAAACATTATCTTCATCACTATCCAATGCTTCTCCAACATCAGAAATACCATTACCGTTCTCATCCGTAATCGTTGCAGAGTTTTCATCAGACTCTTCTGCATTTGTCAATCCATCATGATCCGTATCAGTATCCGATGGATCAGGAACCAATGGGTCGGTCCCTGTAGCAGTTTCATCTGCATCGGATATCCCGTCATTGTCATCGTCGGTATCTTCACAGTTATATACACTATCCAGGTCTGTATCTCGAACCTCCTTACCTTCGGCTAGCGCTACCTCTACACATGTCATCTCCTGTTCTACAGTTACTTCTTCAACATCACTCACCGATCTATTTCCGTTGCATCCGCTTTCGCCACATCCGGCTAGCATTAACAGCATCAAAAAACCTATCGTCCCGTCCCTGAAAAAATTCATAGATTTCCCTTATATTTAAAATTTATATATTACAATACAATAATATAACTTTAATAATGTCTATTAAATCTATAGATTTTAATCTATTTATTTTTTAGCTAAATTTAGGGACATTTTAAGATGCAGTAAGGATGTTTTAGAGTCCACTTTGAAACATGTTAAAAGATATCTTTTGAAATGTATGACAGGGAATTATTGAGAAATGAGAAGTGATCTTTTATCACTTACAGTTATCCTGATGATAACTGTAAGTACGTTGAGAGAAGCATTAAAGTCTTTGCGGCATCTCTTCTTTGAAGGCCAATGTTTCGGCTTTCTCCAGTATCTCCATGGCCCCCTCATCGATCATCGCCTGGGCAAGCGCTTCTCCGAGATTTTCGCAACACTCAATCTGGGTAGAGAGTACGGCTTCCAGGATATTCGTTCCGTCAGGATAGCCGATCATCGCCCTGATCGTCATCTCTTCGCCCTCTATGACCGCATTGACTGCTACAGGAGCAGAACACCCTGCACCGAGCTTCGCGATAAAGTCACGCTCCAGTTTTGTGCAGAGAAAACTCTTCTCATCATTCAGGCTCAGGGCAATCTCCCTCACCCTCTCATCGTTCTCCACGATCTCGATACCCAGTGCAGCCTGCCCCATTGGAGGGATCATGAAGTCCAGTTTCTCGACATAGGGAATATCTTTGAGAAGATCCAGCCTGTAGAGGCCGATATAGGCAAGAATGATCGCATCATACTGCCCCTCCTCAAGCTTTCTCAGACGCGTATTGACATTACCTCTTAGATCTTTTATTGTAAGGTCCGGACGTTTTTGCAGTATCTGCATACGTCTTCTCAGACTTGTGGTACCCACTACTGCGCCACGGGGAAGTGCCTCCAGCGTTTCATACCGGTGAGAGAGAAATACATCGCTTTGATCCTGCCGTTCCGTGATCGCAACCAGCTCCAGTCCTTCAGGGATATAGGTCGGTACATCCTTGAGCGAATGGACAGCCAGGTGCGCATGGCCTGCAAGCATCTCATCTTCAAGTTCTTTGGTAAAGTGCCCTTTCCCGCCTACCAGCGCCAAAGGCCTGTCAAGTATTTTATCTCCTTTTGAAGTGATCTCATTGAGTTCCACTTCCACGCCTGGAAAACTTTTCTCTACTCTCTCTTTAATGTGATAGGCTTGCCAAAGTGCCAATTGGCTTGCTCTCGTTGCGATAATCAATTTTTCTGCCATTACTTAATAAACTCTTTATATTTATTTCTCATCTTGTCCCACTTTCCGTCGATATAGATCGTAGGCGTACCGCTGACCATCAACTCACTGGCTGCATCTTCGTCTGCTTTCATCGCATCTTTAACCGCCTGCGCATCTATCTGTTGTTCTGTCACACTGTATCCTGTCTGTTTTTTCACTTCATCCAAAATCTTTTTCATATCGGTCTCTCTAGGATCGATCTTCATCGCATAAACTTTTGGCAGGATATCCATTTTCCCTTCATCCTGTGCTACATGCATCACACGAGTCAGGACATCTGAAACAGGATGGATACGCAATAGCGGCAGATGGTAATAGTAGACAGCGAATGTATCAGGATGCTCTTTGGCCGCTTTCATGATATCGGGGACCACATCCTGACAGAAAGGGCACTGAGGATCTGAGAAGATCAGTACCTTATGGGCAGCATTTTTATTGCCGAAGATCAAGTGTGCATCATTGTAAAACTTCTCTGTGACCGTAGGTTTGATCTCATTACGGTACTCTCTCCCGTTCTTTAGGCTTACCAGATTTCTTGTCGCCAGTCCGTCTTTGACAAAGATCGTCTCGGGCGCCTTCATCTCTTTTCCCTGATAGACAAGGTCCATTGTGGTAAGGTATACGTTCCAGCCCGGAATTTCGGGATGTGAAGTCTCTTCAATGACCGTGATCCCTTTCACTTCCACCTGCGGATTGAGGACGACATGCTTCTTCACATATTTCAGCAGTTCTTTTTCGTTTGCACTCTCTCCAGCACTAAGCGTGAGGGTTGCGATCAGTGTGCTCGTCAATAATTTCGACATCAATGACATTATCTTCTCCTTGTTTTTCTGATTTGTAATTGGTTTGTTCAGGGGTTATTTTAGCGACAAATTGCAAATAAAGCGTATAAAGTAACGCAAAAACTCCAAGAATATCCGTCAATACTCCGGGTATGATAAGTAAAACCGCCCCGATAAAGTAAGCGGTACTGGCACTGTGAAAACCCTTCAGGCTCAGTTTTCCCCGTTTGACGGCATCAAGATTGCCCATGATCGCAAAGGGAGAAACCCTTAAGAGCTGTAACCCGATGATAAATGTCACCACGATCCATATTGCCGACCATAAAAAACCGATCTTTTCCCCCACACTCAAAGAGAGGTAAAGCTCCAGCAGAAGAAACGGGATCGTAACTAATATCGGCATCTCTACAGTCTTTCCTCAACTACAGAGAGGATCTCTTCAACAGAGACCTCTTCCTTGAGCATCTCTTTGCGTGTGACGAACTCCACCTTCCCTTCAGCAAGATTTTTCCCGATCACCACAGCATGGGGAATCCCAAGAAGCTCATAGTCTTTCATCTTCGCACCGAAACGGTCTTTACGGTCATCGAGGATCACATCGACACCCTTGGCTTTCATAGCGGCATAGAGCTTTTCACCCAATGCCAACTGCTCCTCGTCTTTGATGTTTGATACAAGGATATAGAGCTCAAACGGGGCTGACTCTTTCGTCCAGATACACCCATTCTCGTCATGGTTCTGCTCGATGATCGCCGCAAGCAGACGGCTTACCCCGATACCGTAGGTCCCCATCACCATAGGCACAGACTTCCCGTTCTCGTCGAGGAAGACGCATCCAAGCGGTTCGGAGTAACGGGTTCCCAGCTGGAAGATATGCCCCGCTTCGATCCCTTTGGTGTAGCGCAATGAACCGCCGCAACATGCACATCGGTCACCTTCCTGTACCGCGACAAGGTCATCAAAGTGGGCTTCGATCCCCACGAAGTTGTTTCCTACAAGATGGTAGTCCTTCTCATTGGCCCCGCAGATCATTGAAGTAGCATCTTTGAGTTCATTGTCAAAGACCACTGTGATCCCTTCAGGCACGGATATCGGCCCCATAAATCCGGCTGCCAAACCTGCTTCGGCCAGCTCCTCTTCGGAGACATCGACAAGGTCGTTCGCATCCACTGCATTGCATGCCTTAACCTCCTGGAGTTCATCCGATCCGCGCAGGGCAAAGAGGACGATCCTGCTCTTCCCTTCATCATAGAGTGCTCTTTTGGCTACGGTTTTCACCAGATAGTAGGGGTCAACCCTGAAAAATGCGCTCAATGCTTCAATCGTTTTGATGCCCGGCGTATGGAATTTTGCGAATGTCGCCTCGGGTGCTGCCACTTCGCAGAGCTTAGGCTGTCGCACTGCCGCTTCGATATTGGCTCCATAGTCACACGTATCGCATACGACGATCGTATCTTCACCGCTGTCAGCCAGCACCATGAACTCTTTGGATCCGCTTCCTCCTATGGCACCGCTGTCTGCTTCAACCACTCTGAACTCAAGACCAAGACGCGTGAAGATCTTCTTATAGGTCTCTTCCATCAGATCAAATTCGCGCTTCATATCCTCTTCTGAGGTATGGAAACTGTAACCGTCCTTCATCAAAAATTCACGCCCGCGCATCAAACCGAATCTCGGTCTGATCTCATCACGGAACTTGAGGTTGATCTGGTAAAGGTTCAGCGGGAGCTGTTTGTAGCTTTTTACCGTCTGACGCACAAGGTTCACCATCATCTCTTCATGTGTCGGGCCCAGTATAAAGTCATTCTCTTTACGGTCTTTGAAACGTAGAAGCTCTTTACCGTACTTCTCAAAACGACCGCTCTCCTGCCATAAGGATGCAGGCGTCACAAATGAAAGGCTGACCTCCTGGCATCCTGCACGGTCAAGCTCCTCCTTCACTACACGTTGTACCTTGTCAAGTACCTTTTTACCAAGCGGCAGAAAATTGTAAAGTCCGCTCCCTCCGACAGATTGGATAAATCCACCTCTGATGAGATAGATATGACTCGCCAGCGTTGCATCATTTGGCGTCTCTTTGGTTGTCGGTATCAGTAGTTGTGTAAATCTCACGATTCGTATCCTTTTATATGATGATCATCTTTATAAAGCACCAGATTGCAGCTGTCAATCTCTATATCAAACATTTTTTTGACCGCTTCAATGGTGTTGGCATTTGTTTTGTCCGCAGAGGAGTGTCTGAGATTCTGGGTAGGATCATGCAGAAAACGGTTGAACATCTGTTCTGCCATTTTTCGCATATTGGATTCATACTCCGCGGGGACAAACCCTTTTTTTATCGCACGCTCCAGTTCTCTCTCTATCGCTGTAGATACCTGTGACCTCATCTCCTTGATCACCGGTTCGATCGAAAGCGCTCTCAGCCAGGTATAGAACTCCTCTTTATAGCGATCGACAATAGCAGCAGCCTCCAGAGCTTTTTCCTCTCTCATCGAGTGGTTACTCCTTGAGATCTCGCGCAGGTCGTCGATACGGAACAATTTGAGCTTATCCAGATCCATATCTTCGATGTCACGGGGGATCGCCATATCAAACCAGATTCTTGGGATCGTTCTGTTTTCGATCAGCTTATTGGTGATGACAGGTTCAGGCGAGGAGGTTGCCGAAAAAAGCAGTTTATAACGGTTGATATACTTTGGAAGCTTATCCATGGTATCGGCTTTCACGTTCTCCCCCAATGAGTTGGCTACCTTCTGTACCTTTTCCAGGTCGCGTCCGATGAAGACAACATCGCACCCTACCCTGAGGAGATGTTTCGCAGCAAGTATTCCCATCTCACCGGCACCCACGACCACTCCGGTCATCCCCTGGATATGCTCACCCAGAAGTTTGTGTGCCTGGGCTACTGCCACTGAAGCGATGGAGATAGGGTTTTGGGAGATATTGGTCGCATTGCGCACTTCAGCGGCACATTTCAGCGCATAGGAGATGACACGGTTGAGCTTTTCACCTGCCGTACCATGTTCCAGTGAGAGTCTGAATGCCTCTTTCACCTGACCGGTGATCTGTGACTCGCCGATCACTAATGAATCAAGCGAAGAGACCACACTGAAGATATGACTGATCGCCTCCTCATCATCATGGGTTTTTGCCACATTTTTGATATCATAAAAGTTCTGGCCGCTTTTTTGGCTCATCAGCCCCAATACGGTATGATAGCTTGAAAAGTTATCGCTGCTCGCCATGATGATCTCTACACGGTTGCAGGTAGAGATGATAAACGCTTCGCTGATATAGTCAAATGAAACCAGCTGGTCAAGCATCTGCTTTGTCTCTTCTTCGTTCGCAAATGCCAACTTTTCCCTGAAAGCCTGATCACAGTTTTTGTGTGAAAAACTCACCACCTGATAGTACATTAAAACTCTCTTTCGATCATCTCTTGGGCAATACCTGCCAATGAGTCTTCACCTTGAGCACTCATCAACGCGATCGCCTCTTCGATCAAGGTTTTTGCCTCCAGATAAGACTTTTCAATGATTTGATGCTCTTTCATTTTTGTCTGTATCCAGAGCGCCTCTTCGGGTTTCAGCACTCTGGCATGCAGACCTTGAAGCTCCGCTCTCTCCGCGCTGTCAAGCGCTTCATAGAGAGAGATATAGGGAAGTGTCGTCTTCCCTTCTGCAAAGTCATGCAGTGCCGGCTTGCCGAGCGTCTGGGCATCCTGTGTGATATCCAGGATATCATCGATCATCTGAAACGCCATACCCAGATTGCGCCCGTAGGTCAGATAAGCCTCTTTTGGCTTGCCTGCAAGTACCGCAGCAGCACCCGCACTCGCTTCGATCAGTGATGCGGTTTTCTGATAGATCATCTTAAGATATCTTTCTCTGTCCACATTAAACGTTTTGGAGAGTGAAACATCCCCCAGCTCGCCGAGGCTCAACTGCACAACGGCATTGGAAACGATCTTGGCGATTTCCGTGCTGATATTGTTTAACTCTAAAAAACCTTTGGAGTAAAGGATATCCCCCAGCATGATCGCTGTTTTATTGCCGTAGAGTGCATTGAGAGAGGGTTTGCTGCGGCGGGTATAGGCATCATCGATCACATCGTCATGCAGCAGGCTGGCTGCATGGATCATCTCCACCACTGCTGCGGTTTTCACCGCGGCCAGATTACTGCCGGCGATCTTCAAAATGAGCTTTGCCCTCAGCCTTTTCCCTGCCGGAAGCTTTGCATAGAGTACGCTTACTTCCTTGTCTCCCAGTTCAGCAATGAACTGCTCTATCTTTCTCTCTACTGCACTTAACACTGATCTCTATCCTTATTCACACTGGGTAACGATATTACCCACGAGCTCGATGAAGATACTGTTCACACCATTGTCGATATCCGTATCAATCACGGTTTGCTTGATCATCCTCTCATACTCATCTTCCAGCCCTTTTTCTTCCAGCATTTTTTCAGCAACCGCCAGACGTCTGAACATCTTTTCTACTTCCATTTCAACAATGTTCTGGTTTGCTGTTCTTGCAATAGAAAAATAGTTGGATTTCGGTGTTCCCACAAATGCGTCATCATCATCAAAAATATTCATATATCATTCCTTATCGTTTCTCTATAGTACTCTTCCGGTTCTCTTAAAAAAAGATATTATAACCAAAATCTTTTAACTGTCTCTTTTCACTTTATAAATCACCGCATAGACCAGCGGTACATAGTAAAGGTTCAATACCGTTGCCCATGCGATACCAAAGCCGAGCGAGATCGCCATAGGCTGCAGGATCAATGCCTGTCCGCTGGCAAAAAAGATCATCGTAAAGAGCCCCAGTACCGTAGTGACGGAGGTAAGCAGGATCGGTCTGAGCCTCTGCCCTGCCTTCTCCATCAGCTTGGCATCATTGTTGCTTCCCCTGATAAAGCTCAGCATAATAAGACCATCGTTGACCACCACACCTGCAAGCCCGATCAGCCCCATCACACCAGGCATCGTCAGGTTGATCCCCATCACATAGGTGCCTATCAGCGCCCCGACAATAGAGAGCGGTATCGTTGAGACGATAATAAGCGGCAGAACCAGAGAATTGAACATCCACACCAGTGAGATAAAGATAAGAAATACCGCAATAATTGCAGCCTGTGTCATCTCCTTTTTCATCTGCGCGTTCTCTTTCTCTTCGCCCTTGACAATCACCTTTAATCCCTCATTCTCAAACGCACCAAGAAGAGGCCTGATCTTCTCCATCACTTCTGTTGCCAGCACCTTGCTGCTGTCCACCCTGGCCGTCACACTGCTGACTCGTTGTCCATCCTCTTTAAATATCTTTACAAAGCTTCTCTTGTAGGTAAAATCGCACACCTCATCCAGCCTGACCACACTCTGGCCGTCAGGTGTCGTCAGGGTGACCGAAGCGATTTGCAGGCGCCTATCCTTGTCGGGGTCCTCGATACGCACACGCACCAACCCGCTCTCATCAAACATCTTTCCGTACTCGCCCTTGAGGAAAAGCCCTTTCAGCTCCGAAGTGACATAGGCTTCGGTGATCCCCAGCATCTGTCCATACTCATTGACCCGGAGCTTGAGCTCTTTTACACCCTCTTTGGCATTGTCTGCGATATCAAATACCCCTTCGATCCCAGAAAGTTCGCTTTTGAGCCTTTCCAATGCCTGAAGCTTTTTCTTTTCATCCGCACTGCTCAACCCTATCTCGATATCATGCCCGACGATCCCGGTCTGGGGGACAAAAAGATTGATCTGGCTGAAAAGCGCTTCACCATTAGGCGATTTCAGTTCCCTAAGCCCCTCCAACACATCGTTTTGTGTTGCCAAAGCGATCTCCTGAGCCTTTCTTGGCCTGATCATATCGCTGCCGTCATACTCCAGTGAAAAGATCGGGTTAAGGTAGGTATCGAAGAAGTTTTCCGGTGCTTTCTCATGCAGGTTGATAAAGATATGGAAGAGATTCTCCCCTGTCTCAAAGGTCTGATCTGAATTGATAAAAAGACCGACCACAGAGGTGATGGAGGAGACCTCTCCTTTACCGTAATAGCGCATCAACTCTTCTTCGATCTGCGTAACAACCTCTTCGGTATCTTCAAGGTTATAGTTGACATCAACTTTACCGTTCAGATAGATCTGTGTGGAGTCAAATTCGGGAAAAAGCTGAAATTTGGTAATACTCATCATCCCTACAGTAGAGAGGAGTATCCCTCCTACCAAGAGCGCCAAGGAGCGTTTCTTTCTTACCATCAGCCTGCCCAATATCCGCTCGTAGATACGGTCCATGCGTACCCAGAAATCGTTCTTGGTGTGTTCTCTGTCCGCATCGCTTCTGGTGAAGAGTTCTTTGGAGTGAAGCGGAAGAAAATAGAAGGCTTCAAAAAGCGAACTGATCAGCAAAATAGAGATCATCACAGGCAATACTTTCATGAACATCCCCATCTGCCCGCTGAGTATCAGCAGCGGAAGGAAGGCAAAAACCGTTGTCAGCGTAGCGGTCAGCACTGCAGGAAACATCTCCACTGATCCGTCTATTGCTGCCTGCCTTGGAGATTTGCCCATCTCCATATGCCGGTAGATATTTTCTGCCACGACGATCGCCTCATCCACCAGCATACCCAGTGCGATCAGCGCTCCAAGCAGTGTCAGCATATTGAGACTGTAGCCGATCTGGTCAGCCCCAATAAGCGCGATCATAAAACTGGCCGGGATACCGATCGCTACCACCGTAGCGATCTTGTAGTTGACACTCAAAAAGAGCGCCAGAAAGACAAGGATCAGTCCAAAGAGGATATTCGAAGAGACAAGGTTAAGACGGTTCTTGATCCAGATCGAAGTATCCGTATAGGCCTCCAGGGTCACCCCTTCATACTCTTTTTGCAGCCCGGCAAGCATCGCTTTGATCTCCCTGCTCAAAGCGATGGCATTTCCCTCTTTTGTTTTGTTGATATTGAGCGAAATATTGCGGACACCATTGAAATGCGATATCTCGCTGCTGTCGCTCAGCCCGAAGCTCACCTGGGCGATCTCCCCCAGACACACACGCTTGCCTCCTACAGTAATCAGCGTCTCTTCCAGCGCTTTGGCACTTTTTTCCCCGTTGATCGTTGAGATATAGAGGTGATTTCCTTTCTGTTCCATCGTCCCTATAGGGAAAATGGAACTGAGACTGCCGATCGCACGGAAAACCGACTCTTTGGGCAAACCGTAAGCGATCAGTTTTTTCTCATCGATATGGATAAGCACCTCATCATCCGCATCCCCGCGTATCGTAATGCTGCCCAGGTCCTTGTAGGCACTCAGCTTGCTTTTGATATCATCGGCGATCGTTAAAAGTGCTTTGGTGGGAAGATCGCCGGAGATCGCCACAAGAAGCAACGGGAACTCCTGTATAGCGATCTTGGCGATAGGCTCATCCATATCGGCAGGAAGGTCCCGCCTCATATTGGCGATCACGTCTTTGACATCACTGAGCACCAGCTGGTTGTCACTGCCTGTTTTGATATCGGCTTTGATAAAAAAAAGCCCGTTCTGGATGATGGTTTCAATATTGTCGATCTCGGAGATGCTCCCCAGTTCATCTTCGATATTTTTAACCGCCATTTTATCAAGCACATCTGCACTGGCTCCCGGATAGCCCCCGGTGATACTGACCTGGTCAAGCTCTGCAGGAGGGAATATCTCTTTGGGGATATTCTGATAAGAGAAGATAGACAAAAGGAGCAGAAACAGCAGAAAAATGTGATTGATGATCGGTCTGTCAATCGCAAATGTGACAAAGGAACGGATCACGCTATTCACCCTCTTTGATCACAAAGATCGTATCTGTCACCCTGTTTTTAAACTTCAGTGCCTCTACTTTCTGTTCCAGCAGCTGCTTCTCCACTTCCAGTACGGAGACATGCTGCTGCAAGCGGTTCACCTCCCTGCTCTCATAATAGATCTGATTGCTCAGATAGATCTTGATCAGACTGAGTATCAGTACGATTGCCATGGAGATCATAATGATCATAAACATTTTAAAGGTGATACCGTTGGGTTCTTTGCTCTTTCGTTTGACTGCCATCAACTACTCTTTGTAAATTTGAAACTTCTCAGTTTTGCAGACCGGCTTCGGGGATTGATCTTCAACTCTTCTTTCTTTGCTGTGATCGGTTTGCGCTTGATCGGTCTGCCGAGTGCATGGTCATTGCCGCAGGTGCATCGCATCGCCTGCGGATCGCAGATACAGGAGGTACTCCACTGTTTAAACCGGTTCTTCACCAGCCTGTCCTCAAGCGAGTGGAAAGTGATCAGAGAAACGATCTCATCCTTATAGTGCTTTGCCTCCAATGCATCCAACAACCCTTCGATCTCCCCAAGTTCGTTATTGACCTCGATACGTATCGCCTGGAACATCAATGTCGCTGGATGAATCTTGCCGTGACTTCCCAGAACATCCACCGCGATCCGGGCAAGTTCTTTTGCCGAATTGATCGCTGCCCGGCTCCGCGCCTCTACGATTGCAGCTGCCAGTTTCTGATAGGGCTTGATCTCACCATAGGTATCAAAGATGTACTCCAGTTTCTCTTTGGGATACGCATTGACCACCTCGTAGGCACTGAGCGGTGAGGAGGCATCCATACGCATATCAAGCTTCTCCGAGTTGAAACTGAATCCCCGCTCCATCTTGTCAAGCTGCAGGGAAGAGACACCGAAATCCGCCAGGACTCCCATGATGGGGCTTTCCGTCAGTACAGGAAACACTGTCGCAAAGGTTCCTTTATAAAGGGTGCTTCTTTCACCGAACGGCTCCAGCCTTTTTTGGGAAAATGCCAATGCCTCTTCATCCCTGTCAATGCCGATATGCCTGATATGTGCATAGCGTTTGAGCATCTCGGAGCTATGCCCGGCATACCCCAGGGTACAGTCGACGAAATACCCCTCCTTGATCTCTTTGAAGCTTTCCAAGACCTCTTCAAGCAAAACGGGAATATGGGGAGTCTGCACACGTTTCCTTTCTCAATAAAAGCATCGTGAAACAATGCAAACCAGCACGCTTCACGCTTCACTCTTCATTATTCACTAATTTTTAGTGCTATAATAACAAAATATTCCTAACAAAGGTTGCTAGCGATGGATAAACACTTTATTGAAGAGATCAAACACGTTTCACTCTCCATGTTCAACAAAAATTTCTTCAGTGTTTACCACGGCTCGATATCCGCACGTATTTCAATCAACCAGTTTATTATCAACCGCAAAGATACGATCCTGGATGAGATCACAGAAAATTGTATGGTCAAACTTGACTACAATCAAAGAGACTACAGATGGTCTGAAGCAAGTCAGGATGTATATATCCACGAACATATCTACGAAATGATCCCCAATGCCAAATACGTCTCTTTTACCATGCCTCCTTATGCAACGGCCTACTCCCTGAAACACGGCAAGGTTTCCCCCCAGGACTACCATGGCAAAAAAGTTCTGGGAGATATCACGATTTATGACCCTAAAAATATCGATGACTGGATGGAGAGGGCTCAGTATGAGATCCCGAAGTTTTTTCAGCATCATGAGAGCCACCTGATACTGATCAAAGGGTTTGGGGTGATCTCTTACGACAGAGATATCATAGAGATGGCAAAAAAAGTCGCCGTACTGGAAAACTCCTGTAAACTTTTGGTACTCAGTACAAATCTGTAAAGTATCCCCTGATTGGTCCATAAAAGTTGATGGACTCTACTGGGGCAGAATCTCTGGCGATCATTTTTCTTTGCTCTTTGTTCATATCACAGAAAGTCTCCCATAAATGTAAACTTACTTCTGCTATACTCTAACTCATCTTGACAAACTGTAAAGCGGATAAGAAAATGAATCAAACCCAAAAAAGACTAAGTATCATCAAACTGGCTATATCTATCACGGATATTGAAACGATTCAGCTGCAAATCTCGAAACTGAGACTGCTCAGAGCAGACCCTCGTATCCAGAGAATCATCGATGCTCTGGAGTCTGAAAGTTATGCTCAGTCTCAGATCTTGATACAGGAGTATATTGACAATCCGATACAGGAAGTGCATCAGCGCGTCCCGGAAGAAAACAAAAAACGCTCCTACACAGAGAGAGAGCTGGACCTTATCGACCAATTTGATCTTTTTGTCACCAATAACAATGAGGACAAAGAGCATCAGATCATAGATATTGACCAATACCTGCAAAGTGCTGCCGCCGCCTCCAAAAAACCATCAGAACCTGATCTTGACAAACTGCTTGAGATGGACGAAGAACCCCGAAAAAGGGAGAGGCATATCCTCCCGCAGGAAGATCCTCACTTTTTTCGGGAAGATACACAATCAGAGAGTACCACACAGAAAACCGACGAGAGCAGCGAATATCCGTACAAAGAGGAAAAGAGATGGGCGACACCGGCTGGAACAGCCGAAGAAGAGCCTGTAGAAGTGACCGCTGCATCAGAGGAACAAAAACCGGAGACAGAGGCAGAAACAGGTACTGTTTCCCAAAAAGCTGCAAAAAGTTCCGAAGTTCAAGCGTTCTCAGAGAAAACGGCCGGCACTCAGAAGAGTGATACCAACTATCGGCCTATTTTCTCGATCGAACAGCAGTTCCATGATGCCTCCCAAAAATATCCCTTGCTCGTAAAAAGTACAGAACCCTATGACTCGGTAAAACGATGGTTAGCCCAAATCAGTGATGAACACGGCTACACAAAAAGCGATGTGGAAAACGTTGTGCACAAGGCTCTGAAGCTGGCTCAGGAGGATTCTCCTGCTCAAAACGCCGAAGCAGCAGAGCTAATACTCCTTTGCGGCCTGACAGAAGATGAGTTCGGGCAACTGATCCTGGCCAGAGAACTTTTCAAGGGAAAGTTTTTTGAAAAAAACACCTCCGAAGCCTATAAGCGGATCGAACAGCTTGCTGCCAAAGAGTACCCCGAAGCGATCTGTGATCTTGCACAGTTTTACGAGTATGGTATTGAAGCCAAAAAAAATATAAAAAGGGCCAAAGCATTGTATGAAAAAGCGATGCATTTTGGGATAAAACGGGCGCTAAGACATTTTGAACGGCTCAACAACAAGGGCGGCCTGCTCTCTTTCTAGCCCCTCTTTTGGGCTTGTAGGATCCCCTTCCAGGCGACATCGACCATTTTATCTATCTCTTCATACGTGATCGTATAGGGCGGCATAAAGTAGACGACATGCCCCAGAGGCCTGAGCAGCACGCCTTGACTCAACGCATACCTGTAGACACTGATACCGACACGCTCTTCACTGCTGTACCCTTGCAGCTCGATAGCGGTGATCATCCCCTGTTGCCTGACCTCCTTCACGTTGGAAAGTCCGGCTATCTTTTCCACCTTTTTCAGTATATATCGACTTTTCTCCGCATTATCACCGATAACATCATCCTTCTCAAAAAGTTCCAAAGTCGCGAGTGCAGCCGAACAGGCAAGCGGATTCCCCGTATAGGAGTGGGAGTGCAGAAAGGCTTTGTATTCACTATAGTCGCAATAAAAAGCACTGTAAATTTCATCGGTTGTCATCACCACAGAAAGCGGCAGATATCCTCCGGTAAGCCCCTTGGAGAGCGTCATAAAGTCGGGAGAGATATGCGCATGTTCACAGGCAAACATTTTCCCTGTCCTTCCAAATCCTGTCATGATCTCGTCAGCGATCAGGTGCACACCGTATTGCAGTGTGAGTTGCCTTGCACCGGCAAGATAAGCGGGATGATACATATGCATATTCCCTGCTCCCTGCACAAGCGGCTCCAGGATCAGCGCAGCGATCTCATCGGCGTATTCCTGCAGTACACTCTCAAGTATACCAAGGGCATCCTCCGCAGCTTCCCGGCTTTGATCCACAGGTACAGGAACCTGTCTGTTGGCAATCAGCAACGGTTCATAGGTCTCCTTATAGAGTGCGACATCCCCTACACTTAACGCACCGATGGTCTCTCCGTGATAGGAGTTTGTCAACGAGAGAAAAACCGGTTTTTTCTTTCCCTTGTTCAGATGAAAATGATAGCTCATCTTGAGTGCTGCTTCCACAGCACTTGAACCGTTGTCCACATAAAAAACTTTTGAGAGCCCTTCGGGAGTGATATCTACCAGTTTATGTGCCAGCTCGATAGCAGGCTCATGGGTAAATCCGGCCAGAAGTACATGCTCCAGTGTTTCAAGCTGTGCTTTGATCTTTTCATTGATAGAGGGATTGGCATGACCGAACAGGTTGACCCACCAGGAACTTACTGCATCGATATAGCTGTTACCCTCAAAATCATAAAGATAAACTCCTTTGCCGGACTTGATAGGAATCAAAGGTAACGTCTCATGATCTTTCATCTGTGTACATGGGTGCCATATGACTTCCAGATCCCTGCGCATCATTTCGTTGTTTTTAGATAGCATCTTTATAGTTCACGCTGCCCTTTTAATTTATATTGGATAGAATATTGTACAAATTTTTCAATTGAAGGCAGATAAAGTATGATTAGTTGGATGCAGAGGCACAATAAATATCTTGTATGGACGATCTGGGTAGCCACCATCGCGTTCATCGGTGCAGGTTTTGTAGGATGGGGAAGCTATAGTTTCGGATCGAAGGCAGGCAATATCGCCAAGGTAGGAGAGATCGAAATTCCGCAAAGTAAACTCAATATGCTCTACAGTGATATCTATAACGATTACAACCAGAGAATGCAAGGACAGCTGGATGAGGCAAAAGCAAAAGAGCTTGGACTGGTACAGCAAGCTTTTGGGATCATCGCAACACAGACAAAAGTGCTCAACTTTGCCAAAGAGAACGGGATCATAGTTTCGGATGCAGAAGTAGCAGAGGCACTTCAGAACATCAGACTATTTCAAGAAAACGGACACTTCAGCAAAGAGATCTATGATCGCTATCTGAAAAGTCGAAGAATGACGGCGAAAACTTTTGAAACGACTCTGAGAGAAGAACTTACACTGGCAAAAACACTCGACCTTCTTACTGCCGATGCACTGCCGTTTGAAGAAAAGGTAGTCTCATCCGCGATCAATGTCGCTGACAAAATCGCATACAAAGTGCTTACGCTTGATGAGATCGAAGCGGAGATCAAACATGACGAACTTCAGGCCTACTGGGAGGAACAAAAAGAGCGTTTTATGACACCAAAAGAGTATACGCTATCCATCCTCTGGACCGAAAATGCTGACATTGAATTTACGGAAGAGGAACTGCAGAAACACTTTACAGAGAACAGTTTCAACTATACTGATCAGGAAGGCAGACAGCTCACACTGGAAGAAGCAAGAGAAAGTGCCATCAATGATCTAAAACTGAAAAAGAGCAAAAAAGAGGCCCAAAAGGCATACATAGCATTCAAGAAAGGAGAAGTGTCAAGCAGCGAGAAGTTGACGCTTCCTGTCAATGACACAAAACTCTCAACAGAGATATGGGAAGAGATCACACAAAAAAGTACGGGAGATATCCTGAAACCCAAAGTCGCTTCAGGTCGTTACGCAACCGTCAAGATCGAAGAAGTGATCGAACCAAGGGTTAAAAACTTTGAGGAAGCAGAAGCAGAAGCAAGAGCGATGTATCAGGTAAAAATACAGCAAGAGGGTCTTCAGGCACTGGCAGAAAAAACCCTCCAGAACTTTGAAGATACCAATACAACAATCTCCGAGTTCCTGACACTGAATCAAAATGTAAACCTCGCCCCTTTAAATTATGAGGAAAGTTTACAATTTATCCAAAAACTCTTTACATCGAATGAAGAAAAAGGTATGATTAGTGTAGTGGATAAAGTTGTCATTTATAGCATACTCGAGCAGAAAGTGATGCCTGCTGACGCAAACCAGAGTGCATCGGTCAGCCAGACAGTGAACCAGCTGAAAAAAGGTATCTTTGAAAATAATTTCCTTCAGATGCTTGACAAAAAATATCCAGTGGAAGTTTATGTACAAGGACTCACAAATTGAACAAGACAATTTTAGCTATCGATATCGGTTCCATTAATATATGTGCGATCATAGCTGAAATCAAAGATGGAAGAGTCCAGATACAAGGTCATGGCATCACAAGATCCCAAGGGGTAAAGAAAGGTGCCATCACCAATATCGAACTCGCATCAAAGTCTATCAAAAAAGCGCTCAGCGATGCAAAACGTATCGCAGGGAGCAATATTTCTTCAGCTATCGTTTCTATCTCAAATGCTTATGCAAAAAGCCTGAATTCCACCGGTGTTGTCAATATACCCCATAAAGATATCTCGATCAAAGAGCTTGATCGCGTGATGAAGACGGCGCTTTACAATGCGAATATCCCCAATGAGTTTGATATCGTACATGTGCTTCCCTACAATTTTAAAGTAGACGATCAGGACTTTATCGAAGACCCCTATGGGATGAATGCAAGCAGGCTCGAAGTGGATGTCAATATCATCATGACCCAAAAATCCAATCTAGCCAATCTTACAAAAGCCGTACGTTCTGCGGGTGTAGAGATCGATGGAATAGTACTCAGTGGTTATGCCTCTGCGATCGCTACGATGGATGAGGATGACAAGGAGTTAGGTGTAGCAGTGATAGACCTTGGAGGCCAGACCAGCAATCTTGTGATTCATACCGGCAACTCTATCCGATACAATGATTTTCTGGGTGTCGGATCAAATCATATTACCAACGATCTTTCTATGGCACTGCATACTCCTCTGCAGATTGCTGAAAATGTCAAGATACGTCACGGCAATCTGAGCGAAACCAGTAATGAGATCATCGAACTCCCAATCATTGGTGATGAAGAGAGCCGCAATGGTGTTTCTCTTGAAATCGTGCATTCTGTCATTTTTGCCAGAGTAGAAGAGACTTTGATGCTTTTGGCAAAATCGCTTGACAAAAGTGCACTTAGGGAGCAGATCGGTGCAGGTATCATACTTACAGGGGGCATGACAAAACTCAAGGGAATGAGAGAGTTGGCCCAATCCGTCTTCCCGACGATGCCTGTGCGCATAGGATACCCGAATGAAGAGAAGATCGATGGACTTTTTGACGAGTTGAAAAGCCCTGAGTTCTCTACGGCTGTTGGATTGGTACTTTACAGTGCAGGTCAACATACCGAATATGAGATCAACTTCAGACAGGAGTTGCTACACTCAAAGACAGTCAAAAAAGATGATCTTGGTGATATCAGGATTAGACAAAAAGAGGAAACCAGGGAAGAGCGTAATACATTTCCGGTTGAATCAGAACCAAAACTGGAAGCAAAACAGGAGAAGAATATTATCTTTGATGATCTGCCGGATATCGGAAAAGGTGATAATCATCCAATAAAGAAGTTTGTTAACTGGGCAAAACAGCTTTTTTAGCAAAATATTAACATCACATAAAGGAGGAAAAAATGGAAGATTTTGAGATAGAGATCACAGAAGCGAAATCGAGTACAAATGGTGCCAAAATTAAAGCTATCGGTGTCGGTGGCGGCGGCGGAAACATGATCAACCACATGATCAACGAAGGGATACACAGTATTGATCTCATCGTAGCCAATACCGATCAGCAGGCATTGGAAAGTTCGGTTGCTCCTTATAAAATGCAACTTGGAATCAATGCGACCAGAGGATTGGGTGCGGGAATGGTACCTGAGAAAGGAAGAGAAGCGGCACTGGAGAGTTTCGAAGATATCAAATCGATGCTTTCGGGAGCTGATATCGTATTTATCTCGGCCGGTCTCGGCGGAGGGACAGGTACCGGTGCGGCACCTATCATTGCCCAGGCGGCAAAAGAGGTAGGTGCATTGACCGTCTCTGTGGTCACCAGCCCTTTCAAGTTTGAAGGACGCAAGAGAGCACAACTTGCAAAAGATGGACTTGAAGAGCTGAAAAGAGAAAGTGACTCTATCATTGTCGTTCCAAATGAAAAACTCCTTTCCATTGTAGAGAAGAACCTTGGGATCAAAGAGAGCTTCAGAATGGTTGACGATATTCTTGCACAGGCAGTAGGAGGTATCTCAAAAGTGATCCTTTCTCACGGTGAGAATGATATCAACCTCGACTTTGCCGATGTCAAAACAGTCATGAGCCACAGAGGCCTTGCGCTGATGGGTGCAGGATACGCGTCAGGTAAAAATGCAGCGTATGACGCAGCAAAAGCAGCGATCGAGTCTCCTCTTCTTGACAATATCTCGATTGACGGTGCAATGGGTGTACTTGTCCACTTCGATATCCATCCGAGTTATCCGATTATGGAGATCGGAGAAGCGATGAGCATCATAGAAGAGAGTGCGGATGAAGATGCTTCAGTGATCTTTGGAACAACAACCAATTCAAATATGGCGCCGGATGAAGTAAGAATCACTATTGTCGCTACAGGCTTTGAGGATCATAGTGTTATGGTGGAGCCTTCAGTAAAAAAGCAGGGAACTCTGCTCGGCGGTACAACAACAAGCAATATTAACAATCTAAGATCAAAAATGGTCGTAGGCGGATATAATGACAACGAAGATATCCTTGATGTACCTACCTTCCTAAGAAAACAGATGGATTGATCTTCCACTTTCCTTCTTTAAGATAAAGAGAGTCTCTTCCCTCTCTTTATTTCTTTTATTTACCCTATTATTTACACTTTTTTGTTATGATTCCTTCACATTAAATTAGAGGAATGGAAACCATGAAATACCTTAAACAATTCTCAACTGTAGCCTCTGCCACGGGACTGGGATTGTTGCTCTCTACAGGCCTTACCGGATGTGTCGGCGGAGGGGATCAACAGACACAGGAACAACAGCAGGCAAAAGGTGCCTTTGTTATCATAGAAGAGACCGAACCGGGAAAATACAAGATCAAAGATGAGTTCCCGGCCGAGGAGACACGTATCGTACTCAAGCAGCTTGACGGTACAGAAAAAGTGATGACAAAAGAGGAGATGAATGCACTCCTCATAGATGAAGAGGCAAAGATCGATAACGGTACATCCAACCTTACCCAGCCGCAGATGTCTGCACAAGGGGGTATGGGACTGGGCGAAGCGATCCTGGCAAGTGCAGCAGGAGCCATCATCGGGTCATGGATCGGAAGCAAGCTTTTTGGCAACCAGAACTTCCAGAACAACCGTAAAGCAGGCTACAAAAGCCCTTCAACCTTTTCCAGAAGCCAAAGCAGCTTCAATAAACCTGCTTCGACAACGTCAAGCTCGAAGAAGAGCGGCTTTTTCGGAAACTCCAAAAGCAGCTCAAGCAGCAGCAGCTTTGGAGGATAATGATGAAGCTACAGAAAACCGCTCCACTTGATACTGTTTACCTTGAATCTCTCGGCTTTGTATGGCATACAGACAGCGACGAGAGCAGCTACATCTCGGATGAACTGGTTGTGATCAGCGAAGCGGAAGCAGAGGCGTACTACGAAGCAGGAAATACGCTTTATGAGATGTTCGTCGAAGCAGCCCAACACGTCATCGACAACAACCTCTTCCATGAGATCGGGATACCTTTTAACCTGATTGAGATCATCAAAGAATCCTGGGAGAACGACGTACATTGGCACCTCTACGGTCGCTTTGATCTTGCTGGTGGGATTGACGGGAAACCGATCAAACTTCTTGAGTTCAATGCAGATACCCCTACCGCACTTTTTGAGACTGCGATTATCCAGTGGGCGATCCTCAAAAAAAATGGACTGGAAGAGAACAGCCAATTCAATGGCCTCTATGAAGCACTCATAGAGAACTTTCAGAGGCTGGTCACACTTGAAGAGAGCGTAGAGGCCTTTGAAGAGAACTATGATGGATGGAAATTTCTCTTCACCTCTATCAGAGGCAATGCAGAGGAGGAGAATACCGTCAGACTTCTTCAGCATATTGCTTCGGAAGCAGGATATGTGACCGAGTTTGCCTATATCGATGAGATAGAGTTCAGTGGAGAGGAAGGGATCTTTTTTGAGGGAGAGAACTACGAACTGTGGTTCAAACTGATCCCCTGGGAAGATATCGCGCTGGAAGAGTCTGACCTGGCAATGCTCCTTACCGATATCATCAAAAACCAAAAAGCGATCATCTTCAACCCCGCCTATACCCTGCTCTTCCAAAGCAAGGGGATTTTAAAGATCCTTTGGGACCTCTACCCCAATCACCCCCTGCTTCTTGAGAGCAGTTTTGAACCACTAGAGGGGCAAAAACAGGTGAGTAAACCTGTTTTTGGGAGAGAAGGTGGCAGTGTTGTCATCATCGATGAGAAGGGGATGGAGCTGGAGAAGATCTCCAGCGAATATGAAAACCACAAAATGCTCTACCAGGCCTATACAGAACTCCCTGTAGATTCACAGGGTCTCAGTTATCAGGCAGGGGTCTTCTATGCCTACGAAGCCTGCGGACTGGGGTTCAGAAAAGGCGGAAAGATACTTGACAATATGGCGAAATTTGTCGGTCATATCGTCCGCTGACCGTTTGGAAACGGTCAGTTCCCCCCTCACTTTCATTGGATACTTTTTTTCCCTTTTATTATCGTTCAAAACCTTTACAAAACCCACGTATCGTGTTATGATTTAAAAAAGGGGAAAAGCATTTCCTTTTAAAAAAGTACCAAAGGGATAAAAAATGAAAAAAAGCCTATCGATCCTTCTCTTTACAGCACCTATGCTGTTGACTATGCCCCTGGCGGCGGATAATGTAACAGACCCTATCCAGACTGCATTGAAAGCCTATGAAGACAAGGAGTACAAGCTGGCTATAGAAGAGTTGAAGTATGCTACCGCTGCACTCCAGAAACTGGATGCGGAAGAAAACAGGAAGCTTCTCCCTGATCCTTTGGACGGATGGGAAAAGAAGGTAGGCGATGAGAGCGGGCAAGCTGCTATGAATATGTTCGGCGGGGGTTCGATGACCACTGCAGAGTATACGCGCGGAGATGAGCATATAGAGGTACAGATCATTGCCAATTCACCTATGATCGCAACGGTTGCGATGATGATCAACAACCCTATGTTTTCAGGTGCAGAGGGTGGCGAACCCTACCGCTATCAAAAATTGAAAGGGATCAAACAAAAAAATGGGGATACCACAGAGATCACCCTGCTCATGGCCGGTCAGATCATGATCAAACTCACGGGAAAAAATTTAAAAGAGGAACGTCTGCTTGAACAATACCTGGATAAAATGGAGTTGCAAAAGATCCAAAGCAAGTTATTGCAGTAAAACGTGCCGTGTATAAATGCACTTTAAAAGATGAGATCTTCCGGCGCTTTTTTGGGACACGGGACTGAGACGATTTCAGGTGTATGGCTATCGAGCTTTGCCGCAGTGAGTCGGCCATTCCATACGCATCCCGTATCGAGGGCAAGGACATGCTCATCTTGATAATAGCCTAGCGCTGACCAGTGGCCAAACACGATCTTCAGATCTACGGATTTCCTGTCAACCACATGAAACCATGGCTTCATCCCCTTCTTTTCAAGTTTTTTGTCTGTTGGCGGGCCTTTTTGGTCGAAGTCGAGCCTATGGTCCCTGTAACAAAAACGCATCTGTGTAAAGGTGCTCAGGATATACCGTTCGATATCATCGATACTCGCATTTCGGTCAAAACGGTCATAGGTATGGTGAAACATCTTCTCCAGCCATATCCTCACTTCCGGCACATCAGCTTGCAACCGCTCTTCGATCTGCTTGGCATATCGTATCGCCATCCCCAGATCAAACTCCGGAGATATCCCTGCATGCGCCATACAGTAACCCAGCTGATAGTCAATATGCAAAAAGCGCTGATGGCGCAACCAGTGGATATAGGTTTCAACGTGCGGAGATTCTAGAATAGGATCGATAAAGCGGTTGCTCTTTCTTACTCCATAGTAGGCTGCGATCAGTGAAATATCATGATTGCCCAGTACTACTTCAACGCTATCACGGATACTATAGATATATTCAAGCGTCGCCAGAGAATCTTCGCCCCTGTTGACCAGATCACCTACCAGCCATAGCTTGTCACCGGCAGGGTCAAACCCGATATCATCAAGCAATCTTCGAAAAGCACTATAACACCCCTGCAGATCACCTATCGCCCATACCGCCACCTAGACTCCCTTCTCACAACCCAATTTGTCACGATACGCTACTACTTTTTCCTCGAAATTCATCGCTGCATGCGCCGGTGAAGGCGAAGGGAGGTAACAGGTCTCTACTGATAAATGAGAAAAATATTTCTTGAAAAGTGCCTCAGCCTTTTTCCCCGTAAAACAGACCTTTCTGATCTTCGGGTACTTTTCCAGCAGTGCTTCTATATCATTGGGCTTTTCCTCTTCCAGACAGCTGTCCGATGAGTTATCCCTTTGGCAGGAAGCGATCATATCCCAAAGGCCGACTTTCGCCTCCTTCAGCAGCCATATCTTCTGGTCACGGTTATTGATGGGATAGCCGGTCAATACTTCCATGATCTTCCAAAACTGGTTGCGTGGATGGCCATAATAGAAGTTATTCTCAAAGGATTGGATACTGGGGAATGACCCCAGTATCAAAATCTCCGTATCTTTAAAGACAATGGGATCAAAAGGATGTTCTAAATTCTCACTGCTCACTGCTGCTCGCTCCCTACTACTTACTACTTACTATCTATTTACATGCCTTTTGCATATTGCGGATCATCAATACCAGTAAAGCCAAAGAGAATACTTTGAAGTTGATCTCGCTGCCTTTGTGCATATTGACAAATGTCTGGCTCTGGGTTGCAGCCTCTCCCGCCTGCTGCATAGCAACGATATCCGGCAGATAGTAATGCGCGAACATCAAACCCGTAGCGATCACAAAGAAGGTTGCTGCCTGTGTGATCCAGTCTCTCTCGAATTTTTTGTATTTGTACCCTTCATAGAGAACGACTGCAACCACTACGAAGTTGACGAGATAGGAGAGACGCACAAAGTTCTCCGTCATGATCTGTCCCTCCTGGTAGTGGCTAAGCACCTCCGTACCCAGCCAGGAAGCGGTATTGAACGTCACCGGTGCAACCACGACACCTGCAAAAAGCCCTGCTCCAAGCATTACGCCAAGCAGTATCAAATATGCCATCGTTGCCATTCTAAAATATCTGTTCATTTTTTATCCTTTAAACTTGATCACAAATCCTCTGTCAAAGCCGGCAAGGTCTTGATAAAATTCGATAAATTCTATCTCAAAATCTTTAACAAAGGCTTCTATCGGTACTTTCTGGTCATACCCCATCTCACAAACAAGATACCGGATATTACGATTGGAGACATCGGTGATGATCTGTTTTAGAAGTTCATCGCCCGTCTTCCCCCCAAAGAGTGCTTCTTTGGGTTCATAGTCTACGACATTGGACTCCAGGATAAATCCCTCGGCAATGTAAGGCGGATTGGAGACCACAAGCTCCAATGCCTCAGGTACCTCATCGATCAGATTGGATTTTCTCAGCTCTATCTGATCTTCCAGCCCAAACTTCCGGATATTCCTTCCGGCTACCTGAAGCGGTGCATCGCAGATATCCGTAGCAATAATCCGAAGCTGCGGGAATTTTCTGGCCAGCACGATTGAAATCGCACCGCTTCCCACCCCTATCTCGGCAATACGGGTGATCCCCTCCTTTTCAATGATCTGTGCCACTTTATCAATGAGTATCTCCGTCTCAGGACGGGGGATCAGAACACCGGGCGCTACTTCTAGCTCGATATCATAGAAACTCGCACTCCCGGCGATATACTCATAGGGCTCATGCTTGGCCCGCCGCTCTACCAGCCTTTTGTAGCCTTCTGTATCCTCTATCACTTCATCACTATGGATATGAAGATAGAGCCGCTCCTGCTCCAAATGATAGGCCAACAGGAGTTCCGCTTCAAAAAGAGGCCTATCACATGCCTCCGTCAGCTCTTCTTGGGCCCATCTCAATGCCTGGGATATCGTCAAACAGCTTCCTTTCTCTTCTTTAAACTTTGGGATAATGATCCCGTTATTTACAGCTGTCATCGCCGATAAACGTAAAGATACCCTCTTTGGGAAGCTCACTCGCTTCACCTACGACAATGCCGGTAGCATCATATCCAAGCGCTTTGAGCCTCTCCAATACCGGCGGGTGGGTATAGTAAAAGAAGATCACCAAGGGATGCGACTTGGGGAAAGCCTTGTTCTCCGTGATCAGTTTGAGCAGTGCAGATACCAGGTTTTCCCTACCTCCCATCTGAGAGCCGAACTCATCTGCAGCATATTCGTTATGGCGGCTGACATAACTCATAAAGGGTGTAAAGAGAAAGCTTACCAAAGGCAGCAGCACCAGCAACATCGCGATCTGTGCACCCGCATGCTGCATCACTCCCATCTCCAAAAAGAGGGATTCAGGCAGATGGCCAAAAAGATAAAATGCGATAAAAAGCAGCACTCCCATCAATCCGATATTTTTCCAGATATCCCCATGTGAATAGTGCCCAAGTTCATGGCCGAGTACGGCAAGAAGCTCTTTGGTATTGAGCTTTTCAAGAAGTGTATCAAAAAGCACAACCCGCTTGCTCTTCCCCAGTCCGCCAAAATATGCGTTCAGACGGCTGTCACGCTTGCTGGCATCCATCCTGAATATCCCGTCACTCTTCAGTCCGACCTGCCCCATCAGTTTGGTGATCTCCTCTTTGAGCTCCCCCTCTTCGATCGGTTCGAATTTGTTGAAAATCGGTGCGATCAGTGTGGGATAAAAGACATTGATCAGGAGCGCAACGGCAAAGATCACTACAAACCCCCATAACCACCACATCGTAAAGTGAGTGATGATCCATGCGAGCAAAGCAAACAGTGCTCCCCCGAATATAAAGAACATCAAGGCTGACTTGATCGTATCGCTTATAAAGATACCGGGGGTCATCTTATTGAACCCGTACTTTTCATCGATCTTGAATGTCTGATAGAGTTCAAACGGCAAACCGACGATATAGTTGATGGCAATAAAACCATACAGGAAAAGCACCGCATTCAACAGGGTACCCTCTACCTGCACCACGCCAGAGAGCCAGGCAAACCCCGCCATCACCCACCAGAGGAACATCAGGTAATCCACAAGCATTTCAACAAGCGAAAGTTTCTCTTTCGCCACGGCATAGCTCCCTGCTGTGAAATACTTCTCTGCACTCATCAATACCGGGGCTTTGCACTTCTCCTGGTTGATGTAGCCTATCTGCATCACCGAGATATAGACTCTCAGCAGAAAATAGAGCGAATAGAGTCCGATCACTATCCCTAACATGCTTATCCTTTTTAATCATTGTCTGGAATATACCCAATCAAGGCTTAAAAACTACTCTATCTGTTATAATTCCACAACTCATATTTTACAGGATTTACCATGGCTCTGATCGACCTTTTTCATATCAAAAAACAGTATGATGTCAAACTTCTGCTTGATGACATTGACTTTCATCTGAATGAAGGGGAGAGAGTGACGATCATCGGACAGAATGGTTGCGGGAAATCGACCTTGATGAAGATCATCACCAGGAGCGAGGAACCCACCGAGGGAAAAATCGTCATCGACAAGTCTGTGCAGATCGAGATGCTGCAGCAGCACCCGAAATTTGCACCGGGACTCACCGTCCGCCAGGCTATAGAGAGTGAACTCACAGAGCTCAAAGAAGCGAAAAAAAACTATGATGAGATCAGTGTTCAGCTTGCTACAGACTTTGACAATGCCGAGCTGCTCAAAGCACATGAGAAACTCAGTAACTATATCGATCACCACAATGCCTGGAATCTTGACGACAAGATCGAACGTGTGCTTCTGGAGTTCAAGCTCAAAGAGTATGAAGATCGTCCAGCGATCACACTCTCAGGAGGAGAACAGCGCCGTGTTGCGCTTGCCGGGCTGATACTCAAAAAACCTGATGTGCTGCTGCTGGATGAACCGACCAACCACCTGGATGTCTACATGGTGGAATTTCTCGAAGAGATGCTGCTCAAAGAGAAGTTCACCCTGCTCTTTATCTCTCACGACAGACACTTCATCGATACGATCGCTACACGTGTCGTAGAGGTGGACAACCAAAAACTTGTTTCCTATAACGGCGGCTATATGCGCTACCTGGAGCAGAAAGAGGCGCGCATGAAATCGATGCAGAAAAGCCATGACAACCTGCTTCGCCTGCTGAAACAGGAAGAGGCATGGCTGTCAAAAGGGGTAAGAGCAAGGGAAAAACGCAACCAGGGACGTAAAAGACGGGTCTTTGAACTGCGTGAAGAGGCAAAAACGAACCCGACACTGATCCGTAAAATGATGATCGAACTGGAACGGGAGAAAAAACACTTCAACCGTGAAGAGAGTGTGTCGCGCAAAAAAATGCTCTTCGAGATCGACCATCTCTACTACAGTGTACCGGGGAAAAAACTGATCGAGGATTTCACTACACGTATCCTGCAAAAAGACAAGATCGCCATTGTCGGTGTCAACGGTGCGGGCAAATCCACCCTGCTGAAGCTGATGCTGGGCCGTATCAAGCCCGACAGCGGGATCATCAAACAGGGGGATTTCTCCATCGGCTACTTTGACCAGCACCGTGAAATGCTCAATGACGAAAAATCACTCATCGAGACCTTCTGTCCGGACGGCGGTGACAGGGTGGAGGTCCAGGGGAAGAATATGCATGTCTTCGGCTATCTCAAAAGTTTCCTCTTTCCCAAAGAGTTTCTGGACAAAAAGATCGGTGTACTCAGCGGCGGAGAGAAAAACCGTGTCGCGCTTGCTCTGCTTCTGACCAAAAAAGTGGACTGTCTCATTCTGGACGAACCTACCAATGACCTGGATATCCAGACGATCAATATCCTCGAGGAGAAGCTGATCAACTTCCCCGGGGCGATCCTTTTTGTTTCCCATGACCGGTACTTCATCGACAAGATCGCTTCAAAACTCTTTATCTTTAAAGGTAATGGTGTGATAGAGGAGTCATTTCAAAGCTACACAGAGTATCTCAGTATCGAAAAAGAGATCAAAGAGCTCGGAGAAATCGAAAAAGAGAGTGCAAATAGTGCATCAAAAAAGGAAGAAGAGAAACCGAAGGCAAAAAAACAGACCAAGCTCAGCTATAAACAGCAGCAGGATTTTGACAATCTCCCCGCACAGATCGAAGCGCTGGAAGCGAAAATAGATGAACTCAACAACTGTCTGCAAAACCCGGAATGCTACCAGCAGAAAGGACTCACCGCTATCTCCGAAGAGCTTGCCAAAGCAGAAAAAGAATACGAAGAGTTAAGCGACAGATACCTAGAAGTACTTGAGATCTACGAGGAGCTGCAGGAGCAGTAATCTGCAGGGTCTGGGAGACTTTTTTTATCTCGTTCCCGATCTCCTGATCGGGAATGCGCCCTGACCAAAGGGAGGAAGTGCCCTTGGGGTGCATATGCTCAATTATAACGTGATAGCATATAGATACCGGCCAGCACTGAACTTGAAAA